>Ga0116183_1004640_pt1 | contig 13386 bp, 13 predicted proteins | sample AD_UKC078_MetaG_FD_89753 | JGI IMG/M metagenome (GOLD analysis project Ga0116183, IMG submission 89753) | Active sludge microbial communities of municipal wastewater-treating anaerobic digesters from USA - AD_UKC078_MetaG | ecosystem: Engineered > Bioreactor > Anaerobic > Digestate | place: USA... | reverse complement strand
GGCCGGGATGGAGAGCCGGGCCGGAGCCTGCGGCCTGGAACTCTTCGAGGATGTCGACGCGGTGGGCCTCGCCCGGCGGGCGGGGGAGACGGCGGTGGCCCTCCTCGACGCGAAGGCCCCCCGGGGCGGGGTCTATCCCGTAGTCGTCGACCAGGAGCTCGGCGGCGTCTTCGTTCACGAGGCGGTGGGGCACGCCGCCGAGGCGGACATAGTCCTCGAGGGCGGATCGATCCTGGAGGGGAAGATCGGCGAGCGGATCGGCTCGGAGCTGGTGACCGTCAAGGACGACCCTAGCCTTCCCCTCTACGGGTTCTACCCCTTCGATGACGAGGGGAGCGGATCCGGCGAGACGGTTCTGGTGGAAGACGGCGTCCTCACCTCCTACCTCCACACCCGGGAGACGGCAGCCCGCCTGGGGGGGGTCCCGCGGAACGCCAGAGCTCAAGGAAACTCAAGGCCTGTAGTGAGGATGTCCAACACCTACATCCCACCGGGGAGGGACGGCTGGAACCTCCCGGAGATCCTGGAGGAGATGAAGGATGGGGTCTACCTCTTGGGGAGCCGGGGCGGCCAGGTCTCCACCGCCGAGGGTGTCTTCCAGTTCAACGCCAAGCGGGGCTACCTCGTCTCCGGAGGCGAGGTGACGACCCTCCTTCGGGACGTATCCCTTTCAGGCCACATCCTCGAGATCCTGGAGAGGGTGAAAGCGGTCGGGGACGACCTCTCCTTCAACAGCGGAAGGTGCGGCAAATCGGGTCAGCTCGTCCCCGTCAGCGACGGCTCGCCCCACCTCCTCATCGAGGAGGCGGCGGTGGGGGGTTCGGGATAGGTCAAAGTCGTGTGGCAGCGATCAATTCCAGCGATCATGATATATGTCGGGAGTTTTATCAGGCAATGGTGGACTTATGGGGGCGGGCCGAACGAAGTGCGATCATAAGATCTGCGGCGACAAGGAGAAAGTATGGCTACCTCACTCATTTAGGGGGCGAGGGCGTGGACTTCAGCCTCACCGCTACTGCGTCAATTGCGGCCTTGTGGAGGAGCATTCTGACGAAAGACCTCTCTCCATCGGCCATTATATGAACGCCCTCGCCAGGATTGGGATGGAGTTCAAGGTGGCGAAGGTCCAGACGAGGATGATATCGATGGAGATGGAGAGGTGCAGCCTCGACGACCCCTATGGCATGGACAGACGACAGCAAGAAGATCTCTTCGTCGGCATTGTAGGAACATATTTGAATTTATCTGAAGAACGGATTCGCAAGTTTCTTTGATCCAGATCCTCGCCTGGGCTGAATTGATGCCATGATAAGAGGCCAGGCGATCATGGGGCAGTCAAGCCGCATAAAAAACAAAAAAAATATAGATTATATGTTTTTAAATAGTCGAGGAGAGGATCGGATATCTGACGGAGTTGGTCGATGTGAGGATTTCGGTAATAGGTGGTGGATATGTGGGCCTGGTATCGTCGGCATCTTTTGCTGAGCTAGGCCATAATGTAAGTATTATAGAAATAGACAAGTATAAAATTGAAACGATAAACTCAGGAAGGGCGCCGATATACGAGAAAGGTCTTGATGATCTCCTTTCCAAACATGCGGGCAGGAACCTGAAAGCAACTGATAGCTACGATATGGTCGCCGATTCTGATCTCTCCTTCATATGCGTGGGAACTCCACCCGGGCCCGATGGGGGCGCCGACCTCTCCATGGTCGCCTCTGCCAGCCGATCCATAGGTAGAAATCTGAGGGATAAAGAAGGATATCATGTTGTAGTCGTAAAGAGCACCGTTCCTCCCTGTACAACGGAGAAGCTGGTGGTGCCGACGGTTCTGGAGGAGGTCGGCTGCAGATCCGATGATATCGGCTTCGCCATGAATCCCGAGTTCCTGAGGGAAGGCATGGCGTTCTACGATTTTATGCATCCCGACAGGATCGTGATCGGAAGCTCGGAGGAAGAGGCGGGAGATCTCGTAGAATCAGCGTACTCCGGGATAGATTCGCCCGTTCACCGGGTGGGGATCAAAGCTGCAGAGATGATAAAATACGCTTCCAACGCGATGCTCGCAACGAAGATCTCTTTCTCCAACGAGATCGGGAATATATGTAAAGATCTCGGCATAGACGTCTACGAGGTGATGCGCGGCGTTGGCCTGGATCACCGGATCTCCCCCCACTTCCTAAATGCAGGGGCGGGCTTTGGTGGGAGCTGTCTGCCAAAGGACGTCTCGGCTCTTATACGCCTGGCAGAGTCTCTCGGAGAAGATCCGATTCTCCTGAAATCCGTGATCGAGGTCAACGAACGCCAGCCGGTAAGGTTGGTGGATCTTCTGGAGAAGAGGGTCGGGGATCTCGGGGGAAAAGAGATCGCTGTATTGGGGCTCTCGTTTAAAAACGATACCGATGACGTCCGCGATTCTAGGGCGATAGAGGTGATTCTGGACCTCAAAGAGAAAGGCGCCACCGTCAAGGCCTACGATCCCCTGGCGATCCCCAACGCGAAAAGGGTGGTCTCTGATATTAGATACTGTAGAAGCGCGGCAGAAGCTCTGGAGGGCTCCGACGCCTGTCTCATATTGACGGAGTGGCCCGAGTTCGGCGCCCTCGATGAGGAGTTCGACCTGATGAAGTCCAGGGTAATCCTGGAAGGAAGGCGCATCCTCTCCTGCAAGGATGCGGAGGGGATATGCTGGTAGCTTCTTTCTGCAACCATAGGCTTTGAAGATCAAAAGAGAATTCCGATATGGAGTATGGGATATGCAAGGACTGATACCTGCGGCGGGCGGCGGCACAAGGCTAGGCCCCTTCACCCATGCGATCCCCAAGGAGCTTCTTCCCGTAGGGGATAAGGCGGTGATCGAGCACGTCGTCGAGGCGATGAGGCTCGCGGGGATCATCGATATAGTCGTCGTCGTCAGCCCTCACAAGCACGGCCTCTCCGACTACCTCGGCTCCGGCCGAAGGTTCGGCGTAAACCTCACCTACGTAGTCCAGGACGAGAGGAAGGGGCTTGCGGACGCGGTCCTATCCGGAGAGCACGCCATCGACGGAAGCTTCGTCGTCGTTCTGGGGGACAACTTCTTCCGTCCCAAGGAGTTTCTGAGGGAGCTGATCTCCTATCACGCCAGGGAGGGGGCGGACGCCACCATCGGAGTCGCCGAGGTGGAGGACGTCACCCGCCACGGCATCATCCTCCCGGAGGGAGATCGGATCGCCGACATCGTCGAGAAGCCCTCGCCGGAGGCAGCGCCTAGCAGCCTCGGTGCCATAGGGGCTTACGTCTTCGAAAGGTCCATCTTCGACGCAATCCGGGAGACGAAGCCCGGCCACCAGGGTGAGCTCCAGCTCACTGACTCGGTGAAGGTGGCGATAGAGCAGGGGAAGAGGGTTATTTACCGGAAGATAGACGGGATCCACATCGACGTGGGGACCCCGGCGGACCTGATGATGGCGAACAGGTGGTACCTGAATCACGAGAGGGAGCGATGAGGCGAAGGGCTGTTTATCTTGATTACGTCTCCAGCGGCGGGGGCCTGAATAGTTGAGGGTTTCGATAGTCATTCCGACTTACAACGAAGAGAAGACCATCCTCAAGAAGCTGGAAAATACTTTACAGCTAAATTATCCAAAAGAAAAAATAGAGATTGTGATATCGGACAGCTCCGACGACAGAACTGTGGAATTGATCGAAGAATATTTCAGACAAAGGAGAGATCTAAAACTGATATTACATCACGAAGACGAGAGAAAAGGGGTTGCTTACGCCGACAACGTGGGCTTTTCCTCCGCATCAGGCGACATAATTGTGAGGACAGATGCAGATGTATTACTTCACGTAGATGCCTTGATACACGCGGTGAACTCCTTCAGAGATGGAAGGATCGGTTGCGTTACAGGAAGGCCCTCCCCCCTCGGATCACCCGACGAGAAAAAATATAGAGATATAAATACGAAGATTCAGGAATGGGAATCGAGGATAGATAGCACCTTAATAGCCCACGGGCCCTTCACAGCCTTTAGAAGAGAATTATTTAGGCCCATAAATCAGGACTCGCTGGCAGATGATAGTGAGATATCGATAAATATCAGAAGGCAAGGTTACCGATGTATTTTGAATCCAGAAATAATATTTTACGAGAAGACCTCAGAGGAAGGGAGAGGAGAGCAAAAGATCAGGAGGGCTTCGGGCATGATCCGGCTGCTATGGAGGAACAAGACCTTTCTATTCAATCCGATGTATGGAGGGTACGGGATGATCGTGTTCCCGTTCAACTTCTTTGTAATGATAGTCCTCCCCATAATCCTGTCTCCTTTGTTGCTGCTTCTCATGGCCTTTGGGATCGGGGGAGGAACTCTCCTTGAGACGGAGCAGTTCCTCCTCAAGGGGATGTACAGGTTGATCTCGAAGAAGGCCACGGTTTACTGGGAGCCGGACAAATACATAAGGAGCTGAAAAATGAAGATAGCTCAGGTCTGCCACCGGTACCATCCTCACATTGGCGGGGTGGAGAGGCACGTCCAGGAGATATCCGAAAGGCTCGCCGAGAGGCACGTGGTGGAGGTGATCTCCGCCGATCTCTCTCGAGGCCTCCATCGGATCGAGGAGATCAATGGGGTCAGAGTGACCCGTTTCAGGTCGTTCTCGCCCGGCGAAGCATACTTCATAGCTCCTCAGATCTACAATTATATAAAAAATTCGGATTTCGATGTGGTCCACGCCCATAATTATCATGCTCTTCCAGCTTTATTCGCTTCCTATGGATGCAAGGACGAGAGGTTTATATTCACCCCTCATTATCACGGTGTTGGAAGCACCCCGTTTAGAGATTTGCTTAACAAGCCTTACAGAAAGGTCGGCTCGAAGATCTTCAAGATGGCGGACAGGGTAATCTGCGTCTCCAACTACGAGCGAAACATGGTCATAAGGAACTTCGGATTTGAGGATAAGATCGAGGTTATACCCAATGGGATAAACCTGGATGATATAGAGAAGGCCGAGCCCTTCGAGCACGATGGCAGGCTGATCCTCTACATCGGAAGGCTCGACGGGTACAAGAACGTCGATCGGGCTGTGATGGCGATGGAATACCTCCCAGAGGAGTTCCGTTTTTACATAGGCGGGACCGGAAAATATCAGAACGAACTGAAGGCGCTTATAGAAAAGCTCGATCTGGTCGATAGGGTTAAGCTATTAGGCTTCGTCTCCGAAGAGGATAAATATCGATGGATGAAGACCAGCGACCTCTTCGTAAACCTATCTTCCATCGAGGCCTTCGGAATCACAGTCCTGGAGGCCTTAGCGGCAGGAGCACCGGCGGTGGTGAATGCCGCTGGGGGGCTCGTGGAGTTTGCGGAGAGCTTCAAAGGGGCCAGTTCTATAAATATCGATGCTGCCTCACCAGATGAACTCGCCGATTTTATGGAAAAGTCGGTTGGTGAACAGGTCAAGGATGACCTAAGCTCGTACGATTGGAGAAATATTGCATACCGGGTTGAAAACGCTTATATGGATAAATGATGTGAATACAAAATGAGCCGTTCAATTAAGAGCCGACGGGACAATTGGATTATATGACAAAGGCCGCGTTGATCACGGGGATAACAGGGCAGGATGGTTCGTATCTCGCCGAGCTCTTGCTCGGCAAGGGCTATGAGGTCTACGGCCTGGTCCGGAGGCTCAGCACGCCCAACATGTCGAGGATAAGTCATATAGCAGATAATATAATATTTCTCGAAGGAGACCTGACGGACCAGTCTTCCCTCAACGTCGCGGTCCAGACAGCTCAGCCTGACGAGGTTTACAACCTCGCAGCCCAGTCCTTCGTAGCCACATCCTGGAACCAGCCGGTCCTAACCGGAAACGTCACGGGCCTCGGGGTCACCCGGATCCTCGAAGCTGTGAAGCACTTCTGTCGCGACGCTAAGTTCTATCAGGCCTCCAGCAGCGAGATGTTCGGAAACGTCGAGGAGGTCCCTCAGAACGAGCTTACCCGCTTCCGACCCCGAAGCCCCTACGCCATAGCGAAGGTCTATGGCTTCTACACCACAGTGAACTACCGGGAGAGCTTCGATATGTTCTGCTGCAACGGGATCCTCTTCAATCACGAGTCTCCACGGCGGGGGATCGAGTTTGTGACGAAGAAGATCACCGACGGTGTCGCCAGGATTTATCATGGTAATTCCAAAGAGCTCCGCCTGGGCAACTTGGATGCAAAACGGGACTGGGGCTATGCTGCCGATTACGTCGAGGCGATGTGGCAGATGCTCCAGCAGGACGCACCCGAGGACTACGTCGTCGCGACCGGATCGAGCCATTCGGTGAAGGAGTTCGTCGAGATGGCCTTCTCGGCGATGGGGCTTGACTGGCGGGATCACGTCAAGACCGACGAGAGGTTCATAAGGCCCGCCGAGGTCCCGGAGCTCCGGGGCGACGCATCGAAGGCGAAGGAGAAGCTCGGGTGGGTTCCAAAGACCTCCTTTGAGGAGCTGGTGGAGATGATGGTGAGGGCGGATATGGATAGAATAAAATAGGCCGAATTTAAATTTTTTTCTATCATATTCTTATAACTCTTAAACGAGGTTGTATGATTAGTAAAATTTTAAATCATAGCAAAAGTAGCGCCATAAACGTATTCGTTGTAGCAAATATCTCCTCTCATCCATATCTAAAATTGTTATATGGAAATTTAGATAAAAACGGTATAGTATGTCATGATTTGAAGAAAAATAGCGATTATCAAAAAGCATTTGTCGATGATATTATTCATCTACATTGGATTGAATTTCATATTAGATCGGAAAAAGGGATATTACTCACCATTTTCAAGTTCACAAGGTATATTTTATTTCTTATAATTTCTAAATATATATTTAGAAAGAAAATTATAATCACTCTGCACAATGCAAAGCCCCATGAAGCAATTTATCCGACGTTAGAGTTTTTGGGCTTTAGATTATCTCTCAGAATTGCGGATGCTTTAATAACGCATAACGAATGGAGTAAAAAAGCTGCATTAAATTACTATAATGCCGGAGCCAAAAATATTCACGTAATACCGATCGGAAATTTCATAGGATATTATCCTAATAATATAACAAAAAAAGAAGCTAGGAAGAAATTACACATTCCTAAAGATGCTTTCGTAATACTCTATTTCGGTCTAATAAGAAATTATAAGGGATTAGATATTTTATTAGAAGCGATAAAAGATTTAAAAAAATATAATATTTTTATTATGATCTGTGGCAAGCCTGAAAACGAAAACGTTAGGCTGAATTTAATAAATTTTGAAAAAAACCATACAAACTGCTTATTTAATTTAAATTATATCCCCGACGATGAGATCCAACTTTATATGAATGCTTCTGATATAGGAATATTGCCCTATAAGGAAATAACTACTTCCGCCGTCCTACTATTATTTGCATCCTTTAATAGGACAGTTATTGCTTCTGATCTAGAGCCTATAAGAGAAACATTATGTGATGCTGCAATTTATTATGATCCTGGTAATGTCGAAGATTTGAAAAGGAAGATATTAGAAGCCAATGAAAAAAACTTGGATGCAATCTCAGAGATGAGCTTCGAGAAGGCAACTCAATATAATTGGGACGATATAGCAACTAGCACTTGTCGATTATATCGTGAGGTCTTGAAAAGATGATTACATCCGTGGAATACGGATAAGGGTCAAGTATTTATTGTAATAAGTTAAGCTCACCGATATCTATCTGGGGACTGAGTTAATATAATAGGCGTTATGTATCGTTTGAGTATGGGGTAGATCGTTAATGCATACTAGTATCATAGAGTGGTTCCTTAATTTGCCGGGTGATGGTTTCCGAGGCCCCCGAATCTTGGAAGTTGGCAGCGGTTACGTAAATGGAAGCATAAGGCCGATCATCGAAAAGTACGGCCCAGCTGAATATATTGGAGTCGATGTCAGCCCTGGCCTATTTGTAGAACGGGTCATATCGCCTAATGATCGCCTCTTAGACCATTTTTCTCATGACGCATTCGATGTCGTCATCTCCGCCGAAACGCTAGAGCATGTAGAAGAATGGAGTGAGATGGTTACCAGCATGAAGGTGGGTATTGAAGCCGAGGGGAGAGATCATCATCACGACTCGTTCTGAAGGGTTTCCATGGCATGGTTATCCCTTCGATCATTGGAGGTATAGCCTAATAGACATGACTCGCATATTTGCAGACTTTGAGATCTTGGACCTCAAGGCGGATCCCTTCAAGCCTGGTGTTTTTCTCATAGCCAAGAAACCTGAGAGCTGGAATCCCGAGCCCCTCGAAAATATAAAATTAAATCAAATGCGCCGTCCTTGTTGGGCGAGGATGTTTGCGAGAAAGCTGATCCTTCGGGTGATAGGATGATATTTAAGACCTCCTTCTGTCCGATGTGTTTAGGTAATTTTTGGACATAACAATGTGCAATATTTAACCGAATTGGAGCAATTGAGTCATCAGAGAGGATATTGTGCGAGAGAGAGAATGGCCTAAAGTTGCCATCATATTGCTGAACTGGAACGGATGGCAAGATACTATAGAGTGCTTGGAATCTGTCTACCAAATAAATTACCCCAACTTTGATGTAATAGTTGTAGACAACGGCTCTGAAGATGAGTCGATTCTAAAGATAAAACACTATTGTGAGGGCGCAATAGAACCTAAATCTGAATTCTTTTGTTATAATAAAGTCAACAAGCCAATAAATATTCTAGAATATACAAGATCTGAAGTTTGTAAAACTATTGCACAGACTCGTACGGACCTGCCTTTTAATAAAAATCTCACTTTGATAAAAAATGAAAAGAACTTTGGTTTTGCGGAAGGAAACAATATAGCTATAAAATATGCTTTGAACGTTTTAGGTTCAAAATACATCTTAATGTTAAATAATGATACTGTAGTCGATACCGAATTCCTGATAGAATTGGTTAAAGTGGTGGAATGTGACACTAAGATTGGAATAATTGGACCAATAATTTATCATTATTGGGCGCCCAATAAAATTCAATCTGCTGGTGTGATGCTATCTTGGTATACAGGAAAACCAATTATATTGAGGTCGAATGAGATATGTAGTGATGATCATAATGGATTGGTGGATGTTGATTATGTAACTGGTTGCGCATTGCTTGCGAAAGCAGAATTAATCAATAATATAGGATATCTAAATCCAGCTTATTTCGCGTATTGGGAAGAGACGGATTGGTGTATTCGAGCTCATAAGGCGGGTTATAGAGTCATTTGTGATCAAAAATCGCAAATATGGCATAAGGGATCATCAACATCAAAAAAATTAAGCGGATTCCATGCATATCATGTTACAAGGAATAAATTTTGGTTTATGCGACAACATGCAACTAGTAAACAGTATTTTTTATTTATCATATATTTCTTTGGATTTCATTTCTTATTTACATGCATGATTTACATCATGGATCAAAGAGATTTTGGCGCCTTTATCTCCTTTCTCAGAGGTGTAAAAGATGGAACAACGAAATATTTTTGATTTCGGTGATATGCTACCAGGGTGCAAATAATGAATGAAACAAATATCTACCCAAAGGTATCAATAATTATTTTAAATTATAATAGCAAGAGATTTTTGAAAGATTGCCTTGAAGCGATAAAAGAAAATACTTCATATCCAAATTACGACGTCGTAATGGTTGATAACAATTCGACGGATGACAGCGTAACTTTTGTTAGAACAAATTATCCTTGGGTCTTCATAATTGAAACAGGTGAAAATAGGGGTTTTTCCGCAGGAAACAATGTTGGAATCCAGAGAACGGATGGCGAATATGTATTTCTACTTAATACTGATACAATCGTACAACCAAAATGGCTATCAAGGGTAGTGGAGACTGCGAAATCCGATCCAAAAATTGGCGTAGTCGGTGCACTCCCTGTACATATGGATTTGTACAACTTCTATAGGCGACCACCAAATTTTAACAGATTAGAGGAAGTATCAGAGGTAGCGGGCGCGGCCATGTTGGTAAAGAGAGAACTGATTCTCAACATTGGGCCTCTGGATGAATATTCATTTCTATATTGGGAGGATACCGAATTTTGTTGGCGATCTATTCTATCAGGCTACAAAGTTGTTTACGATTATGATGCAGTTGTGTATCATCATTTAGGCGGAACTAGCGGCATGAATCCACGATGGATCTATGAAAAAAAGAAAAATGAATTATATACATATATCAAGCTTTTAGATGTAAAGTATGGGATATATTTCTCTTCAATCTCCGTACTAAAGGGCGTCGGTCTCATGCTCCTTTATCCTAAATATTCGAAGCATATAATCAAGGCATTTGTTGATACAATAAAAAACCGGAATCATATAAATCAGAAAAGATATGAATTTAAAAAATTAAAAATAATTGAAGATAAGGAATTAGCAAAACTAATAAGAAATACGTGGAAACTGCGTAAAAGGGACGAAAAATACTGGAATAAAGGTGTATAACTATGAAAGTTGGATTCCTCAACCCTATTAATCGAACGACCGGGCCTGGAAACTATGGATACCATATCGTTAAGGAATTAATCGACCTTAATGTAGACGTTGTACCCATAACTTTTGGTAATTATAACAATATGTTTGATAATATCGAAAATATTCAAATACCTATACCAACATCCAATAGATATATTGCTATGATGATTTATCCGATAATAAGTAATAAGTATCTAAAGAACAACGATTTTGATATTTTGCATAGTAGTGGAACGTATTACTTGGGCCCTGATGTCTTGACACTTCATGAAGTCCACAAAGGAATGATAAAATCAAGAGATTATTGGAGAATTAAACGATATTTGCCTTGGGAATCAAGCATCTTATATTATGAAAGACGAAATCTAAACGATCCTGACATAAAAAAAATAAAATGTTTATCTATTGGTGAAAAGAACGAAATAATAAAATACTATAATGTCAATGAAGAAAAAATAGCGGTGATTCCAAATGGCGTCGATTTAAACGAGTTTAGACCTGACTCCCATAAAAGGGCTGAAATCCGAGAAGAATTAGGATTTGATAATGATGAAATGATCTTAATGTTCTCAGCTAACGAATACAAGAGAAAAGGTTTAGATTATATAATAAAATCCTTGCCTGATATTCCGAATAACATCAAATTATTGGTGGTCGGGAAGGACAACCCTCTACCCTATAAAAAATTGGCATCATCTCTTGGAGTAACTAGTAGAGTAGTTTTTTCAGGTTTCGTACCCGATATAAAATCGTATTATTTAGCATCAGATGTTTTTATCTTCCCCACATCTTATGAGGCGTTTTCCTTGGCAACCTTGGAGGCGATATCATGTGGATTACCAATACTTGCAACAAAAGTCAATGGGACCGAGGAGTTAATCCAAGATTGGTATAATGGTTTTTTTATAAAACGCGAAAAAAAAGATATAGCTGATAAGATAAATATAATTAACCAAGATGAAAACTTAATGCGGTCTATGTCATTAAATGCAAGAAAAACGGCTAAAAATTATTCTTGGAAGAATGCTGCGGAGAAAACTCTCAAATTATATAAAGACATACTGAACATATAAAAATTTAGGAGATCTAAGGACCTTAGTGCTATCGTATAGTTTCAATTAAGAATACTAAATCTTCTCTCATTAATCCTCTTAACAATATCAGTGTAGTTAAATAGATAAAAACTCCAACAAGAATTTCAAATATGCTCAACAAAAAAGTTGATGGTGCTGGAACCAAATAAAGAAATAGTCCCATAATTGCAGAAGAAAATAATGGTTTATATATCGAATCCAAATTCGGTGCGATATTTAAGATTCGCTTCGAGAGAATCCCTAGAATAACAATATTAAAGGATCTTGAAACTACGGTTGCTATGGCAGCACCTAGTACACCCAGATTAACTATAAAAATATAGTTAAGAATTATATTTATAGCCGATGAAACTATCATCAATTTAGCAGGAAATTCAGGCTTTCCTTTTGCGGTAAATAATATACCAAAGAAATCTAAAGGAGTCAATATAATAAGGATCGAAAGCGCATACATCGGCGTCACTGACGGCATGTAATCGACACCGTAAACGATTCTCACAACAGGTTCTGCAAAAAATATCAATCCAAAAGTTATAGGGAATACTAATATTGATGAATAACGAAAGACTCTTTTAAAGGCATTTTCTAATTCTAAGCCATCTAATTGAGTAAATATTGGGAAAAGGACAAATGCTATCGATATTATGCCTATGAATGCAAAAACAACGTTATAGGCGGCTCTATAAATTCCAACATATTCCGCTGGAAGGAAAATGCCCAGCATAATACTATCGACATAAGCGAATACGATTCCAGAGATGGATGCAAAAGACATGTAACTTAAGAATCTCAGTATCCCTCTTTTTTGTATGCAAATTACTTCCCCGGCCCACAAAGATCGATATTTAATCCCAAATAAAAAAATAGATATAACTAATGTCACTATTGAAGCGATTACTAAGCCCCATAGAGCACCATGAACACCATATCCGAGAATTATGAGTAGAGGTACAAATAGAATTCTTGTTAACTCATAAAAAGTATGTTTTATGATTAAATATTCGAATTTTTGTAACGATACGAATAATGCACTTATAAAATCCAACAACGATGTAATAAATAAAAAAAAACCACAAATAATTAAAGGTATATACATATATGGTTTATGAAAAACATGTACTGCTATCGGGTCTGCTAGAAGAATCAAGAATAACGAACAGGAGAAATTAAAAATAAGTCTCAATCTGAATATATATCTCAGATAACTTCTGGCAGATATCTCATCATTCTGACCAACTGCTTGTGATACATACTTAATTAAAGTCCCGCTTGTCCCAAGATCTGTGAAGGACAATAGTAAAAACGCTATAGATAGCACTAAATGAAAAATTCCGAATAATTCTGGAGCTAACAACCTGGCAAGTATGATGGTGAATATCAACCCACCTAATTTATTTATAAAAGTACTTATGCTATTATAGATAGAGCTTCTCATTACTGTCTTTGCCAAACGGACCATAGTAATCACTTCGATCTATTTAAGCATCATTGTTGCATTATTACCTTCATCGAGAGCTACCTATTTAATCTCTGACATCTGTTGGGCATGCTCTAATGTGGCATCTTGTCTTTGAGGGCTTTTCAATCCACCACCATCAGACCGCTCTTTCTCGCTATGTAGAAAGGCGACGGCCTCGAATCCATTATCGTTGAGCATACGTTTGATCCCCCTCTTGGTGTATATCCTCTCGTCGACGATATCAGGGTCCTGATCCTGGAGGTTCTTCAGGATTTTGTAGTAGCCGATGATATTCAGAGGATAAAGCG
>Ga0116183_1004633_pt1 | contig 13398 bp, 14 predicted proteins | sample AD_UKC078_MetaG_FD_89753 | JGI IMG/M metagenome (GOLD analysis project Ga0116183, IMG submission 89753) | Active sludge microbial communities of municipal wastewater-treating anaerobic digesters from USA - AD_UKC078_MetaG | ecosystem: Engineered > Bioreactor > Anaerobic > Digestate | place: USA... | reverse complement strand
GTCGGCACTCCTACGGGCATACCGATATTCAGGACAGAGCTTAATCCGGCTTATAAGCCTAAATGTAACGAAATGATCCTGGCGAAGGCTTATACGGACGAAGATAGCATTATATTGCTTGATGACCTGGTCATAAATCCGTTAGCCGAGTGGGAAGATAATTTCACGCCCATGTGTGACGGCGTTCGAAAGACTTTTTATGCGTCAGCCAATGCTGTACCTGATACTGATTCGCTATGGCTTGATGGTACTCGGCTGTTCCATGATCCGACAGATCTTTGGACAGAAACACATGGCAAAGGTTACAAAGTCGCGGGACGGGAAGTTATTTTGGGGCCTAGCGTTCCAGCTCCAGATAGCAACACGATTTTACGATTCCGATACAAACGCCTAGGATAATATATGACATACACGCCATATCTAGAGCCGTCAAAGCCTAATAAATTCTCCAGCACGACGTATGTAAATACGCCGGAAGTGAGTTCCTACTGTCGAGAAAATTCTGGCAAGGCATTAAACTCTCAGACTATGAGGACAAAAGACATTTATAACGTCCAAGGCTTTGACGTGCTTTTACATGGCATGTGTGTGTATGTTAAAAAGGGCGCATGTATTTTAAAAAATGGCAAGAGCGCCAAAGTATTTTCTCATACGCTTTCTAAGTTTTATTTAAATCGTCAGCTGCCTTTGGCAAAAAGCGAAGTGCTTTATCTGGCGATAAATATTACGCGCATGGAAAACGGGCAGTGTGTGTTAGAGCTTTTAGATGGCAGCAAGTCTGTTTCCCAAGATTATTTATGCATCAAAAGCATTTTGATAAACTCTGGCGAGTCGGATCTATCTAACGCGAGCGTGAGGAATATTATACAGCCGAAAGGCCATAAAATATATAATTACGTACCAGAACAGCCAGACGGAATTAAGACGTGCATATCACTGCCTTTCAAGATAACAAAAAAATTCAAGGCTTTTTACCAGGGCGAAGATATTTCAAATTCATGTACGCTTACTACTATTGGCGGGACGGCTATAAATCTCCCATCAGCTTTACCTACAGGTCGTTTAGTGTTAGACTTAGAAATACTCGCGTAATCAGGAGACGCCATGCAGATTAATAATGCAAACAACCCAGATTTTACTTTTATCAGCAAAGCTGGTAGTGCTAATATCCGGCATGTTTTTATCGTGAATGAAAATTTGGCCGTGACGCAAGATTTATCTGCTGTCGGCCGTATTCGTGATAACACAAATACTATCATTGCTGATAATATTGCCGTCAGTGTCTCCAAGATTTCGCGTTTAGTATCCGACGAAGTTACTGCCGGACAAAGCGTTATTTACGTGGAATTAAATTCTGACGTATACGCGAACGTAATTACCCTCCCAAGCGGCGTACGCTACAAATTCGAATTTGTTATTTCTTATTCAGAAAATGGCTCGGTTATAAAAAGCTTCAGCGCGTATTATTCGTTTGAACTTACTGAAAGCCCAGCTGTTTCTGAAACATATGCGGCAGACACTGACTTTATAACGCCAGAAATCTTAAATGCAAAATATGCCGGCATAGTTTCTCCTGGCGTTATACATGGGCTTGATATTATACAAGGCTCTGGCGATAACATGTATAACTTAAAAGCTGGCGAAGCCATGACTTCCAGCGGCATTAAGCTTAAGTTATCTTCTGAAAATCACAATATCATAAAGGCCTTTTTCAAGCCATCAGAAGGCACTCGTGTCGACGCCGTAGTTCTTACTGACGCTGGAGCCGCTGGAATAATCCCGGGCATTACCAACATGGGCGTACCCAATGTAAACGAAGCCAATCAAACCGTCATAGGCTTTATGATATTCTCTGATACAGAGCCATTGCCTAGAATAGTAAAGCGCATGAGCGCTGATAAAGCCCTGGCTGCCTCTAAACAAAGAGTGTATAACTATGTCCCTGAACCAGTAATAGGTATGCTGGACCCTGGCCATGAGTATTTCTTGATAAACCACGAGGTCATACCAGAATCTGTGGTTGTGACTTTAAATAGCCGCAGATTATTCCCTACAGAATATACAATTACCAGAGGGGCAGTTTCTGAGCTGGACATATTAGTCCCAGTGCAGTCTCCAGGAACGGTTCTGCTTGACTTTGATATTGCCAAAAAGCAAATGCCTGATCTTGACGATCTTTACGCAGAGATAACCCCAGCCCCGGAGAATTATCCATGGTCTGGTGCTGCTGTTGTGTTTAACAACGCATTTGTCAATGCCTCGCATTTTAATGGAATCGTCTCAGACTGGGATAATACAGGATATCTGGCATCTGGCGCCGAATTCATTCTTGCGAAATTGACGCCAATGGCCCCTGACGCAATATTACATAACAATGGCGTAAAACTTCCCATGGACGATGCCAACAAATTAAACGGCAATATTTTCATGCCCAATATCACAAAGCAGCCGCATACGTTTGTTGTCGCACTAAGCTTTGCTGCTGTTCGCGATGCCATGCTTATCAATTCAAATTCGTCCGAGCCAGGGCCCTTGAGTAATTTCGGCCTTAGCATGCTGTCATCTCCGGCGCCGACTCGATTGATATTAACGCATTGTGGCCTGTCTGTAGAAGACTTCTCGCATATCTCGCCAAATACGAAATACGTGTTTGCCTATAAGCTCGAGGCGAATAATAGCGTAAAGATATTTGTAAATGGCGTTGCGCTGCTAAATTCTGCCGCGGCAAGCGTTTCGTATATTAACAATCTCAGCGAGATCTATTTGAAAAATGAAGCCCAGCCAACTATATATTATGCTAGCTACTGGGAAGAGGCAATAAGCGATACAAGAATCGCCGAGATTTCAAACGCAATACTAAATCAGCAGCTAATTTAAAAACGGAGACAGGCACATGACTACAGGCGTCATCGATGGCAAAAATCTAGAAATAGCGTCTACGCCGCTAAATCGCTTGGAGCAAATGCCTGTCACGGGCACGCAGCTAGCCGATCACGTTAACGATAATACTAATCCCCACGGCGAAACGCTGCACCAGAAAACGCTGGTAATCGACAATCAAGTCCGGGTTACGGCTCATAATGGCATTTTAGAAATAAAAAATCTCAGTGCCACGGATTACGCCGAATTAAATTTAAAAGGCATAAATCTGATCGGTGGCGATATAAATCAAATAAATCGCAGTGAGCTTGCCGTAGAAGATTCATTTGTGAATTTAAATTCGGCCGTGTTAACAGGCACGCCTGTGCTAGACGGCGGTATTCGTGTTATCCGAGGCGGCCTGAATAGCCTGGCGCTGTACTGGAACGAGACGCTGAACAGATGGCGGGTTCAGCAGCAGGACGGCAGCAATGTATATGCCGAATACGATCTGGCGCATTTAGGCGACGTGTATACTAAAATACAGTCAGACGAACGCTTTGTGAACGTAACAGGCGACACTATGACTGGCGCTTTGCTTATAAATCCTGAGACTGGCGCGCCTGGGTTAATTCTTAAAAGCAATGGCAGTGCCAACCCGATCGAACTTATTTTCGAAAATGGCAGTAAGCAAAATATATTCCGGGCTACTGACGGGAGTTTTACGCTTATACCGTTCGATCGAACGACGATACACAAACCCGTAGATTTCAAATCTGCTACGGGAAATAGCAATATCACACTCAGCGTCTCAGATTCTTCCGACGCATTATTTTCTACTAATCGAGGCGCCTTCGATTTTAACAAACGTATATTTGGCCTAGGGTTTGATGCTAAAAATAATACGCTCGATAATTTGGCCAATCCGAGCAGCAGTCACCAGGCCGTTAATTTAGGATTCGCCGATAATCGCTTTGTAAATGCCACAGGCGATACCATGACCGGCAATTTGAATATCAATGCCAATTTAGCTGTAGCCGGTGATTTTAGCCTTACTGGCACTATGAGAAACGCAAACGGCTTTATTTACTTAAATCATAATGTAGCCGATTCTGATGGCGGCCTTGCGATTTCTCGTGATACGAGCAATGCCGTGATCTTCTTCAAAGAAAGTGACGGCTTCTGGTATGCCGGAACTGCGGCGGTAAATTATAAAATCGTAACCGAAGGCAGCTTAAATAACGCGGTTAATACCGAGACTATCCAAGACATCGTTGGCGCCATGGTCAGCGCTAATATCGAAAATGGCATAGCTGTAACTTACGACGACGCTACGGGGAAGCTAAATTTCGATGTAAATGACCCGGTGATAACACTTACAGGTGACGTCACTGGCTCAGCTACTATGACGAATCTTGGCAACGTTAGCATAGTCGCGACTGTAGGGGACGATTCGCATAATCATACTAGCGCAACACTCCCGAATCTTACTGAAGATGTGCAAGATATCGTAGGTGCAATGGTTACAGGCAACACTGAAAATGGCGTGTCTGTGACTTACGATGACGCGACTGGCAAGCTTAATTTTGACGTAAGCGATCCGGTAATAACTCTGACTGGGGATGTTACCGGCTCGGCTACTATGACGAATCTTGGCAACGTAAGCATAGCCGCGACTGTAGGGAATGACTCGCATACGCATACCAGCGCCACACTCCCGAATCTTACTGAGGACGTGCAAGACATCGTTGGTGCCATGGTCACTGGCAATACTGAAAATGGCGTGTCTGTAACTTATGATGACGCGACTGGCAAGCTTAATTTCGACGTAAGTGATCCAGTTATAACGCTTACTGGGGATGTTACTGGCTCGGCTACTATGACGAATCTTGGCAACGTAAGCATAACTGCGACTGTAGGGGACGATTCGCATAATCATACGAATCTCACTGGCACAACCAGCCAGACTTACAAAGTCGGTGTGGGCAACTCTGGCGTTGCTATTAAATCTGGCGCCAGCATCGCCTATATTCGCAATGAAGCAGACACAGATTACGCAGACTTGCATATCAAAAGCCTGTTTGTGCACGGGCCCACGATAGAAGTTCAGTCCGAGACCATGACCGTCGCTGATAACATAGTCTTACTAAATTCTAACGTCACCGGCGCCCCATCAGAAGATGCTGGATTAGAAATACAGCGTGGGACCAGCACTAATGCCAGGCTGATCTTTAACGAGACTACTGACAATTGGCAAGCCGGTATTTCTGGTAGTTTATTTGACATTGCCAGGTATGACTCACGGCTGAATACGCAAATACAAAATATAACCGGCGCCATGGTCAGTTCTAATACCGAGAATGGCATAGCCGTTACTTACGATGCTACGGGTAAAAAGCTTAATTTCGATGTAAACGATTTCACGATCACACTCACAGGCGACGCTACGGGCTCAGCTACGATTACTAATCTGGCCAATGCAAGTCTAGCCGTAACTGTCGTAAACGACTCACATTCACACACAGCCAGCACTTTAACTGACATAACAGAGACCGTCCAAGACATAGTCGGCGCCATGGTCAGTTCTAATACCGAGAATGGCCTGGCCGTAACATATGACGATGCCACGGGCAAGCTAAATTTTGATGTAAACGACTTCACGATCACACTCACTGGTGACGCTACGGGCTCAGCTACGATTACTAATTTGGCAAATGCCAGCCTCGCTGTTACGATCGCAAACGACTCGCACACGCATACATCCAGCACGATTACAGACATAACAGAGACTGTCCAAGACATAGTCGGTGCCATGGTTTCGAGTAATACCGAGAATGGCATTGCTGTGACCTACAATGACACGGCCGGCAAGCTTAATTTCGACGTAAATGATTTTACGATCACGCTCACCGGAGATGCTACGGGCTCAGCTACGATTACTAATTTGGCAAATGCCAGCCTCGCTGTCACAGTCACAGATAACTCCCATAATCACACTTCGAGTAACATATCTGATTTCAGCACGGCCGTAAAGACTGTAATCGGCGGCGCTATCTCGGCCACAGGTATCGCGGTTAGTTACAGCAGCACGACTGGCATCACGTATTTAGATCCTAACGATTTTACGATTACGCTCACAGGCAACGCCACGGGATCTGCTACAATTACTAATTTAGCTAACGCAAGCCTAGCAGTGACGGTGAACGATTCTGCAGCTGTCGGTGGCCTTGGCGTGCATACTACGAGTAATAATAATCTGGCCAACAAAATAGTCAGGACTGACGCCTCTGGTTATGTGACTCTATCCAAGATAAAAACGGCCACGACTGACACAACACGATTTTCCAAGGTATTCATCGATAACGGAGATGGCTATATTCAGACGATTGCGAAGACTGCTTTTGCTGACCAGATCTTAGCACTTGGCTCTGTCAAGAACGCACACACTCATAACAGCGTTAACGGCTTGAAAATCGCCAGATACGAAAGCAGCTTTGCCGGAGCTGGATCTTACCGAACTGTTTATATATCTGGATTTAATAGCACGAATTACGGCGTTAGCATTACGCCCACGAGCAACCCTGGTGGGAACATCGGCGAATATTTCGTTACTAAGTATTCTGGCTATTTTGAAGTAAGAAACTCTGGTACCAGCCAGGCCAGTTTTGATGCAATCGTAACAGGCACTTCGAGCTAAAAGCTAAAAATAAAAGGAGAATACAAAATGCCAGGCATTTTTGATGGACATAATATAGAAGATCGCAGCACGCCTTTAATAAAGCTCGAAGTCGACGTCGTTACGTTAGAGCAATTTAACGATTTCTTAGACAATTATAATAATCTCGAGGCCCGTGTCGTTGCTCTTGAAACAGACCATCCGGATCTCATGGCGCATTTGCTGGCGCCGATAAGCACGGCACATACCGGGTATATAAACGTTCCGACCCAGATAGCTAACGCCAGTATCACTACTGATAAATGTGCTTTTGTAGTACTAACACTGGGCACTGCAAATAATCAAGCAGCCCGCGGAGACCATTTGCATACGGGCGTGTACATGCCAGTCGGCGACGCGGCTAATTTTGTAACGCTTAACACGGCCCAGACTATTACTGGCGTCAAGACTTTCGAGAATGCTGTTTACCTAAATACTCAGAACGTTCAGACGCAAGATAAGTTCATACGCCTAAATACCGATGCTGTTGCCGCTGCAGGGCACTTTGACGCCGGCTATGAAATCTGGAATCCAATGCGGGCCATCACCGAGCGGCCATCGGGTTCATACGTCAGATGCGCATACGACAGCGCCTCTAATCGCTTCAGGCATTTACTAGAAGAAAATGGCGGGGTTTATTCTATCGTCGGTGAATTTGCATATTTGTCAGACGTGAATGCAGCGACGTCCAAGCCATCTGGCACCGAGCGTCTTAAATCTAACGCCGGCGGCACATACGCCGAGATTACATTACCAGGCACAGTCCCGGCCGGTTACGAAGTCCAGTTAAGCATTAAGCGCGCATTCGGCAATACTGCGGCTGATATTGGTGATATATGGTATACCAAGATGCCGGACAATAAATTCCGTGTGTATAACTCCGGCGTGAATAACTACGATTATTTCAACTGGGTACTAAATTATTAAAACTTAGCTAAAAAAGACAGGGGCGCCTAATACGCCTCTGTCTTTTATATTTTCGGACGCTTTAGTATAAAGCCCATTTCTTTTATTTTAGCAGCTTTGTCTTTGCTAAAAATGCCGTCAATGCTTTTGTAAAGCGCTATATCATTTGCCAACTTATTCATGGCCCTGAAAAAGTCTATAGATTTTATTATTCCGCGAGAAGACATGTAATCCCGAATGTAGCCAGTATTTTTATCAAGCGCCTTGCTGCACATTAGTATACCGCAGGCATCTATATGCAGATACGTGTGCTCCCCAGGCCAATCGTATACGGACTGCTCTCCGTCTGCCCATTTACATCCACAGCAATTAATCAAAAGCGTCTGCGCGTTTTCGTATGTGAGTTTGCTCGTAAACAGTACAGAAATATGCTCGAATTCTTTACATAGCAGTGATATTAAATAGCGCAGTCTCTCATTATTTTCACTCATATATTTGGCCTTTTGATTCGTAAAATTTTACTTAGCGCTTTATTTCGTTTTTCTTCGGCTTTTTTAGCTGCGTCTTCGGCTTTTTTAGCCGCGTCTTCGGCTTTTTTAGCTGCGTATTCGTCCTCTTTGTCTAGCAGCTTTTTCGCCTTTTTCAAATCTTTAATCGTAATTCTTTTATACGGGATACTATGAATAGGGAATTCGTCGCCGGCATCGCCGTCAGTGTCCGATTCAATTAGCATCATATTTAAAAATCCGTCGGCTTCTATAAATATGTATAAATTTTGTCTGTAATCCTCGTGAATGCGGCCAGTTCCGGACCATAGCAAGCGAAAATCATCTACAAGCAGCGTCTGTATTTCTCTCGAATGCTCTGATAATGCTTTCACGTAAAATCGTGTATGATTTATAAAGCCAGTTACGGCCTTAATAGCTTCTATTGCGCGTTTTTTTCTTGCTTTCTTTCTGGGCATATTTACGCCTCCGTTTCATATTTTACTAGGCCTTCTTAGTCTGAAATTTTGTTTATCTGCGAATATGGCATTCATATCTAATGCCGGTGTATTTAGATACTGCAGCATAAACTCCAAATCAGGCACAGTCTTAACCGGCAGCGAAAACGCCTCTGAGTCTATACCGGCTACGCGAAACACCGTGCCATTGTTTTTAAAATACAAAGTTTTGTAGTCGCTCTTAAAGTCTATATTTATGGACCCAAACGCCCTCCAAGTATAGCCTATGTTAAAAAACAACCGTTGGGCTTTTAAGAATATTTCTGCTTCAGGTACGTGCACGATAAATTCACCAGCGTTTAATTCTTTTACGCGCAACAAATTTCGCAAATATTTCAGTGCAAGCTCTCCGTCGCAGCAAAGCTTGTGTGTTACTCGGCCTATCAGCAGCTGCCCATCCCGGCAGTCCCATTGCCAATATTTAAAAACATCTAGATTTGCATCAGGGCTGTAATTACAAACAGACACAGTGCCGCCTAGAGATAGCACGCAAGATTTTATTGCATCGCCTACGGCCTGATTTTCAGGCAGGCAAGAGAAATTCATCACGGGTAAAAAAGTATTATCAGTCATTCACGCACTCACTTTCAGTAAAGTTTTGGACGTTTAATAAATTGCTTATAACTGTTATCACATGCAGCTTTTACTATGTTTATTTTAAATCTGGCCCGAGCATTGTTTTCATCATACACAATAACAGATTCTGCGTATTTCAGAATCGTCATATCTATTTTTCGGCTACGTCGTACCGCGCCGGACATAGCAAGCTTGGCTGTGTTCCAGCTTAGCAAATGCTTGTCGATGAAGATTATATATGTGTCGTTATGTAATGCCTCCGGCGTTATTATCTTGTCTCTGGACCCCTGCCACTGAAAGCCAAGTGTGTTTATTAATATTCTCTGTGCCTCCATAAATTCTGGTATGTCTTTGGCGTATATTTTGAAAAATAGCCCGACTTCGTTTATAGGCTCATCTGGCTCGGTCGCAGTTTTATCAAATATTACCAAAGCAAGTCTCGTTGCTTCTTGCATAATTTTCTCCGTTTATGTAACCTCTAATTTTAACATCTAGGTCGTCTGAGCCTTATTATGGCGCTGTCGGATACGATGGCAGCTCGTGACACTGCGCACATAGCTTGATAAACAGCCTGTGTAAAACTTATCGCGGATTCTGGCCTGTGTTTAGAAGCCGGGACTACGCTTAACTTACCCTCTTGGCAAATCAGCATTTTTTTATCGTTGTGCTTTTTTAGCATACGACGTGTTTTGTGCTCGGAGAACATGTCACTTCCATCCCATATGCAGCCATATTTTAATAAAATTTTTTGCAAAAGCATAAATTCATCCGGCGTTAATCGATTCAGCTTTATGCTCACGGCCATTTCGCGGCTATTATACCGAAATCTCTCCCGACGCATTTCTATACGCCACTCTGGTGGATACGTTCTTATCTCTGTCTTACCGTAGCCGCTATACGAAATAGCAGCGGCGTAGGGGGTATCATTGGTAAAATAATAGTAGCTATTGCCTATTTTATTTATGCGCATAGTGTTTACGTTGGCGCTCATAATTCCCTCCGTTATATTTTAGGCCTTATGAGCCTGTTACTAAATTTTAAGGCAGCTGCTTTTGCCGCCTCAAATCGCGCTTCTTTAGCTATCTCTTCGTCCGTAGCTTTCTCTAAAACCTCCAACAATTTATTTAAACTCAAACTGGACTCGTGCAATCCAGTAGCCCTGTTTATCACCAGATTTTCTGTGTCTATGTACACACGAGTATACATCGGATTGAACTGCAACAAATCTCCAGTGCCAACTGCTCCGGAGAAGCCTATAGTCACGAGAAGCCTGACTATCAGGCCATACGTGTTACTATCTGTGACGCCCATAGAAAATCCAGGCTTCGGCAAGTATTTCCTTAATCCAGCTTTCTGTTCTTCATCCATATATTTCTCCATTAAATATCCGGTCGGCTTAATCTTTTAATTTTGCCATTCTCGATTATGCCTAAACCAAACTCCCTTGCTAGAAAGCGCATTAAGGCATTATACTCCCAAAAATGATCGGAGTAGTGCCAACGGTACTCCTGGGAATAAGTTAAAAAGCTGTCTGAGACTAGCACAGTTTTACGCTTGCATATGACATAGCCGTCCGGCGTAGTCTTACATGGCAGCTTGCGATAGATTTTATTGTATCTATGATAGGCCCTGCTTGACTGCCATTGATACCCGAGTTTAAATAACACGCTTTGCACTCGTTCGTATTCTTCCTTCGTAAAGGAATGTATTTCGAAAGAAAAGCTTATACTATCTGCTATCCCTCGACGGTGTTCTATTAGATTAATAGGCATCCATTCTGCAGCAGTATTTTCGCTTGCAGCAGATGCCATGTCACAAAGCTTTTTATCAGTAGCTATCCTTCGGACTAAGTCTTTATCGTAAAGTTTTCGTATCTCTGTGTTCGCTTTTTTAATAGACATAGCTATTCTCCGTTATATTTTAGGCCTTAGTAATACGCCCTCTGCTTTAATCTTTGCAGTGACATCCTGCCGCAGCTTTGCCTCAAATTTATTTGCGGCATCTATAAAGCGCAGCATGTCTTCTGTCTGAACGCACGGGATTTTGTCTGTCAATATCGCAGCCATAAGGCTTCTTATCATACCTTTATCCGACACCAGCACGCGCAGTAACGGATAGTCAGGATTCCTGATTCTGCCAACATCCTCGCCTATATAGCCTTCGTGCCAAGTGTACCCAGCACTTATTAACGCAGACGTGATTGTGCTGTATGTCTCGTCAGTGCTGACCTCTACGTAAAATTCATCGTGAGTGAAATAGCTGTTAAGCACATCTTCGAAAGTCTTGCGTGGCTGTGCATCTTGCATTTTTATTCTCCGTTAAATTTTAGGCCGAATTATTATGCCTTGGTTTTTGTGAATTTCTTCGAGTCTGAGCCGCCAATAACGTTTTACAGCGACGCGCGCCTTGGCTATGAACCGAAGCATGTCCGAAGTTTTAATCATCGGCGTAGATACTGAGTCAGTAGAGCATCTGGTCATATGTTTTCCCGGCATATCTATACCGAGTGCCTGTTTGTGTGAGTACATAAGTACCTCGCCATTTACAGACCCTAGTGCATCGTGCAGGATGTAGCCCTCATTTATAAACGCCATGGAAATCTCATCGAAAACATCAAACATGGAAGCTTTTACATAAAAAACTTGAGTCGGCTCCCATTTGTATTCAGCGCGTAATAGTTTTACAAACTCTGACTCAAAAGTCGGAGCCGTATTATCGCTAGGCATAGTATTTCTCCGTTAAATTTTGGGTCTGGAAAGAGTTCCGGCAGGCTTTGTTTCCGGCATACGTATTTTATCTTTAGCAGCGGCAGCACTGGCGCAGCTATTTAGCGTATGGGCGGCGACTCTGTATCTTGCCTTTGCTACGCAAGTCAAAATTTTACTTACGTTCAAAATCTTTCCGCTATTTTGTTGGGGCCTGGGCTCCCGCCACATAGTTTTTCCGCGCACGTCCACTACCAGAACTGGGTGCCTGGCAGATCGTTTCAGCCCATGTTCCAGTGTTATGTATCCCAGGTGCCATCTGTATCCAGCTTCTAATAGCGCGAATACTATCGTAGAGTAATCGGCCTGGTTCAGGATTTCTAGACAAAATTTTGAAAATAAAAACTCGTTGTCTAATTCAGATGCAAATGTCAGCGCTTTATTATCATCTGCCATATTTATTTCTCGCTTTGCTAAATTTTGGAGTGAAATTTTGGATTAAAATTTGAGATAAAAACAAAAAGGCCAAGAGAGCGCGTATTGCTCTCCAGGCCTTATTGATACTATTACTTATAACAGGAAGTGCCGCTTTACAGCACCTCCCAGATCTTGCCCAGACGGTCAGATGTTACGTAGATTTTACCAATAGGACTTTTGAATATTTTCGCGTGGGCATCGGTGTAAATAGTCCCCGGGACTGTAAGCCACACCGTTTGATTATTTGCACTGTCTACTAGATACATCTTGTCTGGATGGGCGATTATTAAATTACCATCTCCATAATTTATAACGCTGTTGCTAGGCCTGGTATCTGGCTGACCAATTCTGCGCCAGCTGTTAGTTCCAAGTGCTTCTATGGTCTGCCAAGTGTTATCAGGACCGCCGCCACAGCCAACAAAGAACTTCCTATTATCATCTGTGATGGAGATTCTGTCAGCCCACACATCTATAGTGTAGGCCTTTAAAGTGTCTCCTTGAACTTCCAGGATTTGCTGGTAGCTGTTATGAATATACAGCACGCCATTTTGGCTGACCACGCCTCTGACAGTTTCGAGTGCGGCATCGGCTAATTTAGTCCCATCCTGAACCATACCGACTTTTCCGATCTGGCCAAGCCACAGTTTTTTGTCGGCTGGATCTCCATAAGTGGTGTAGACGTACTCTTTTCCTCCCATGTAGAATACACCATTGTGTAATGCAGTTGCCGCAGGATAAAAGCCATTACTGTTGTCCACCATATCACTAGGACGGAAGTATTTCTGGCCCGTCACCAAATTAGTATAATACCCATCTTTTACCGTGGATATCGGGTTACCCGCCGCATCGAAAATCAAGGGCCATCCGCCGGAGCCGGAAAACACTTCGCGTAATAATCTCCCATCGCTCGTAACGATAGCGCCTTCAGGCCAGATCGGCTTGACGCTAATCACCGTTTGCTGCGAGATTTGCGACTGGCCAGAGAACTTCGTGGCGCCATGCAGATGGCAGCCTACAAAATTCAGTTCGACCCGGGCAAGGCCAGAATTCACAACGTTCGAGAATGCAATCTCGATTGCGCCGTTTACGACAGCGGCTGTCTTGCTATAAAACAGCTTGTCGTCAACATACAGCTGCGCCTGGACATACGGTGCCTG
>Ga0116183_1004632_pt1 | contig 13401 bp, 16 predicted proteins | sample AD_UKC078_MetaG_FD_89753 | JGI IMG/M metagenome (GOLD analysis project Ga0116183, IMG submission 89753) | Active sludge microbial communities of municipal wastewater-treating anaerobic digesters from USA - AD_UKC078_MetaG | ecosystem: Engineered > Bioreactor > Anaerobic > Digestate | place: USA... | reverse complement strand
GCCGTGAGCAGCGGCAGGCAGGCTTTCTGGGCGAGCGGCTCGCCGCCGGTGACACAGATGGTCTGGCACTGATGACTGGCGACTTCGGCGAGGATGTCGTCAAGTGTGCGGGTGGTGCCACCCGTGAAGGCGTATTCAGTGTCGCACCAGGTGCAGCGCAAGGGGCAGCCGGTGAGACGGACAAACACCGTCGGCAGTCCGGCCCGCGAGGTTTCTCCCTGCAGCGAATGGAAAATCTCGGTGATGCGGAGGGTAACGGGACGACCGGAAGTGGGCATGGCGGGGACGGATAAAGATGCGCAGCCCCGGTCGTTGGACGCGGGGCTGGCGGGTTTACTTCTTGAGGCGTTGCTTGGCGATCAGTGCGGCGGAGCTGCTCGGGTACTTGGCCAGCAGCTTTTCCAGGGTCCGGGTGGCGGCGACGTTGTCGTTCCGGGCTTGCTGGGTGCTGGCCAGGCCGAGAAGGGCGTCGGGTGCCCGGCTGTCGTCCGGCCACTGGCTGGCAACTTTGGTGTAGTGCTCGGCAGCGCCGACATTGTCCTTCTGCTGATACAGCGCGCTGGCCGCCCAGAAGTGTGCGCTGGGCTGGAAGCTGCTGTTCGGGTAGTTCTTGATGAAGCTGGTGAAGCCGCTGGCGGCGTCCTTGTACTTGCCGCCACGCAGCAGCGTGAGGGCTGCTTCGTAGTCGCGACTCTCGGCTGCCGGGTCGGCGGCTATCGGGGCCGGCTGCTGAGTGTCCGCAGCCGGCGTGGTCTCGAGTTTCCGCAACCGGTTGTCGAGATCTACGTAAAAGTCCTTCTGCCGCTTGTTGGCGTTCGCCAGATCGTTGCTGAGGACTTCGTTTTCGCCGCGCAGGCGGGCGATCTCGGTCTTCAGTTGTTCGATCTGGTTGGCGAGCTCCAGCTGGGCCCGGGCGCTTGCTTCGAGTTTGTCTATGCGCGAGTTGAGCTGGTTGCGGATGTCGTTGATCTGCGCCCGGGCTCCCTCGTCGTCAAACAGCCCGGCGTGCGCCTGGGTGGCAAAAAGCCCGACCAACAGGACGGGCAGAAGGCGCCGGAACATCAGAACTCACCCGAATAGAGCATGTCGCCGCGACGGTTGGCGGACCAGCAGGCTTCGCTGGCATCGCCGCAGCTGGGCTTTTCTTCGCCGAGGCTGACGGATTCGAGCTGGGTTTCGGCCACGCCGAGCAGGCTGAGAGCCTTCTTGACGGCGTCGGCGCGCTTCTGGCCGAGAGCCAGGTTGTACTCGCGGCTGCCGCGTTCGTCGGTGTTGCCCTGGATGAGCATCTTCATCTTGGGGTTGGCGACGAGGAACTTGGCGTGGGCTTCGATCAGGGAGCGGTATTCATCCTTGACCACATAGCTGTTGTAGTCGAACAGCACGCTGCGCTTGGAGAGGATGCTCTTCGGATCCTTCAGGGCCGCCAGGCCGCTACCGTTGGCGGCGTTGGCATCAACGGCCACGACGCGGTTGCTGTCGACGCCGGTGCTGGATGCGCCGCTGGAGCGGTCTTCAACAGCGGCGCCTTGGTCGGCGGTCTTGGGGGCCGAGCTGCAAGCGGCCAGCAGGCCGACGGCAATCAGGGACAGGGCGAGGCGGGTGTACTTCATGGTGTGGACTCCGAGAGCGATCGCAGGGGGGGCGGGAAAAGGGAAATCTTGTCTTTGTTGTGTGTCAGTTGCGTGGTTGCGGACCCCATGCGGGTTCGCGAACGTCGCCAGATTGTACCGACAGACGCTGTTTGACACGACCGTCGGATGACACGGCCGAGAGGACGCCGCGCCCACCCACTTCGGTGGCATACAGCACCATGCGGCCGTTGGGAGCGAAACTGGGCGATTCGTCTTTCGACGAGTCGGTGAGGATCTGGGTCTGGCGTGAGGCCAGGTCGAGCATGGTGATCTGGAAGCGACCACCATTGCGGGACACGTAAACCAGGCTCTTGCCGTCCGGGGAGGGGCGCGGGCTCACGTTGTAGCTACCTTCAAAGGTAACCCGCTGGGCGTCGCCGCCACCGGCAGGGACCCGGTAGACCTGCGGGCTGCCGCCCCGGTCGGAGGTGAAGTAGATCATGCCGTCAGCTGACCAGGAGGGTTCGGTGTCGATGCCGGAAGACGAGGCCAGGCGCTGCACGCCGGAACCGTCGGCATTGACGCTGTAAAGCTGGGACTGACCGTCCTTGGTGAGCACCACTGCGAGCCGGCGGCCATCCGGTGACCAGGCCGGGGCCGAGTTGGAGCCCTTGAAGTTGGCTGCGACGTTGCGCTGTCCAGTGGCCAGGGAGTGCACGTAAACCACCGGCTTTTTGGCTTCAAAGGACACGTAGGCGAGGCGGCTGCCGTCCGGCGACCAGGACGGGGAGATGATCGGCTCCCGGGAGGCCAGCGCGGTCTGGGCGTTGCTGCCGTCTGCATCGGCGATCTGCAGTTCGTAGCGCGAGCCGGACTTGAGCACGTAGGCGATGCGGGTGGAGAACACACCGGGTTCGCCGGTGAGCTTTTCGTAGATGAAGTCGGCGATGCGGTGGCCTGTGGTGCGGTACTGGGCCGGCGCCATCACCATTGCCTGGCTGCCGAGGCTGGCTTGCTTGGCGGCGTCGATGAGGCGGACTTGTACCTGGTAGCGGCCGCTGCCGTTGGGGGCGATGCTGCCCACGGCGAGGGCATCGGCGCCTTTGCTGCGAATGCGTGCGAAGTCCACCGCTGCGTCGGCACCCATCGGGGTCGGGCCGAGTTCGACCATTTTGAAGAGTCCGCTGCGTTCGAGGTCGGCGCGGACCACGTCGGTGACGGCGCGCGGCAGGGCACTTTCGCCTTCGAAGCTGGCAACGGCTACCGGCATGCGGTTGGCGCCCGCACCGGTGATCTCGATGGCCAGTTGGGCCTGGGCCAGTGATGACCCAAGGACCAGTGCGCAAACTGGTACAGCGCTGCGCAGGACAGACAGGAAGCGTGGATTCATGGGCATGGCTCGTCAGGTTTAGTCGCGGAGCGGATAGAACTTCAGCTCCAGCGTGCGGTTGAATAGTTCCGGCTTGTCGGGCTTGGGCAGGGGGCTAGATTTCTGGATTGCCCGCTCGATCGCGCTGTCCAGCTGGGCGTTGCCGGTGGAGCGCTTGAGGCGGACCTCGATGACCGAGCCGTCAGGCAGCTGATCCACATAGAACAGGGCAAAGGGGTCGCCGCTGACGCCGGGGGGAAGCACGATGTTGCCCTTTACCTTGGCACGGATTTTCTCGACGTAGGCCTCGATGGCCCTGTTGCGCGCAGCACTGGCTTTTGCCCCCGCAACGCGCGCGAGCTCTTCCTGAATCTGGTGAGACTGGGAGGCGCTTTCGGTGTCCCGAGCCATCAGTTCGCGCATGCGCTTGTCTTCGAGCGCGCGGCTGTGCTCGGCATCGGCCTTGGCGGTCTTGTCACTCTTGACGGGCCTTTCAGCCGGCTTTGCCGGTTTCTCGGTCTTGGCAGGTTCGGGCTTGGCCTTCGGTTCCGGTTTGGGCTCCGGCTTTGCCTTTGGTTTGGGTTCCGGTTTAGGTTCGGGCTTGGGCTTGGTGACAGGCTTTTCAACCGGCTTGACCACTTCCTTTACCGGCTTGGGCGGGGTCTTTTTGGGGGCGGGCGCCTTGATGGCGATGTCCGGCTGTTTGCGCGGGGGCGGCTCCGGCTCATCCTCGTCGTCAGGTTCGGGCGCTGGTGCGGGGGGCTTGGGGCGGGCTTCGACGGGAGGGGCCGGCGGCGGGGCGACCAAAGCCGCGGGTGGAGGCGCACTGACCAGCTCGACCTCGACGGGCTCGGGCAGGCGGTTCTGCCAGCGTACGCCGTAGAACAGGAACAGGCCGAGTGCAGCGTGGACCGCCGCGGCAAGGGCCAGGGACGACCACTTGCCGCGCTCGTTGGCGGGCTGCGCAGGATTCATCGGGCAGACTTGCCGATCTGCGTTTGCAGGCCGACCTTATTGACGCCGGCGTTGCGCAGGTCGTTGAGGGTGTTCATGACCTGCTCGTACTTGACGCTCTTGTCGGCAGCGATGATGACCGACTGGCCGGGGTTGGCGGATACGGCGGATTGTATCTCGCTGATCATGTCCTTGCGGTTGAGGGCTTTCTCGGTCGAATCGCTGGTGGTGCGAAGCGTCAGTTCGCCATTTGGCTTGACCTGCACGATCATGGCATCAGTGGGCGGGGCGGGGACTTTATCCACGCTGGGCAGGTTCACCGAGCCCGACTGGATCATTGGTGCGGTGACCATGAATATCACGAGGAGGACCAGCATCACGTCGATATAGGGCACGACGTTGATCTGGTTCATCAGGCGGCGTTGGCGCATTGCGGCGAGGCTCCGTTCAGCGCAGCTGGCGCTGGAGGATGTTCAGGAACTCTTCGGTGAAGCTCTCGAAGCGGATGGCGATGCGGTCGATGTCGTGGGCAAAGCGGTTGTAGGCCACCACCGCCGGAATTGCCGCAAACAGGCCGATGGCCGTGGCGACGAGGGCTTCGGCAATGCCTGGTGCGACATGGGCGAGGGTTGCCGAACCAACATTGGAGAGGCCGCGGAAGGCGTTCATGATGCCCCACACGGTGCCGAGCAGGCCCACGTAGGGCGACACGGAGCCGACCGACGCCAGGAAGGCCAGGTGGGCCTCCAGGTCGTCCACTTCACGCTGGTAGGTGGCGCGCATGGCGCGCTTGGCGCCGTCGATGATGGAGCCGTGGTCGAGGCTCTTGCCGCGCAGCTTGGCGAATTCCCGGTAGCCGGCTTCGAAGATGCGTTCCATGCCGGCAGCTTCGTGGCGGCCGGTGGCGGCGCTCTGGTAGAGGGCGTTGAGGTCGCCGCCGCTCCAGAAGTCGCGCTCGAAAAGGTCGGTTTTCTTCTGGGCGTCGCGGATCGAGAACCACTTGCGGAAGATCCAGTACCAGGACATGAAGGAGACGGTGCCGAGGAGTGCCATGACGAGCTTGACGAGCACGCTCGCGTTGGCGATCAGGGACAGGATGGAGAGATCTTCTGTGACGTTCATCGGGTTTGAACCAGGGTGGCGAACTGTGCGCGCACAGCGGGGGGGATCGGGGTTGCGCGTTTTGAGACGCGGTTGACGCAGGCGATGGTGATCAGCGCGTCGAAGATGGATTTGCCGTCGCGTAGCACCTTCTGGTCGAACGCGATGCTGGCGTGGCCGAGCTTGTCGATTGTGGTTACAACGTTCAGGAGGTCATCGAGGACGGCGGCCTGAAGGTAGTCGGCCTTTACGGAGCGCACCACAAATACGATATCCTGCTCGACGTACAGCCGGTTCTGCTCGAAACCCATCTCCCGTAACCAGTCGGTGCGGGCTCGCTCGCAGAACTTCAGATAGTTGGCGTAGTAGACGACACCGCCGGCGTCGGTGTCTTCGTAATACACCCGGACCGGCAGCGAAAAGAAGGTCTGGCCTTCAGTCTGCGCGGGGAGGGTCGTTGCATGCATCGCAACATTTTACAGCACGCAATGCCTTGTGCTGCAGCTGCGAAGTGGATTCAGTGTTTCAGAATGTAGGTAGTGCGGCTCAGGACATGCTCGGGCCGTTGTATTTGCAATGATCCTGTGCCTAGAATCGCGGTCTTTGAATGTAGACTGGTGCGCTTTGTGCATTGGTCAGAGATCAAGCGCACGGGCGTCATGGGAAAGTTTGCGGCAGAATGTGGCCCAAATCGATAGAGAGTCGCCAAACGGGCCGAATCCGGGCTTGCCGTCGGCAGCCGGGCCCGACAGCCGATTCATGGGAGGAATGAGACATGGTTGCAAATACGACAAGCAAGGAAAAGCTGCTGTCCGAGGCTGAAATTCTGGCCATGCCGGAAGATGATTACATGAACCCGGCCCAGCTGGAGTTCTTCCGGGTGCGTCTGGCCAAGATGCGTGACGAGCTGCTTGAGAACGCGGCCAGTACCGGCGCCAATCTGCGCGAGAACGAACTTGTCGCCGATCCGGCCGACCGCGCGACGGTGGAAGAAGAGCACGCTCTCGAACTGCGCGTGCGCGATCGGGAACGCAAGCTCATCAAGAAGATCGAGGAAGCCCTCGAGCGCATCTCCGAAGGTGAATATGGCTGGTGCGAAGAAACCGGTGATCCGATCGGTATCGGCCGCCTGCTGGCCCGTCCGACAGCAACCCTGTCGATCGACGCCCAGGAGCGCCGCGAGCGTACCCAGAAGCTGTACGGGGAGTAATCCTCGTTTGGCGCTGCTTCGCCGGGACGGCCAGGCACTCCCATGACCGCCTCGGTGAACCGCATTCCCGTCACCCTGCTTACCGGCTTTCTGGGGGCAGGGAAGACCACCCTTCTGAATCACCTGCTCCGTCAGCCCGCGCTGGCCGGTACGGTGGTACTGATGAACGAGTTCGGCGCGGTGCCGATCGATCATCTTCTTGTCGAGCGCATCGACGAGAACCTTGTTCTGCTTGAATCCGGTTGTATCTGCTGCACGGTGCGCGGCGATCTTGTCCGCGCCCTGCGCGATGTCTTCATGCGTCGTTTGCGTCGCGAGCTGCCGGCGCTGGATCGTGTGGTCATCGAAACGACCGGTCTGGCCGATCCGGCGCCGGTGATCTTCACGCTGATGCAGGATTTCTTCATCGCCGAGCGCTATCGTCTGGATGGCGTCGTTACAGCGGTGGATGCGCTGTTCGGTGCCATGCAGATTGCTCGTCAGCCGGAAGCCGTCAAGCAGGTGGCGATGGCTGACCGGCTGCTGATTACCAAGTGCGATCAGGCTGAGCCGGTCGCTGTCGACGCCCTGTCCGCCATTCTGGCCGGGCTCAATCCTGCTGCTCCGCAGTTCCGTGTGGTGCGGGGCGAACTCGATCCGGCTGCAATTGTCGATTGCGGCCTGTGGAATCCGGCGACCAAGTCGGCCAATGTAGCGCGCTGGCTGGCCGACGAAGCCGTTGCAGCCAAGGCCCGGAAAAATCCCTATGCGCCTCGCGCTGGCGTGGCGTCCGGTAGCCCGGACCGTCACGATGCATCAACCCACGCCTTTGTTGTGCGCATTGACGAGCCTGTCGCATGGGGTGATTTCTCAACTGCCCTCGACATGCTCCAGGCTCTCAAGGGTGATCAGCTGCTGCGCGTAAAGGGCATTGTGAATGTGCGCAGCGAGGACGTGCCGCGGGTTGTCCAGTGCGTGCATCATCTGCGCTACCCGGATGCGGCATTGCCGGCGTGGCCGGATGCGGATCACGCCACCCGGCTGGTTTTCATCGTTCGCGATCTCGAGCGGGATATTGTGGATCGGGCCTTCGCCTGCTTCTGCTCGGCGCCGCCGCAGGCTGCATGAACGTCTTCCGCGGCCGCCCCTCGACGGTTTTTCGCAGCGCGCTGGCGCTGCTGCTGGTGTGCGTGCAGGTTTTTGCCGCTGCGCATGCTGTCAGCCATGTCGGCGAACTGTCTGCGCTGGCCCGAGGCGATTCGGCGCGTGCTTCCGTGCCCTACGAAGGTGGCGTGCCGGCAGCGGAGCGGCATGAGCGCTGCCTGTTGTGTCTGGCTGCTGCCAATCTGGCATCGGCCCTCCCTTCGTCGGTTCCGGCATTGGCGGTGGATTCCTTGCCGCCGCCAATGCCCGGCGATGGCTTCCTTGTGCTGCGGGCCTTCCGCCTGCCGCGCCCCCACAGTCGCGGCCCGCCCGTCTTTCCAGTCTGAACCCGTTCCTGTTGTGCTGACCGGTGCCGGCCCTGCCTGCGTCGGCAGCCCCCGTTTGTCGAACTGATCCAGCTGGAAGACCAAGCATGAAACACCTCTTTCCGGGCGCGCTCTGCGTAGCCCTTGTCACCGCCTTTCCGGCGCCGCCTTCGCGGCCGGCGACGCCGACCTGAAACAGCTGCGCGAGCAGTTGCGCGAACTCCGCGAATCCTATGAGCAGCGTATTCAGGCCCTCGAAAAGCGCCTTGCCGACACCGAGAGCCAGGCCAGTCAGGCCGCCAGCAGCGCCGTCGAGGCGCAAGCTACCGCTGACAGTGTGGCGCGCCGACCGGCGGCTGAAAGCACCTTCAATCCCGCCGTATCCCTCATCATCGACAGCAAGTTCACGCGCCAGCAGCGCGACCCGTCGGCCTATCGCATCGACGGCTTTGTGCCGTCCGGCGGTGAGGTCGGACCGCCGAAGAAGGGCTTTTCTCTCGGCGAGTCCGAGCTGGCTTTTTCGGCCAATGTGGATCACCTGTTCCGCGGCAACGCGCGCTTCTCGCTGGCCGAGGATGACGGCGCCGGTGTGGTCGAAGTCGAAGAAGTCAACGTCGAGACGCTGGCCATGCCGGCCGGCATCAAGCTGAAGGCCGGACGTTTTCTGTCCGGCGTCGGCTACATCAACCAGCAGCATCCGCACGAGTGGGACTTCTCCGATGCGCCGCTGGCCTACAAGGCTTTCTTCGGTTATCGCCTGCAGAACGATGGCGTGCAGCTGCGCTGGGTGGCGCCAACCGATCTGTTCATGGAGTTCGGCACCGAGGTGGCTGCTGGCGACAAGTACCCGGGCGCCGAGCGCAAGGCCAACGGGGCAGGCGTATGGACCGCCTTTGCCCACGTGGGTGGCGACATTGGCGACTCGTCGGCCTGGCAACTGGGCTTGTCCCATGTGCGAGCCAATCCGCGGGAGCGGGGTTTTGAGGATAACGGCATCAGCAACAGCTTTTCGGGGAGCAGCCAGACCTGGATCGCCGACTTTGTCTACAAGTGGGCGCCGAACGGCAATAGCCGCGAACGCTACCTTAAGGTGCAGGGCGAGTACCTGCAGCGCCGGGAAAGCGGTGAGCTGAACTACAACCTGAATGCGGACGGTGTTGCCGAAGCCTCGTCGGCCGCCCGTTTCCGCCAGTCCGGCAGCTACCTGCAGGCGGTATATCAGTTCATGCCGCGCTGGCGCCTTGGGGTGCGCGGCGACTGGCTGCGTTCCGGGACCGCTGATCTGGGTACGCTGGATCCTGCCGGCTTGCCCATCCTGGCCGGCTACAACCCGACTCGCCAGACCGCCATGGTTGACTGGTCTCCGTCGGAGTTTTCGCGCCTGCGCCTGCAACTGGCCCGCGACAAATCGCGCAATGGCGAGTCTGACAACCAAGTCTGGCTGCAGTACATCATGAGTCTTGGCGCCCACGGCGCCCACAAGTTCTGAGGAGCCGAAACATGCGATCCAAACTCATTTTGCGCCTTGTTGCGCTTTTCTTCGCCCTTGCCGCCCTGCCGGCCTCGGCGGCCCTCAACGTGTTTGCGTCGGTGCCCGAGTGGGCGGCCCTCGCGAAGGAGATCGGAGGCGACAAGGTGAATGCCTTCTCGGCTACCAACGCCCTTCAGGATCCGCATCGCATCGAGGCCAAACCCTCGCTGATCGCCCGTGCGCGGAACAGTCAGCTGGTGGTGGCAACCGGGGCCGAACTGGAAATCGGCTGGCTGCCGATGGTTCTGCGCGAGTCCGGCAATGCGGCGATCCAGCCGGGTCAGCCCGGCTACCTGGAGGCCGCCTCGGTGGTGCGCTTGCGTGAGGTGCCGGCGCGGCTCGACCGGGCTGACGGCGATGTACACGCCAGCGGTAATCCGCACATCCAGACCGATCCGCGCATTATCCTGAAGGTAGCTGACGCCCTGGCTGCCCGCCTGACGCTGGTGGATCCGGCCAATGCCGAGGCCTACAAGGCCAATCTGGCCCGTTTCTCCGAGAGGTGGAAGGTCGCCATGGCCCGCTGGGAACTGGCTGCAGCACCCCTGCGTGGTACGCCGGTGTGGGTCCAGCATCGCTCCTTCCCGTATATGGCCGACTGGCTGGGGCTGAAAGAGTTGGGTGCGCTGGAGCCGAAAGCGGGCGTCGAACCCGGTAGTGCCCATCTGGCTGGCATTCTCGAGCGCCAGAAGGCGACGCCGGCAAAGATGATCCTGCGTCCGGTCTATACGCGCTCGACGGCTTCGGACTGGCTGGGTGAGCGGGCCCATATCCCGGTTGTCGTCCTGCCTTTCACGGTGGGTGGCACGCCGGAGGCGGGTGACTTGTTCGGTCTGTTCGACGACACCATCCGGCGCCTCCTCGCCGGGCTGCGCTAAGTAGCCGGCATGGCCGAGGTATTGCTGCGGGTAACGGACCTGAGGGCCGGCTATGCCGGGCCGGTGGCCGGCCCACTCAGTTTTGAGCTGCGCCGTGGCGAAATCCTCGGCCTTGCGGGGCCCAACGGGGCGGGCAAGTCGACCTTGCTGAAGGCGCTGTGGGGTGGCGTCAAAGTGTTTGGCGGCTTGGTTGAAAAGGCGCCCGGCCTGAACATTTCCCACCAGGCCCAGGGTTTTGATGATCTGCGCGGGGTGCCGCTGACCGGGCTGGAAATGCTCCGGCTTACCGGCGCCACGCCGGACGGCCTGCCGCCGTGGCTGCAAGCGCGAATCCACCAGCGTCTCGATCGCCTGTCAGGGGGGCAGCTGCAGTTCCTGCGCTTGTGGGCCTGCCTGACGGCCCCGGCCGATCTGGTGTTGCTTGACGAGCCGACCAATAACCTCGACCGGGCCGGCGTTGCCTATCTGGCTGACTGGCTCGGCCGCGCTCATGGAAACCAGGGTATCGTGATTGTGTCCCACGACCACACGCTGATCGATGGTGTCTGCACCCGCATCGTGGAGGTCGGCACATGAGTTTCGATCTGCTTTTCGACCCGCTCTTCCGGGTGCCCTTTATTACCGGCCTGCTATTGGCCGGCTTGTTGCCGCTGATCGGCATGTACCTGCGCCTGCGCAACGAATGGCTGGCTGCGCTGGCCTTTGCCCAGATGGCGTCGGCGGGAGCCTTGCTGGCCATGGTGCTGGGGTGGCCAATGATTGTCGGCGGCCTGCTGGCCGCGCTGTTGGCCGCTCTGGCCAAGGGTTTGATGGCCCGGGCCGGGGCCAGTGCCTACGCGTTGATGCTGCTGTTTGCCTGGGGGGGTGGCATATTGCTGGTGGCCAACCATCCGCTGGCTGAGCAAGCCGGGCATGCGCTCTTCGATGGTCAGCTGTATTTCACAGATGAAGGCCATTTGCTGGCGGCCGGGATTGCCTGCGCGGTGGTTTTGCCCCTGCTGGCGTGGCTGTCACGTCCGCTGCTGCTGGGGCGCTTCTTTCCCGAGTTCTATCGGGCCAGGGGGCGCGACGAGCGGCCGAGGCTGATGTTGTTCGACCTGCTTGCCGGCATGGTGGTGGCTCTTGCAACGGTGAGTCTGGGGGTGATGGCGGCTTTTGCGCTGGTGTTCGTGCCACCGCTGCTCGCATACCGTTTCGGGCGCGGCTGGCGTCCGGGGCTGATGCTTGCTGCTGTCATCGGCATGGTCGGCTATAGCGGCGCGTTTGCTGTATCTTTGGGCTTCGATCAGCCTTTTGGGCCGGTATGCGCCTTGCTTCTCGTTATGCTATTTGCGCTGTCAAGTGTGAAATGCGACCGGATGTAATTCACCTGGCGCGTGCTTTGTTGGGTGATATCCTGTTCAATTGCAAATAGTTTACTAGGGAGGGTACTGGAGTGGTGCTACCGTTTTTCGGCAAAAAGCCTGCACCTGCCGGAAGTCCTGCCCCCCGTTCCCGGACCTCGTCCGGGAACGGGGTCAAGCCATCTCCAGCGTCATCGGAAGCGCCCCTGTCGTCCCGGCCGAACACCCCCCGCAACGAGACTTCCTCCCTTGATTTCACCATCGCCGGTGGCGACTTGAAGCGGGTCCTTGCCCAGTGCGCGGACAAGGTGCACGTGGAGGAGGGGGTTGACGAGATGACGGCTTCCGTCGAAGAGGCCGCCATCGTTTATGCCAACGGTTGCTATGACGAGGCGCGTGCCGTACTTGAACACGCCTTGGCCGCAACGACAGCCACTGACTCCCGTTACATGCTGTGGGGCATGCTGCTCGACCTTTTTCGCCTCACCGGCCAAAAGGACCGTTTCGAGGCTCGCAGCCTGGTTTACGCTACTGAGTTCGAGCGCTCGCCCCCTGCCTGGCAGGATCTGTCACCGCATGCGACACGGACCGGCGAGGCCAAAGTCCAGACCGTCAATCTGTCCGGTACGCTAAGCGGCCAGGCCGCCGCCCAGTTTGCCCAACTGATCCAGATCGGTATGCGTAATGGCGCCCTGAGGATTGACCTGAGTCGTCTGCGTGGGGTCGACAACGCTGGTGCCGAGCTGTTGTTGCGGGCTGTTCGTGGTCTGCGCAAGGCGCGGATCAAGCTTTCCCTGTCGGCAGCCGGGCATCTGGCTGACGTACTTGGCGGGCAGGTGACGAACGGCAAGCGCGAAAACCAGACAGTCTGGTTATTGTTGCTGGAAATCCTTCAATACACCGACCGGCAGGGGCGCTTTGAAGAGCTGGCGGTTGAATATGCGATGACCTTCGAGGAGTCGCCGCCGTCTTGGGAACCACCTGCAGCTGCGGCGAGCCTGACCGAAGTCGATGACTTTGTTGTGCAAATGGCCGACGTATACGTGCTGGAAGGCGAGATTCTCGGGCCAAATACGGATGTGTTGCGCAAAATCATTGGTTTCGCGGGTGGCCGAACCAAGGTTGAAGTGGATTGCAGCCGTTTGCGGCGCATGGACTTCGTTTCTGCCGGTACGCTTTTCAACATCGTATCGCAGTTGCATACGCAGGGGCGGCTGGTGGTGTTGAAGGGCGTCAATTCGATGGTGGCGGCGCTCATGCAGGTCATGGGGCTGCATCAGGTCGCCCGTATCGAACTGCGTGGCTGACGCAGTCAAACGGTCGCCGATTTCGTTTTTCGTCGGGCTTGTAATTTCCTTCCCTGCCCCCAGATCCGTGCGATGGAACAATATCGCGGCACTACCATTCTCTCGGTCCGGCGTGGCCGGCATGTTGCCCTTGGTGGTGACGGCCAGGTAACGCTCGGGAATATCGTCATCAAGTCCACCGCCCGCAAGGTGCGCAAGCTCTACCAGAACCGCATTCTGGCCGGCTTCGCAGGCGGCACGGCGGACGCCTTCACGCTCTTCGAGCGCTTCGAGGCGAAGCTTGAAAAGCACCAGGGCAACCTGCTGCGCAGCGCTGTCGAGCTCGCCAAGGACTGGCGCACCGACCGGGCCCTGCGGCGCCTGGAAGCCATGCTGGCGGTGGCCGACCTGGACAACTCCCTGATCATTACAGGCAACGGCGACGTGCTGGAGCCCGAGCAGGGCATCGTGGCCATCGGCAGCGGTGGCGCCTACGCTCAGGCTGCCGCCCGTGGCCTTGTCGAGAACACCGATCTCACGCCGGAAGAGGTGGTCAAGAAGTCCCTGACCATCGCCGGCGATCTGTGCATCTACACCAATCAGAGCCACGTCATCGAGGTCCTCAACCCATGACTCAAATGACTCCCCCCGAGATCGTTTCCGAGCTCGACAAGCACATCGTTGGCCAGGGCCGCGCCAAGAAGGCT
>Ga0116183_1004592_pt1 | contig 13461 bp, 14 predicted proteins | sample AD_UKC078_MetaG_FD_89753 | JGI IMG/M metagenome (GOLD analysis project Ga0116183, IMG submission 89753) | Active sludge microbial communities of municipal wastewater-treating anaerobic digesters from USA - AD_UKC078_MetaG | ecosystem: Engineered > Bioreactor > Anaerobic > Digestate | place: USA... | reverse complement strand
GTTCCGGATGCTTAAGGGGCTTATCCGGCGCAGGGGGTTTTTGCCGCGAAGACTGCGGCTCGCTTACGAGCTTTGTTATGTAAGCAAACTGCCGGATCCCGAGGTCGCGTATCTCATGGGTATTACGCCGGTGTACATGCGCAAAGTCCGGCAGAATCTCCGGCAATCTCTTGTGCGTGCACTTCAAAAAAAGGAGCAGGACGAGCTGCTTTTGAGAAAAGCGAAGTTTTTGGGTTTGACCCGGAGACAGGAACGTATCGTTCGGCTTCGTTTTTGCGAAGGATTCTCCGTGGAGGAGATCGCGAACATGACCGGCAGAAGCAGGAGAAGCGTGCACGAGGTGGTCCAGAGGGTGAGGAAAAAAATATTTCAAGTATAAAAACCTTCACAAAACGTTCACACCCCTGTCTTAAACAGACCTCCCATGAGGGGGGTGCACGGCACCGCTTATGCGGAATCAAGGCCCTGAGGGTCTTAACCGCCGTTAGCACACCCCCTCCCGATACCGAGGGGGAGGGAAACAATGAACGAACAATTGAAACGGAAGATTTTAAGGATCGTGCTGCCGGCATCTTTTTTGATGCTTCAGGCGACCGTTGCATTCGCGGAGGCAAGCTCGGAATCCGACCTCGATTCCTTTCTGACGGGGATCGGTGATTTCCTGATCCGCACGGTGGGACCGGGAGTGCTTGTGATCGGGATCGCGGTCGCGGGTGTCTCCATGGCGCTCGGAGATGAGCGCGGGATGCAACGCGGCGCCCTTGCCGCAGGCGGAGGGGCGCTCATCATGCTGGCCCGGGCGGTCCTGGATTTTATTCAAAGCATCACGCGCTTTTAAGGAGAAAAATGAAGAACACCGTGAAGTGGTTCAGAAAGATCAGAACGGCGAACAGGATCTTCGGGCTTGAATTCTTTGACCTGTTCCTGCTCTTGGCCGTTTTTCTTCTCGTTTTCATGTTCTCGGCGAATCTTGTCGTGAACACGGCGATTCTTCTCGCGGCCTACTTTTTCCTGCGCCTTTATAAAAATAACAAGCCTCCGCACTGGACGGGCTCCGCCCTGGGATTTCTCGTCCGTCCCAAAGGCTATCCCATGCAGCGGGAAACTGAAAAGGAGATCTTCGAATGAGCGTTTCATTCCTGACAAAAATGAGGGATCTGATCCAAAGAGAATCGCGGCTACCTTTTTTTCGGCAGATCGATCTCTACAGGATCGAAAACGGTATCCTGATCGGGGTGACCGGCGTTTTGGGAATGGGTTTTGCAATCGAGCCTAGGGATATCCTGCTTCAGGCCGATGAAACGATCGCGGATTTCGAGAACCGGACGCGAAAGTTCCTAAACGCACTCCCCGAAGGCGCGGTCCTGCATTTCATCGCAAGATCCCGGGAAGGCGATGAATCTCTATTAAACAGCTACCGGGACTCGCTTTCCGGCGAGGACCCTCTTTCCAGGACGCTTGCCGCGTCCAAGGTCCGGTTCTGGCGGCAGCACCCATTCTTTAAAAAAGAGCTTTTTTTGTTTGTCTCAGTCTCTCCCGGCCAGAAAAAAACAAGGACTTCCTGGCTTCCCGATATCTCGCTTGCGTTCGGAAAGAAGGCGCACTGCGCTTCCGAGATCGAGTTTGAGAAAACGAAGGAGGCGCTTTATGCGGTGTCCGGGGAGGTCTCGGAAGGACTGAAGGCCCTCGGATTTGGCGTGCGGTCCATGCTTGACGGTGAAACTGCTGGGTATCTCTACGAATTGCTTAATCCTTCTCATGTCGATCGGAAGGTATCAGGCGAAAGACTCCTGAAGGCCGTGCCCTACGGCGTGGAACGCGCAAGCCTCCGGTCCCGTCTTCTTTTGAATCTTCCGGTCTCCGATTACGGTGCTTTTTATCTGAACGAGTATTTCCATCAGGGAATCAATCTTAGCGCGTTACCTGAGGAAACGACCCTCAAATCCATTCGTGATTTTGAAAAAGAACTTGGCCGTGATTATCTCCTGACGCTCACGCTCGAAGTCCCGGATCAGGAAAAAGAAAAAGCCCGGATCAAGCGCGAAGGGAATTACGCTCGCGCGAAGAACTTCTTCTCCCGCAGCCAGGACCATGAGGCGGTCGCGAAGGCCGGAGAGGCCGACGAGTTTTTAAGCGAGCTTGCCGCCACCTGGGACAAGATCCTTTACGCTTCGCTTGCCGTGCTGGTCAAAGGAAAGACCCAGGAGGCGGTCCGTGAAAGATCGGGGAACGTTTTACGCGCGTTCCGCAGGCTTGGAGGTGCTGAAGGTATTGTCGATCACATGAACCACGACCGTCTTTTTCTGACGTTCCTTCCCATCCAGGGGGAGGAGAACCCTCTCGCGTTTCCCGTCCCGTCCACTGCCGCCGCCCATCTTTTGCCGGTCCAGGGCAGCTGGAAAGGAACGGAAGGGCAGGGCATTTTACTTAAAACGTGGAGGGATGAACCCCTCTCTCTTGATCTTTTTGATCCGAAGCTCACGGCGAAACATTCCGTGATGCTGGGCTCCACCGGAGCCGGGAAATCGTTTTTCACATCTTACCTTCTGCTTCATTTCCTTATGGCGGCTAAAGAGCACGAAGTGATCGTGATCGATCTTGGCGGAAGTTACCGGAAACTTTCTCAGGCGCTCAAGGGCGCCTATTTTGAAGTGGAGTGCTCGGAAAACTACGCGCTTAATCCCTTTCCTTCCAAGTCCGCGCTTTTTCCAAAAGATGGGGACGCCGACTCCACATTCCTGCAGTTTTTGAAAGAACTTCTCCAGAGAATGATTGCCCCCGCAAGGCCGTGGGCGGCGAGTGAAAAAATGATCCTGGAGCGCGTTCTTCGGGACGTTTACCGCGCTCTCGGTGAAGACGAGGCGCCTCTTTTGGGCGATATCGAGCGAGGGCTCCGGGAATTGTCGAACGGAGACGAGGAGGACAAGCGAAAAGCCTACCAGTTCTCCAAAGAACTTTCTCTTTTTACCCAAGGAGAGTATGGAAAGATCTTGAACCGCAAAGGCGCCTTCGATTTTAACGCACGCTTCACGGTTTTCGATCTCCGTAAGATCTCCCGGTATCCCGAGCTTCAGGAGATCCTGCTTTTCATCATTCCTTTCGCCTTGAAACGAAAATTCGAGAATCTCGGCATCAAAAAGATCCTTGTCCTCGATGAATGCTGGCAGCTTCTCAAGGAATCCCAGGGGACGGAGCTAGTGGAAGTTTTCTACCGTACGGCCAGGAAACTGAACGCGGGCGTTCTTTCCATCAGCCAGAACCCGGAAGATTTTCTGGAGTCGAAGATCTCGGGCGTGATGGTCAATAACTCTCCCGTCAAATACATCCTGCGCCTGAAGAAAGGACACGAAAAGCTCGCCTCCTTCGGACTTAACGAGAATGAGATCCTTGCCGCGAGGGAGCTCGAGGTACGGCCTGGGCATTATTCGGAGGTCTTTATCAAGTTCGACGATCATGGGGTGATCGCGAAAGTGGAACCGAACCCTCTCGAGTACTGGATCGCCACGACGGATCCCGCGGATCTGGCCCGGGAAACGGATCTTCGGGCCGCGTCGCCTCTTAAAACGAACCTGGAGATCTTTGAAACGCTGGCCCGTTTGTTCCCGGGCGGCGCGTCAAAACCGCGGCAGGAGGCTTCCCATGCGTAAGCGGGCGGCGGTTCTCCTTCTTTTGCTGTTTCTTGCGGCCGTTTATGTCCCTTCCGCCCAGGCCGCGATGCCGACCTTTGACGCCATTAACGCGGCCCTGCAGGAGCTTCAGAACTCCATCCTGAACAGCAGCTTTGCGCAGGACCTCATGCTTGCCGCCGAACGCTTGAACCAGCTGAAAACCCAGACCCTTGAGCTATTCCGGTTTCATGCGGGCTTCGATGAGATCCTGAATTTCGTGAAAGGGGATCCGGTCCGTGACTTCATTGATTCCATGAGGACAAAGATCCGGGACGTTTTCTCGGACGCGATCTTCACGACGCCTCAGATCGAGATTCTTCAGACGGGCGGAAGCGCCGAAGACCTCCGGACCTCGCTTGAGGCTATATCGGGCGCAATCCCTGAGGGGAACCAAAGGGCGTATATCCCGTTCGAGGAGATGCAGGTGGTCGAGGCGTTTCAGCTGGCAAATCAGATCCGCGAAGGGGGAAAAGACCTCCGGGACGCGGCCCGACAGATTCAGGCCCAAGCGGAGACAGCGAGCCCCAAAGGCGCGGTCAGGCTTCAGGCGCAGGGAGCTGCGGAACTGATGGTCCTCGGCCAGCAAACCCAGGAATCGATCGCGAAACTTCTCGAACTTGAGGCTACTCAGATCGAGCAGGTATCGCGCCGCGAAAAGGACGCTGAGAGAGAGCGTCTCCGCTTTATCAAGGACACGGGCGAGTATCTGGACGGCATCCTGGACGCGTCAGGCGGGGAGTGGCGATGACGAACCAGGGATTTCTTTTCACGAACGTTCTTCAGATCCCGGATCTTTTCGCATCCGCCTATGGAGTTACAGCCTCGGCTGCGGCAGTGATCTTTCCGCTCATGTTCGTCGTGGCGGTGTTGCACGAGAACTTTCTCGTGATGAAAGACCGCTCGGATTACAAAGGCCTTTTTATCCGGGTCGTTCTTGTCGTGGGGCTCATGATCCTTTACGAGCGTTTCTTCGTATGGATCGTCTACGGCACGGATCTGCTCGCCAAAGCGATCCTTCCTCACGAGGAATTCCAGGAAGTGATCAGGACCGTTTTCCGGGAGATCACGGAGAAAAAAGACCTCGGTGGCTTCGATACCCGGATCATTCTCACTATCCTCAATTACTTGACCTATATCGTCGCGCTGATCGCGCTCGGGGTCCTGAACTGGCTCCGGTTCGTGTTTCTTTCCCTTCTCTACGTGTTTGGTCCGGTCCTCGTCGCGTTTGGGGTCTACAAATCTACGAGTCAGGGCCTTGTCTTCTGGCTGAGAAGCCTCGTCGCCGTGTCGCTTTGGACCGTCGTGCTCTCCATTCTCATGAAGGTGATCTCCGTCATGAACGTGATCGCGATCTATCTTCCTGAGGAGACGAATGCCGCGGCGGTGATCGCGGCGAACGTTCTTTTCATTCTTCTGTTCATTTCCGTGCCGCTTATTTCTCATCAAATCACTTCAAGCGGGAGCATCAGCGGTCTCGGGTCCGCGGTGGTGGGGATCGGGACCGCGTTCATCGCCAAATACGTCACGATGCCCGCAAAACCCCCGCAAAACAAACCTGCTCCGGCAGGAGGAGGGACGAACTACAAATGAAAACACGATTCCAGACAAAACTCGAAAACCTGGGAAGGCGTTACTACGAAGTTTTCGGGGACCTCGAAGCACAGCTTGAGTTCCTGAAGCTCGCGAGCCTCGTGTTGCTATGCCTTCTTTTCTTCGCGATCTTCGGAGCTTTCGTGCTCGCGAAGCGGCCGCCGGTCGTGATCCGGGTGGATGAAGTGGGGAAAGCCGAGGCGATCTCGGACCTTGCCGCCCATAACGCTCCGTTAAAGCCCGAGATCCTTTATTTCGCGAGGACCTTTGTGAAGCGCTACGCGGAATATAACGCCTACACCGTGAGCCGGGACATGGCCGAGGCATGGAATTTAATGAGCGCACGATTCCAGTCCGCGGCCAAGCGCAATTTGATCGAGTCCGGGATCCTCGCGAGGATCGAGGAGGCGAAGCTTTCGGCGGCGCTCGAGTTCAAGGAGGAGAAGATCGAGCGGGAAACACCGGAGTATTCCATCGTTTCGCTTGTTTGGGTGCGCACGCTTAAAAGCTACAAGGATCCCGGTTATCGCGAAGCCTCGCTTCTTAAATCCGAACTGGTCTTGAAAAAAGTTTCAAGGAGCCTTTCCGCTCCTTCGGGACTGCTCGTGGAAGATTACAAAGAAATTCTTTTAAACCGACTGGAGGATAACAAATGATGAAACGAACTTTGCTTTTTGCGAGCGTCCTAGCGCTCTTTTTGACGCCGGTCTGTTTGCTGGCGGAAGACGCGAATCCGGAGTCGTCTGAAAAACCGGCAGCGACGCCCGATTCAAGCCTGAAGGAGCGGCAAACGTTTAATAAGCTTCGCCGTTCCACAAAAAATATCTACAAAGTAACCATGCGCTCGGGCGTTGCTTATCGTTTGCAGACAGCGCTTGGCTACGTCTCCACGATTGATCTTCCCGAGCCTGCGCTCAAGGTGTTTGTCGGGGACCAGGAGCTTTTCAAGGTGGAGGTCTATGAACGGCAGGTTTTGGTGAAGCCCGTCACGGATGACGCGGATGCCAGAACGAATCTGATCATTATCACGGAGTCCGGGAGGCTCGCGTTCGATGTGTCGACGGGAGCGCCTGAGACCGCGGACTTCGTTCTCGATTACAGGCTGCCTCAGGATGACGAATCCCTCGTCCAGAACGCTTTCGAAAAGAAGGTTGAAGAAAAGGCCGCAGTCATTAAAGAGGACTACCAGCAGAAGGAAGCGAAGCTGGAAGAAAAAGCGGAGAAACTTTCCGAAGACAAGCTCAAGGAGAAAGTGGCCTCAGGCGTCCAGTCCATCACCTTGAAAGGATCGTCCACTAAAGGAGAAGTGCAGGTAAATCTTCTCTCCCTTTCCCGGATGGCGGATAAAGGCTATTTGAGGTTCTCGGTCCTGAATTACTCGAAAACCCCGTATAGGCCTCTTAAGGCTACCGTGGGGGCCATTGAATACGAGCGAAAGCTCCTCGTAAAGAACCAGGAATTCGGGAATATCGAGTTTCCTTCCGAACTTCAGATCTCCAAAGTCATCCAGCCCGACAGCTACGTCTACGGCGTGATCGTTTTTGATTCCCGGACTCTCGGGAAAGGACAAAAACCTGTGTTCCGCATTTTTGAGGACGCTTTGGAGCCGGGTACGGGCCGGGATATCGAGCTCAAAGGATTCCGGTGGTTCGAATGATCAAGCTCTTCGAGCGTTTCAAAAAGAAAAATGTTCCGGTCGCTGCGCCGGAGCCGGGGTTCTCGGCCCCCCTGAAAGAGCCGGAAAAATCGTGGTTCTCGATCAGGAACTATTTCGAGAAAGGGTGGGTGAAGTTGGCGCTCGTGTTAGGGGTCTTTCTTATCGCGGCCGCGCTTTTGAGCCATAAGACATCGAAACAGAAAGCCCAGCGTCTGGAAGCTCCGGAAGAAAAGCGCGTGGCGATGACCACGACTTTCATGGAGCGCGCGATCGGCGCCTCTTCACGGCCCAAGCAGACGATGGAGTCCCTGAAACCGCTGAAAGTGCTACCAAGGGAAAAACGGAAACTCGACAGCGCCATGGGTGTCTTTCTTTTCAAGAAGGAGCCGGAGCGGGAGGCGCAGCCGAGGACCGGAAGACCCGAGAAAGAAAAACTCGGGCTTGCTTCGGGTACCAAGATCCCGGCGCATTTGGGAGAACGCGTGTTCAGTTTTAACGTAAACGCGCCCGTTGTCGCGGTCATTTCCAAAGACTTCACGGCTGGGGACAAGGTTCTGGTCCCCAAGGGTTCGAAATTTCTGGGGGAAGCGAACGTTCTGAAGTCCCTTGACCGGATCAATGTCCGGTTCCATCTCCTGGTGTTTCCGGACGGGCGCGAGATCCGGGTCAACGCGCTCGCACTTTCTGAAGACGGGGCGGCGGGAATCAAGGGAAAAGTGCAAAAGCAAACGGACATGAAGATCGTGAAAGCGATCGGGGAGTCCGTCCTTTCCATGGGCGCTCTCTTTCTGGGAGGCCGTTCGCAGGATCCATTCAGTATGCAGGACCAGCTGGAGCTCAATGTCGCGCAGGGGCTTTCGGATGAGGCGCGAAGGAATTTAAGAAGTGTGAACGTCGAAAAGTCCGTCACAGCGGAGGCTTCAAAACCGATCTTTGTTTTTCTGCTTGAAGCCGTGTAAATCAAAACAAAAAGGAGAGAAAAATGGACAAAGAAAAAAAGAACAAGGGTTTTGTTGAAAAAGAGAGAGTGCGCGTTGTTCCGACGCGGAGCGGAGAGGAGCTGCATTTCACGGTGGTGGAGGTGAACGGAAAATTGCGCGGAGACATCCGTTTCTTCGTGAAAAACGAGGAAAACGACGAAGTGTTTGCCGCGAAGCGCGGGATCAGCATCCTTCCGAGGCATTTCAAGGCCTTCCAGGAAGGTGTCGCGGAACTCGGGGCGAAACTGGCGGCAGAACAGAAATCGGAGTAATCCGGAAACGCTGGATTTCCCAAAGAGACAGACAAAGGAGGAAGACTCATGACGAAGTGTTTCAAGGAGGGGAAAACGTTTTGGAGGAGAACAGTCTGCCTTGGGCTCGCGGGAGCGGTCCTAGCGGCGTCCTTCAGCGCGTACGCCGCGGAATCGGTGGTGCTTCGGCCGTCTGGGGCGTTTCTTAGCATTGACGAAGCAGTTACAAACGCGCTAAAGGATTCAAGTGAGATAAAACGCGCGCTTGCGCGCCTTGGCAAGGAGGCGGCTCTTTACAAGGGGACGCTTGCCGAGTTCTTTCCGAAGCTCAAGGCTGATGTCCAAGCGGGTGCTGCCACGGGAGATAGGACATTCCTGTCCTACCTGGATACGGGGATCGAGCAACCGATCTTTCAGGGCGGGAAAGCGGTCGCGGAAAAGCGGCGACAGAGCGCCGTCTGCGAGATCGAGAAACTCCGGCTCGAAGAAGTAAAACTCGATCTGGAGCTTGCAGTGCGGGTTCTTTACGCGCAGGTCCTAGCGGAAAAGGAGCTCACGAGGATCGCCCAGGGAGAGGTGAAGGAGCTTACAGCCGAGTGCGAGCGGATCAAGAAACTTTCCGGGAAAGAGATGCTGCCGGGTCTTGAAGCTTTCAAGGTCGAAGCGCATCTTGAAAGCGTGAAGCATTCGCTCGTGAAGCACAAGGAGACCTACGACTACCTGCTTACGGTCCTGCGGGAAACAGTGGGGATCGGGGAAGGTGAAGTCCTCGAACTTCAGCCGTACGGCACTATTCAGGAAGTCGAAAGCGGACTCGAGTCGTTTCTTGGCGCGTCGCGTGAAACAGATCCGGTTTACAAAGAAGGGTCTCTAAAGATCCTGGCGAAGCAGCAGGAGAAACGCTCTCTCCAGGCGGAAAGATTCCCGAAACTCAGTCTTTCGACGCGCTGGAACAGTGTCCGGGACGTGTATGTGGACACGAACCGCGTGATCGTGGGGATCGAAGGGAAATGGAACATTTGGGATTTCGGCCGGCTTGGTTCCAAGATCCGCGCGAAGGAGCAGGAGATCGAGGAAACCAAATGGGCAGAGGATATCCGTATCCGGGAGCATGAAAAGGAGATCCGGCGTCTCTTTCATGAAGCGAGGTCCCTGCGCCAGAAGATCCGGATGACGGACGCTTTTCTCAAGGAAAATGAGGAAAACTACAAGAATGAGAAAACGCGTCTCGTAACTGGCGGTAAAGGCGCCGGGGAACTTCTGGGATCCTTTATCGCTTTGGAAGAGGCGCGCTCGGCGTCTATCCAGGCGGTCGCGGAATACCGGATACAAATGGCCCGCCTTGAACGGACCCGGGCTTTTAAATCAGCGGCAATAGAAACGCTCCCGGAGAAGAGCATTACGGATCTTGAGGAGGATAGAGCGTGAGATCCTTGCGAGCGATCCCGGGAAGCCGCTTTCCGCTCAGTCCGGAGACCCGGACCGCGCTATTTCTTGGCGCGGTCGCGTTCCTGACCTTCCTTGCGGTGTGGCTCGTGTCATCGGCGATCGTGTGGACGGAGGAATCCCGTTTATTCGGGATCCTCTGGGTTGCGGGCTTCGGATTTTTGTTCTTTGACGTGGCGTTCCTTTTTTCTTTGAGCGTTCTTCGGCCGTTCCTTAAAGAAACGGCACTGAAGGGAGCCTACATCAAAGAATTTCCGAAGACCGCGATTGTCTACCCCGTCCGTAACGAATCCCACGGGCTTTTCGAAAGGATCGAGTATTCCTTTTCGGGGAATAAACTCCCGAATACCGATCTTTGGGTCCTGTCTGATTCTTCGGCTGAGTTTGAGCCGTATGAACTGGAAATTGTCGCAAAACTTTCAGCGAGTCACCCGGATCGCATCTTTTACAGGCGCAGGGATGTTCCCGTTGAACGTAAACAGGGAAATATCGCGGATTTTCTGGAATCGCATCCTGAATACGTCTATCTTTATGTTTGCGACGCTGACGGGATGATCCCCAAAGGGACGCTTCTCAAGCTACTCAGAAAGGCCGAGCATCCAGAGAACAGGGACGTCGCGATCTTTCAGGCGTTCATCCGGATCGCCCATGCCGTGAGTTGGTATGCCCGTTTCGAAAAGATCGGGGCGAATTTTGCCCAGAGATTCAATTTCGCCTCCTTCCAAACGATCTTTGGCCGGACTATTTCTTTTGGGCATCATCATCTGGCGCGGGCTGCTCTTCTTTCGAGGATCAATCTTCCGAGGGGACTGCTTTCCCATGATAACTGGGATACGGTCCTCTTGGACAAAATGGGATACCGTGTGGCGTTCTGCGCTGATGTTCACGCGTATGACGAGGCGCCGTCGAACTATCTTGAGGCGAGGGCGAGAGCTCGGCGGTGGGCCCGGGGGACACTGCAGGGTATCCCATTATTTTTTATGCCGCAGGTCAGCCTTGCCTCGCGGTTCCTCGCGTTCTTTGGAGTCTATCTTTACGCGGCGGATGTCGTCTTCTTCTTTTGGCTTATCTTCGGTCTTCTGGCCCATTCCTGCTTAGCGGGCGAGCTTATCCATTTCGAGATCGATTCCATCTGGCTCGGCGCCTGCACGAACAGCAAACTTAAGTGGACGCTTCTTTTCAGCATTGCCGTGGTCTATTTCCACAAACTCTGCCTGCTGAAAAATTTGAAAGACCTAAAGGATTTTCTCTACGAACTGGTTGTTTCGACGTTCCTCACCCTGAACAATGTTTTTTACACGCCTCTGGACATCGCAAGCATCCCGCTCAAGAAGCTTCACTGGAAGCCCATGGCGAAAAATCCTTTCGCCAAGGTAGACCTTCAAAATACCGCAAAGGTTCTTTGGCCGGGGACTGCCGCGGGTCTCTCGGTCCTTTATTTCTGTCTCTTTCTAACGCCTTACTTCATCTGGCAGGCAACACCCCTTTTGACAAGCCTGATCCTTTCCATTCCCGTTGCGTACTGGACCGCGAGGTCGGTTCCGGAGCGGTGCAAGGCATGGATCTAATTCAAATAAGGAGAGATCAAGACTATGACGCAAAAAGAAATCCATTCTCAGGAAAAAGAACCTGCGCTTTTTGAAGAGAAAAAAGAACCTCCTAAAAAGGGGAAAATGAAGATCTTCATTTTCATTCTAACCGTTCTTTTAGGGGCTCTCTTTTGGCCGAGGCCGGTCATTAAAGGGGAAGCTATTCTCCAGGCGGAGCGGTTCGCGAGGATCGGTCTTTCCAGTCCCGGAATGCTCAAAGAACTTCTTCATCAGAAAGGCGACCGGGTGAAAAAAGGGGAAGTGATCGCGCGGTTCGAGAACCTGGATATCAAGCAGCGTTTGGAGGAGAAGAAACTTGCGTTTGAGATCTTAAAGCTGGACAAGGACCGGCTCACGAAGAAAGCGGGATTTTTGACGCAGGAAAAAGACCGCAGCAGCATCCTTTTTGAGAACGGAGTGATCGGGCAGACGGAGCATGAGCGGACCGTTTACGGGCTTGAAGAACTGGAGCAGACGATCACGATCAAAGCAAAAGAAATGGAATCTGTCGAGGCTGAGATCGGTTTTCTCAAGACGCAGGTGGAAGCGCTGGAACTCAAAGCGCCGTTTGACGGAATCCTTCTTTCGGACCCGAGTGAACAGATCGGCAGTCCGTTTAAAGAAGGGGAATTCGTGCTCGAGTTCGCGGATCCGGACACGTATTTCCTTGAGATGCTGATCCTCGAGAAGATGATCCCGAAAGTTTCGCTCGGTGACCCTGCAAAAGCGAAATTTAACGCGTTTCCCGGGAAAACCGTTTCAGGGGAAGTGATCCGCATCGCGCCGCGGGCAAGGGACGAAGTGGAAAAGGTCTTCAAGATCAAGCATGTCGTTGCCTGCGCGATCCGTCTTAAGGAAATGCCTCCTGATATTAAATACGGGATGCGGGCAGAGGCGGAGATCGCGCCCGCGAAGGGCGGGTGGCGGAAATGATACCCGTGGAACTTCATGAGGAAAACGCCCGGTCGTTTGAAAGCGAGCTTGCAACGCTCTTTCACAAGGTGAGCGATGGGCGGCGGATACAGGATCTGAGAGTGTCTTTAAATTCAGTCAAAGAAAGCATGTGCTGGTGTCTGCCCATCAAATTCGAATTCCAGGAGGAATCAATCACACTATGAAAGCCATCATTCTCGCCGCAGGTTTTGGAACAAGACTCTATCCTCTTACGCGGAATATCCCCAAAGCGCTTTTGAAGCTCGGGAATAAGACTCTGCTGGATCATCTGATCGGAAAGCTTGATCGATTTCCGATCATTGACGAGATCGTCATCGTTAGCAGTAAGCGCTTCTACCAGAATTTCAAGAGATGGAAGAAAAACGCCCAATATCAAAAGCCGATCCGAATCATCCATAACGGGGTTAATGATCCGGAGAAGCGCCTGGGCGCCGTACGGGACTTGGAGTTATCGCTTAGGCCGTCCAAGGGAACTCCGGAGAGTTTTCTGGTTTTCTGCGGGGATAACTATTTTGATTTCCCAATAGGGTATTTTCTGCTGCCCTGTCTTGGGCATTCCCGGTGCACGTTTATAGGCCTTTATGACGTTGGGGAGAAGGCCTTAGCGTCCCAATACGGCGTGGTGGAGATGGATGCGACCGGAAAGATCACCCGCTTCGTTGAAAAACCGGTCGCTCCGGCCTCCACGAAGGTGAGTGTGGGTGTTTATCACATGTCCCCGGAAGCACGCCTCAGGCTTCATGAGTACCTCGACATCGAAAAACGGAATCCCGATCGGATCGGAGATTTCTTCGCCTGGTTGACTGACAAGGAACCTATTTTTGGGGTGGTTTTCGAAGGGGCATGGTTTGACATTGGCAGTAAGGAATCCTATGAGAAAGCCTCGAAGCATGTTCGCCGTGCGCCGTCCCGTTAAAGCGGTTATTTTACCCGCGATTCTCGCGGTGCTGAGCGGCTGCGGGACAACGCCGGTGCCTCTTCCGGTCTTTTCGGGAGATGTTCGCGGCGAGCATATTAAATCCATTACTCAGGCTCCGCCTGGCCACTTCGGGATCGTGATGAAGTGCATCGCGGAGAACATCGAGGAAAATGCCGGACTTAAAATCGCAGGAATGATCGCGGAAGAAGGGGAGTCGCCTTATGTTTTTGCGGCTCCTGAGAAGTCGGGCGGATTACTTGTAGTGCGAATCAAGGAGATCGGTATCGTTGACCCGGCTTCAGCGATCCGGATGACGCTGCAATTAAGAGTGTTCGATGCCTCGGGCCAGAATATTTACACCAGAAACATTACGGGTCTCTCCGGGGCTGATCCTCCCCAACATCCAC
>Ga0116183_1004588_pt1 | contig 13468 bp, 3 predicted proteins | sample AD_UKC078_MetaG_FD_89753 | JGI IMG/M metagenome (GOLD analysis project Ga0116183, IMG submission 89753) | Active sludge microbial communities of municipal wastewater-treating anaerobic digesters from USA - AD_UKC078_MetaG | ecosystem: Engineered > Bioreactor > Anaerobic > Digestate | place: USA... | reverse complement strand
CTCTAGGCATATCGTTACAACCCGGTGGAGCCCCGCAACGGGCCGTGCCAATCAGCCTTTCTGAAGCTGTCTCCAAACTCGCCTATGACGCTCATATAGGTGAACAACAAGCCCGGGATGTTTTGAAGAAGTTCTTAGTCCATTGTGAGAAGGTAACCTCCCCCAAGGGGGCTCCGCTCTTCGCCTTCAAGCTTCATCAGTTCATTAGCGGACCGGGAGCAGTGCTGACGACCTTGGAGAAGGAAGGGGAGCGTTTGGTCACCCTCGATGAACAGCAATTCGCTCCATCGAGACAGAGCGAACATGTCAGGCTATACCGAACCTACTTCTGCCGTGAGTGTGGCCAAGAGTATCTTCCCGTGTGGACCGATACGATGCTCTCATCCTTCGATCCACGTCCAATCGATGACTCAACAATTCAGGACGATGATGAGGACAGCCGCTTTGGGCATCTTGTCCCCGTCTATCCTGGTCAACAGTACCAAGGGGAGGACGACCTTCCCGATACGTGGTTCGACTACAATAGTAGGCGAGATGTGTTTGTGGTCAAACCACACCTGAAGAAGAATGTGCCCAAGTTGGTCGAGGTTCTTCCCAACGGGAGTGCGGGGGAGGGGGGTGCCAAGTATTGGTTCGTCCCCAAGACTGTGCGGTTCTGTCCCAATTGTGGATTGGAACATGAGGCCCATTCACGGGATGTGAACAAGCTTGTTGGGCTCTCTGGTGAGGGACGATCATCAGCGACAACCATCATCACCCTCAACCTCTTGAAGCAGATGTTCGAAAAGGATGCCATTGCTTTTGCTCAGAAGAAAATTCTTGGGTTTTCAGACAACCGGCAGGATGCTGCGTTGCAGTCAGGGCACTTCAATGACTTCATATACTTGGTGACGATGCGCTCTGCACTCTTGGCAGCCCTGAAGAACAACAATGGGGTGTTGGATATCACCAGGTTGCCACAGGCACTATTTGAGGCCTTGGGGTTCGATGACGATGATCCTGAGATTTTGGCAGAGTATCTGGTCAATCCACATCTCGCAGAGAACATTCGAATTACGTACCAAAACTACGCAAAGAAGATTCTTGCCTACCGCATACTCAACGACCTTGCTCGAGGCTGGAGGTACAACAACCCCAATCTCCTGCAACTCGGTATGATGAAGGTCGATTATGCATATCTTGATGAGCTCTGTGCCGATGACTCACGATTTGCCACTGCACCGGAGGTGTTAAGAGATGCGACACCTGAAACAAGAAAACAACTCTATCTCGTCCTCTTTACTGAGATGCAAGAGAAGTTGTGTATCAGCTCGTCACACTTCCAGTTGACCGACCTTGAATCTCTTCGAGGACAGACTCGAGAGCACCTCGTTGAACGCTGGGGGTTCTACAAGAGTGAGGAGTTGGTTGTCGGCAACCAGCTTGTTGCAGGCAAGCTACCGGTGACCAGCCAGAAAGGGCGGAGGATGTTCCGCTATGTGGGTGGGGGGTCAGCCTCCTATATCGGAAGGAAACTCAAGAACCCCAAACTCTGGAGGGGTACAAGCTGGGAGCGGTATACCCTGAAGGAAAAGGGTCAGGAGCTGGAAGAGGTAGTCAACTCCCTCCTTGAAGCGGCTGCACGATATGGCTTGGTAAAGCAAATCGCAGAAAAGAAGGGGACCCTGGTCACCTGGCAGCTCAATGACAGCATCCTGCAATGGCGACTGACCGACAAGAGCCCTGAGCATTCTTCAAACGAGTTCTTCAGTGCCCTCTACCAGAGTGTTTCAAATCAGTTTTTGGCCCGTGATTTCAATCTCTTTGCTTTTGAGTCACGAGAGCACACGGCACAGGTACAATCCGAAGAGCGGGAGTTGCTGGAAAAACGTTTCAGGTACTCTGATGCAGATAAGGCTTTGTGGGAAGAGGAGCACCCGGGATCACACCCATTGGAGCCACTGCCGGTGCTCTACTGCTCACCAACGATGGAGCTTGGGATTGACATCTCCTCCCTGAACACTGTCTATATGCGTAATGTTCCTCCTACTGCGGCCAACTATGCCCAGCGGTCGGGTCGGGCTGGAAGGTCGGGCCAGGCAGCACTGGTAGTCACGTACTGCGCCTCACAAAGTCCCCACGACCAGTGGTTCTACCACAGCAAGAACGAGATGGTGCATGGGGTGGTACGCACCCCGACCCTTGACCTTACGAATAAAGACCTCATCGATAGCCACCTGTTGGCTATATGGTTCTCTCTCGCCAAGGCGAGTATTGGGTCATCAGTTGCTGAATTGCTCGACCTAGAAGATGAAACACTCCCTGTAAAAGCAGAGGTGAGAGAGTTCTTTGACAACGATGAGCTTCGCAAGAGTTCTTTGGACCAGATAGCCAAGTTGCTGGAATCAATGAAAGAGGTGTTGAATCCAGAATCAGCTGCGTGGTTCAGTGATGGATATGCAAAGGCGCTGGTTGATGGAGCCTGGGTGCGCTTTGATCAAGGGTTTGATCGCTGGAGGAACCTCTTCAAGGCAACCCGCCAGCAGCAAGAGCAATCACATAAGGTCAACATATCCCCTGCAGCAACACAGCAGCAGAGGGATGCAGCAAAAAGGCTCTACAATGATGCGAGCATCCAGATGGGGTTATTGACTGCGACGACCAACAGAAGTACTACATTCTCGGATTTCTACATCTACCGCTATCTGGCAAGCCAGGGAGTGCTTCCTGGGTACAACTTCCCACGACTGCCCCTCCTTGCCTGGTTGCCTAATACCACTGAAGAGAAGAATGATGCTACATCTCTCTCCAGGTCTCGCTTCTTGGCTCTCTCGGAGTTCGGCCCCAGGAGCTTGATCTACCACCAAGGCAAAGTCTTCAGGGTGGTCAAGGCCAAGCTCAATGCCTCCACTGCGTATGCGATGGCCGACGGGAGTACCCAGCTCTCCACCATCGATTTGATCATCTGTGACCAGTGTGGGTATGGGATTATGGAGGCAGGGTTCACCGAGGCAGTAGAGCGCTGTCCCGGATGCAATGCCCTCATCACAGAGTCGATGAGGATAAACTCCCTCTACAAGATCGAGACCGTGGAGACGAGGCTTGTAGAGCGCATCACGATGAATGATGAGGAGCGGAGGCGCATGGGGTATGACCTGCAGACCTCCTATCGGTTCTCAGGCAAAGACGGGGGGCAGGCTGTCGTCTCAACCGTCAAACTTCACGAAGAGGTCCTTGGCAACCTCATCTACGCCCAGGCGGCCACGGTGTCGAAGATCAACAAGGGGTGGAAGCGACGGGCCAAGAAAGAAGTGATGGGCTTCTTGATCGATCCCCTCTCAGGATTCTGGAGCAAGGCGGATGATGAAGATCAGGACGAACAGAACGCTGAAACTCCGGTGACCAACAATGTGAAGCCCCAACGTATTGTGCCCTTTGTCGAGGATATCAAGAATATCTTGGTGTTCGCCCCCGGAGGTGAAGTATCCAAGGAAACAATGACTACCTTACAGGCAGCGTTGAAGCGAGGCATCGAGCAGGTCTTCCAGATCGAGGAGGCTGAGCTTGCCGTTGAACCTCTTCCCAGTAGCGATAATCGCAAGCGAATCCTCTTCTATGAGGCGGTGGAGGGTGGGGCTGGTGTGCTAAATCGTCTCGCTGACGAGCCAAAAGCTCTATCAATGGTGGCTGACCAGGCACTGAGAATCATGCACTACAAGAGACAGGGACCAGCATGGGATGTCGATACCATGACCGAAGAGCTCGATGAGCAAGGTCACGCCTTCTGTGAGGCGGGGTGTTATCGCTGTCTCCTCTCCTATTACAATCAGCCTGAACATGTGGATATCGACAGACGGGACCCTGATGCTATCAAGATTCTTGTGGCACTGGCAAATGGGTCGGTCGAGCGATGTGCACAAGAGCCGGAGGGCGGGATGAGCGGTCTCCAAGCCCGGTTCATCGAGACTTTGAAGGAGCGCAATCTTCCCATACCCGATCGTAGCAATGTGCCATTGAAGAGTGGAGGTACGCTCCCATTGGTATACTCCAAATACCGCACAGCGGTGGTGTTTGGCGAGGCATGCGATGAGGTGGTGGAGTACTGTGCCGACCGGGCATTCACTGTCTTGGATGTCGGCCCTGACGAGGATATGTGGGATCGGATACTGACACAGTCACATGGGATTTTTGATGAACAAGGAGTAGGGGACAATGAGTGAATATCGACCAATGCCCGGCAATCTTGTGAGGGCACGGGGAAGAGATTGGGTTGTCCAGGCAGGCTCGAGTGAGAAGGTGCTGGTGCTACGCCCGCTCCGTGGTGGTGATGAACTGGTGTACCTTGCCCCTGAGTTGGAGAGAGAGGCGGTGCGTCCTGCGTTCTTTGATGACCCCACCCCGACACAGCTGACCAACATACGCTCTGCCTCCCTCTTCCGCAATGCCCTCCTGTTGAAGCTTCGTAGCGGGGCAGGGCCGTTCCGTTCATTTGGCAAGATTGCAGTGGAGCCGAGGACGTATCAGCTGGTCCCGCTCCTGATGGCGTTGAAGATGGACCCGGTGCGGCTCTTGATCTGCGATGATGTCGGTATCGGGAAGACCATTGAGGCTTGCCTCATCGTCCGTGAACTCTGGGACCGCTTTGAAATTGATCGCTTTGCCGTACTCTGTCCACCACACCTGGTCGAACAGTGGGTGGGAGAGCTGCAGGATCACTTCAACTTCCCTGCAGTTGCCTTGACCTCCTCTTCGGTGGCTTCACTGGAAAAGAACCTACCGATGGGCCAATCCCTCTTCGATCGATACCCGGTTCTGGTGGTCTCCCTGGACTATATCAAAAACCCCAAACACCGTGATTACTTCTTATCCACTGCTCCAAATTGCATAATCGTGGATGAAGCTCATACCTGTACCAGCAAGGGGAGGACCCAGCAGCTACGATACGAGCTGTTGAAGCGACTTTCGCTAGACAAGAAGCGTTCGCTGATCATGCTCACGGCCACCCCTCACTCCGGTGACGATGAGGCGTTCCATAATCTCTTGGGGCTCCTTGATGAAAAGTATGAGACCCTTGGTGCGAATCCTGAACAGGACAAGAAACTGAGGGACGCCCTTGGTGACCAACTGGTCCAGCGCCGAAGGATCGACATCATGGAGTGGGATGACGAGTCAATCTTCCCCACCCGCAATGTAGCGGAGGTCTCCTACCGCCTGGATGAGCAGTGGCGGACATTCTTTGAGGATGTACGCATCTACTGCGCAACCTTGGCCCAGACGTACGAGGATGCGCAGAGTCGAGTCGGCAAGATGATTTGGTATTCCATCCTCGCCCTCTTCAGATGTGTCTCCTCAAGCCCTTCTTCAGCAGTGAGTGCCCTCACTACACGGTTGAAGAATATCAATGATGAACCGGTCAGCATGGAGCTCGAGGATATCCTTGACGACGAGGCTGTGGACTTCGCCATCAGCGATGCAACGCCAACCGAACTCTTTGCCGAGACACACGACCTGAAACGGCTCTTGAAGCAGGCGAAGAAGTTGGAGCAAGAGTATGATCCGAAGATTGATGCCCTAACCATCCATCTGAAGAAGAGAATCATCAAGGATGGGTTCAGGCCGGTGGTCTTCTGCAAGTATATTGCCACGGCAAAATATGTTGGAGAGAAGCTGAAGGAGGCATTCCCCAAACATCAGATTGATGTGATAACCGGCGAGCTCTCGCCTGAGGAGCGGCAGCAGCGGATCATCGAGTTGGGTGAACATCAGGAGATCATCCTGGTTGCCACCGACTGCCTGAGTGAGGGCATCAACCTGCAGGAGCGCTTCAATGCCGTGGTTCACTATGACCTGGCATGGAACCCCACCCGCCACGAGCAACGGGAGGGGAGGGTCGACCGCTTTGGGCAAAAGAGCCCTGAGGTGCGGTGTACGATGCTCTACTGCGAGGATAACCCGATCGACGGCTTCATCTTCAACGTCATCCTTCGCAAGGCGGATGCGATCAAGAAGGACCTCGGCATCCTTGTGCCGATTCCTGAGAACAATGAAGCCATCAGCAATGCATTGGTGCAGGCTTCACTGCTGAAGCAGTCCTTCAGAGGAGAGGATGACCAGCTTACCTTCGACTTCGGTGAGATGAAGGAAGTGACCGATGTCTTTGAGACCCCGTGGAGGGACGCCCAGGAGAAGGCAAAGGCCAACCGCACGATCTTCGCTCAGCGCTCTCTCCACCCCGAGGAGGTTGTGCCTGAGTGGCGAGAGGAGCAGCAATTGCTCGGCTCCTCAGAGACCATCTGGCAGATGATCTCGACGCTGCTCTCACGACTTGGCGGTAAGCCAAAGAAAACAGCTGAGCATGCATTTGAGATTGACCCCTCAACACTTCCCTCAGAGCTACGGGCACGCCTTAGTGAAGCTTCCTACGACAACCCATTTCAATTCTCGTTGAAGAACCCAGCCCCCGAAGGCGCACAGTTCATTCATCGCAGTCATCCGGTTGTCGATGTCCTCAGTGACTATATCGTCGAGAATACCCTGGATGAACACAACGATAAGCCGATCGGAGGAAGAGCTGCTGTCATAGAGACTACTGAGGTTGATCGGGTGTACCTGCTCTTCATGATCCGCCTGCGTCACCAGATAGCCACGAGGATCGAGGAGACCACACGACAATTGATGGCAGAAGAGGTGGTCGTCATCGGGGCACGGGGGATGACCGCCCCTGAGTGGATAGAAGAGAGGGAGGCACTCGCCCTCCTCTCGTGTGAACCCTCAAGAACACTACCAAAGAATATCCAGGAGGAGACGATGGAGCGGGCTCTCGAGTTCTATCGCTCGCAACAAGGGACAATCGAGGGAATCGGTAGAGAACGGGCGAAGCGGCTCCTTGAACATAACCGAAGGGTACGCAGTGCAGCTGATGCAAAGGGGAGTGTGAGTGTCAACCCGTGCTTCCCGGCAGACTTGATGGGAGTCTATGTACTGCTTCCATCAGTTGATGCGTTGTAAGGAGGTAGGGGAATGGCAAGGCGAAACAATCATGGCGTAACGTGGCAGACCATCCACCTGGAAGGCGCACTGCTCCTTCCAGACCTCCTGGAGCAAATAGCAAAGAACGAGGCTACCCACCAGAAAGAGAGGGAGTATCAGATTCCAGCAGGGTTGAGGATGGTAGAGGAGATTGGTCGCTCCTACCAGATTGCCCGCGCCCTTCATGATGATTTCAAGAAGCGCCAACAACTGGCCAGCAGCGATGCGTTCTCATTGACCGAAGGCTTCATCACAAAGTTCATGAGCAACTGTCTTGGCTGGAACTCGCTGAAGAAGACACAGAACAAACGAGTAGGGGAGTACAGCTTCCCCATCCAACGTATCGCCTACGAGTATGTCCCGCTCAGCATTGGTCCCTTCAATACTTCTGTTGATACACTGGATAGTCGATTTGCTGTCCGGGGTGGACGGAAAGACCGAAACCGTTCTCTCTTCCAGATGGGCCAGGAATACCTCAATGCAACAGGGAAGAGCTCCTGGGGATTGATCTCCAACGGGAATGTGATTCGCCTCCTCCGCTCCTCCCCAACGCTTGCCAGACCCCAATATCTGGAGTTCGACCTCCATGCAATCCTTGAGGATGATCACTACGCAGAGTATATGTTGCTCTGGAAGATACTGCACGTCTCAAGAATCTACGATACCGAGTATGAGAGCGTAATGACCGTCTGGGAGGAGTGGCGCAACGAGACCATCTCCACCGGGGAGCGTGTTCGTGACGGACTGCGTGATGGGGTAACAAAGGCATTAAAGGAGCTCGGTTCTGGGTTCTTGGCACATAGGGCGAATATTGAACTACGCAGGAAATTTGAAGAGGGTCAATTGGATAAACAAGAGCTCTACCACCAGCTGCTCCATCTTGTCTATCGATTCCTCTTCCTCTTTGCCCTGGAGGAGAGGCGAACAGAGAATGGGCTTCGCCTCATCTTTGATCCTGATCCCTCCCTCGTCGATGAACGTGACCTCTACGAGCGAGGTTATAGCCTCGATCGTCTACGCCAAGTGATGCTGAAGCGAAGTTCCTACAACTACTACAGCGATCTCTGGCAAACCCAGCAGATTGTTTTTGAGAGCCTTGCCAGGGGAGAAAAGCGACTTGCTCTACCTGCCCTGGGTGGCTTGTTCGGCAAAGATGTGTGTGTGGACCTCGATACCGCAACAGTGGACAACGCAACCTTCCTCAAGGCGATGGAGAGCCTCAGGTGGGCTCGGACCTCCAGTGGGCAGTACAGCTATGTCGACTATCGCAACATGGGCACCGAAGAGCTTGGATCGGTCTATGAGAGCCTTTTGGAACTTGTCCCTGTTGTAGACCTTCAAGCCAAAGATTTCCGATTTGTGGGCATTGATGACGATGAATCGACGGCAGGCAATGTCAGGAAGAGTACAGGCAGCTACTACACCCCGAGCTTCCTCGTTGACCAGTTGATCAAGACAGCACTCGTTCCGGTAGTGGAGCGGACCATCGAGGAGAACCCGGAGAACGCAGAGGAGGCAATCCTCAACCTCTCTATCATTGATCCAGCATGTGGGAGTGGACACTTCCTGCTCGCAGCAGCGAGAAAGACAGCTGAGTACCTGGCAATGGTCCGCAACCCCGATGGAACCATTACCCCACAGGAGTATCGCAAGGCAGTCAAGGATGTCATCCACCGCTGTATCTACGGTGTTGATCTCAATCCAATGGCCCTTGAGCTGACAAAGATAGCCCTATGGCTTGAAGGATATGAGCCAGGGAAACCGCTTGGCTTCTTGGATAGACACCTTGTGTGTGGTAACTCGGTGTTGGGCATCTTTGATCTAGAAGCCCTCGACAAGGGTATCCCCAGTGACGCATACAAACAGCTTTCTGGTGATGATGAGGAGGTCTGCAAGCGACTACGCCTAGAGAACAGGTCGGGGCAGAAAGCCTTCAAAGAGCATGAGGAGAATCCCCTCCAAAACGACCTCTTTGCAGACCAACCCATTCGCGACGTCTTCTCCACACTGGAAGAGATGCCCGAAGAGAGTGTTGAGGATATCGAGGCAAAGCGGACCCGATACAAAGAACTGAAACGCCAGATCGAGGAGAATCCGAAGCAGGTAGCCTCGGATATCCTTCTGGGAGCCTTCCTCCTCCCAAAGCAAGAAGATACCCACAGTCCTACCTCACAGACGCTCTACCGATACTATGTGCTCAACCAGCCCAACCAAGAAGACTTAAGGGCAATCGAGGGGGCGCAGAGAGCCTGCAAAGAGGCTAATGTCCTCCACTGGCCATTTGCCTTCCCCCGAATCTTCTCCCAGGGAGGCTTTGATGTTGTGTTGGGGAATCCGCCGTGGGATGTTTCGCAATTTTCAGAAAAGGAATTTTTTGCATTTAATAACCCGATGATAGCTAGTATGGAAGGAGAAGAAAGAAAATTAGCTATAGATGAGCTGGAAGCTACAAATCCAGAACAATTTGAACAGTATGTTGAAGCAAAAAGAAAGAATGAATCCTTCAATCAATTTTACCAAAAATCATTAAGATACAGCTTGCAAGAGAAGAAAATCAATCTTTATTCGCTGTTTACCGAGTTATGTTATTTTTTAAAAAAAACTTCTGGTTTTACAGGTATTATTGTACCCACAGGAATAGCAACTGACGATTCAAATAAAATATTATTCCAAGAATTGGTTGAACAAAAGCAATTGTTGTCTTTGATAGATTTTTCAAATAGGAAACGAATTTTTCCAGCGATCGGAAGTGAATTAAAATTCTCACTTATAACACTAAGTGAAGCTACTAAATCAACTTTTATGTTTTTTTTATTTGAGATTGAGCAAATTACCGATGAACGGAAGAGGTTTGAAATTAGTCAGGATGATTTTCATTTATTGAACCCTAATACACGAACTTGTCCTATTTTTTCAAGTCAAGCAGATGCTACGATAACAAAAAAAATATACAAGAAGGCTCCAGTCTTATTGGATAAAACCCCTGGGAAACAACCAGAAACAGCTTGGGAGATTGCGTTTACTCAGGGTTTATTTAATATGACCAATCACTCTAAGTATTTTGAGAAAACTTCCCACATAAACTCATATATGTTATACGAAGGGAAGATGATACACCAATTTGATCATAGATGGAGAATGTGGTTAAACAATAATCTAGAATTAGTTCTAGAAGAGCAAAAGAAAGATTTTTATTTTTTAGGATTGCCTCGTTATTGGGTAAACAAAACCCTTGTTCATCAAAAAATTAAAAGCACACTTGCTGCGAAATTTAACCTTCATAATGGCAAAAATTGTAACCCTAAAAATGAACATTTGAAATGGTTAATATGTTGGAGAGATATATGCAGAAGCACTGATGAGAGAAGTGTTATTTCTTCAATTATTCCTATAGGCGCAGTTGGGCATACTTTATCCTTAATTTGGTTTCATAAGAAATATTCTGCTCAGGATCAAGTTTTATTAGTCGCTAATCTGAACTCGATAATTATTGATTATATTGCGAGGCAAAAACTTGGAGGAATGCATTTATCCTTTTATCATCTTGAACAGTTTCCAATTATTGAAATTTATCGGTATACCGATTCAATTAAGAACTATATTGTATCTAGAGTGTTAGAGCTTGTTTACACAGCAGAAGCAATGAGACCTTGGGCAGAAGAAATAGGATATTTTGGAGAGCCATTTGTCTATGATGACGAATATCGATCTATTTTAAAAGCAGAGTTAGACGCTATATATGGCAGGATATATCAATTAACAAAGGAAGAATTACATTTTATTTTAGATCCTAAATCCTACTATGATGCTGAATACCCATCGTTAACCTTCCCCAAACTTAAGAACAATGAGATTAAGAAATACGGAGAATATAGGACTATGCGCCTTGTCCTCGAAGCCTGGGATCGGCAAGAACAGGAGCCTGAGCTATGGCAATAGATGGTTTCTTTACCATTCGATCCATTGCTTATGGAGCTGGCTGGGAAGTTGAGCCACAAGTTTTAGCAGATGGGAGACTCATGTTATCATCTGCATTGCACAGTCATGTATGCTATGTCCAACCGCTTCAAGGAAAGCAGTTTATGCTCTCATTTGATTCTCAACAGTTGATAACTGAGTTGGAAACTCGATTCAAGGAGTTCCCTGGTCAACCGCTTGGCAATATGGATCTGATTCGTGAGATACTTCGAGAAGCATCTAAGCTGGCAAGTACTCTTCCTGATTCTCCAGTTATGGAGTTTGAAGAGAAGATGAAAGGTATCACTCTCGACAAGACCACGGCCATCCGCGAAGTTGAGCAGCGGGTAGGGCAGGATATCTATCGAAAGAACCTCCTTCGGTATTGGGGAGGAGAGTGTGCACTTACACGGATAGGAATAGAACAGCTCTTGGTAGCCAGTCACGCTAAACCTTGGAAAGATTGTGAATCAGCAGAAGAACGATTGAACGTGTTCAACGGCTTCCTCTTGGAAGCCAGGTATGATCGACTCTTTGACCAAGGGTTCATCTCATTCACCGATGATGGTGATTTGATGATTTCACGCACGTTAGATGAGTCTACTGTCAACGTGCTTGGCCTGAGCCGTGACCTGAAGTTGCGATGGGTTCGTGATGAGCACCTGCCATTTCTTCACTGGCATCAGCAGCGAGTGTTTTTGAAGTAAATACTGGAGGATTGTATGGGGGAGAAGATTTCAACAATTCTGGACTATATCGATAATGGCTATTACGCACTACCGGAGTTTCAGAGAGGGTTCGTGTGGAACAAGGAACAGGTGAGAGCATTGTTTGATTCTCTATATCGAAGACATCCCATTGGGTCTCTTTTGGCATGGAGCACTGAGTCGACGGGCGCTGTATATCGAGGAGATGTCCAGATACCTGCAGGAAGACACGTCAGACTGCTCCTTGATGGCCAACAGCGGATGACCACCATCTATGGAGTGGTACGAGGAAAGCCCCCCAAATTTTTCGATGGTAACCCTGATGTGTTGGAAGGCCTTATGTTCCACCTTGGGAGGGAGGTGTTTGAGTACTACCAAAAGCTTAAGATGCAAGATGACCCTTTGTGGATCAGTGTGACCGAGTTGATGAAGAGACACGAAACATTCATCGACGATTTCTCTGTTCGATTGTCTGAAATGGGATTGCCATTCAGAGAAATCAACGGTTATATCCAAAAGGCCATCAACCTTCAGAATATTCTCTATACCGAACTGCATGTTCAGGAAATCAGTGGTCAAGACAAGACACTTGATGTCGTTGTAGAAATCTTCAATAAGGTTAACAGTGGTGGGACAAAACTCTCCAAGGGTGATCTAGCCTTGGCGAAAATCTGTGCAGATTGGCCGGAAGCACGAACAGCGATGAAAAAATACCTGGCACAGTGGCAGAAGCATGGATATGACTTCACACTTGACTGGCTATTGCGATCGGTCAATACAGTGCTGACAGGAGAAGCCAAGTTTCAGTTTCTTCACAATCTTTCCTCTGATGAGGTACAGAAAGGATTGAAGACTGCTACCAAGCACATCGACAAGACACTAAACATGATAAGTGGAACGTTAGGATTGGATCATGACCGAGTGTTATTTGGTCGATATGGAATCCCCGTCATCGTTCGGTATCTCTCTAAAACAAATGGACACTTGACTACTGAAGAGTGGAACTTGCTAATGTTCTGGTATCTCCAATCTGGTATGTGGGGACGATTCTCAGGATCAACTGAATCGTTTATTGACAAGGATTTGGAAGCTTTGGAGGGTGAGGATGGGGGAATCAAAGCCTTGGTACAACAGCTGCATCAATGGCATGGAAGCCTCAGGGTAGAGCCAATTCATTTTGAGAATTGGAGTGTTGGAGCCCGCTTCTATCCGGTGATGTATATGCTAACTCGTGTTAAGGGAGCAAGAGATTGGGGGACCGGAAGAGAGTTGGATGCAAAACAAGTGGGGGCTATGAATACATTGGATGTCCACCATATATTTCCTCGATCTCGCCTTTACAAGGCAGGCTATAAACGCCCGGAAGTGAATGCGCTTGCCAATTTTTGCTTTTTGACAAAGGATACCAATATTGGCATCAGTGACAAGTTGCCTGAGAATTATTTCTATACGGTGGAGAGAGAGCATCCTGGAGCACTTGCCTCACAGTGGATACCCTCTGATCAGAGACTTTGGAAAATCGAGAACTATCGTGAATTCTTGCAGGTAAGAAGAGAGTTGCTTGCAAATGAAGTCAATACCTTTATGAAGAGCTTACTGACGGATGAGATGGCATACTTGATTCCAGATGAACAGGTTTCTACGCTCATTCCACCTGCTGATATCGAAGATCAGCTCGCTGAAGACGAGGATTTGCTCTCTCAGTTCAACGAATGGGTTGTGGAGAATGGGCTACCTGAAGGTGAAATACAGTTTGACTACTCAAATGAGGACACAGGGGTCCAGTTGGCAGTCTT
>Ga0116183_1004586_pt1 | contig 13469 bp, 10 predicted proteins | sample AD_UKC078_MetaG_FD_89753 | JGI IMG/M metagenome (GOLD analysis project Ga0116183, IMG submission 89753) | Active sludge microbial communities of municipal wastewater-treating anaerobic digesters from USA - AD_UKC078_MetaG | ecosystem: Engineered > Bioreactor > Anaerobic > Digestate | place: USA... | reverse complement strand
GAAATGCTGGCGGAGGAGGTCTTGCCCAGCGACTCCCTGTTCGGTTATATGACCGGCGTTTTGGACCGGGATATACCGATTGCGGGCGTACTGGGCGACCAGCAGAGCGCCGCCTTCGGCCAGCATTGCTTCGAGGCGGGAGAAGGGAAGATATCCCTGGGGACCGCCGCGCTGATGAGCGTCAACGCCGGCAGAAACAACAAAAGCTCCTTTAAGCTGCTCAGCACCATAGGATGGAATGTCAAGGGGAATGTCAGCTATCTTTACGAAATAGGCTTCTATTTCTGCGGCGGGCTTATGAACTGGCTGCGCGACGGCATAGGCCTTATTAAAGATACGACGGAAACCGCCGCCATTGCGGAGTCTGTGCCGGATACGCACGGAATTCACTTTGTCAGCACCTTCTACGGCATGGGCACGCCGAAGCTGCTGGACACCTGCCGAGGCACCATTGTCGGTCTTTCGGCGGGTGTCAATCAGCGCCATATCGTGCGCGCGGCCATGGAATCGCTGGGGTATCAGACCAAGGATATGTACGATCTGATGGACGGCGAATTGAAAAAGATCAAAGGCAGTATGGGCTTTAAGCGCCTTTCCGCCGATGGAGGCGTAGCCAGCAACGACTTCGTCATGCAGTTTATCGCGGATATGCTGGGAACCTCGGTTGACCGCTGCGTCTGCAAGGAGGCGACTTCGCTGGGAGCCTTGTACATGAGCGGCCTGGCTATGGGCGTATGGAAGGATTTTGAGGATCTTCGCAAGCTGCGTCAAGTGGAGCGCGTGTTTACGCCCAAGATGGCGGAAGAAGAAAGAGAAAAGAAATACAAAGCCTGGAGTACGGCCGTGAAGCATACCATAAGCTATACGCTGGATACGGATAAGCAAAACCGCGCGGCCGAAAGCTAGCGCTTGGCAATCGTTAAGAACCGCGGACGGCGGATTGTCCGCGGTGCAGCATGAGAGCGAGACGCAGCATACGCAAGCTGCGACAAAGCCGATTTATATTACCAACAGGCTACAATATAGCTTTTGTATTATTCGCAGTCGATTACGATTTTAATAACATTCGGCGGGTTTGCTATTGCGAGCCTTAAGGCTTCTTTGTAGTCGTCCAGCTTAAAGTGGTTGGTCACAAAGCCTTTTACGGAGTACTTGCCCCGGAGTATCAGCTCCTGCACCAGGTCGAAGGTGTAGAGCCTGCGGCCTTCCCAGTCCTCTATGCCGTGAGCGTCCACCCCTATTAGCGTAAGCTCCTGCCACCACACCGGCGATTCGTCGTACTTTACGGCGCACATGTGGTGGCCTATTTTCATAAAGATGCCGCGCGGAGCGAGCAGGCGCACGCCCATGGTGTTGGCCCAGCCGCCGCCTATGCAGTCGTAGACCCTGTCGAAGCCCCCGAAGAAATAGCGGTTGTTTTGGCTCATTCCCTTAAAGACTTTGCTTCCGCCCGTAGCGGCGCTTGCCGCCTCCAAAACGTCGCCTTTAAGCACATGGTCGGCGCCGAGTTTTTTCGCGAACTCTATCTTGCTTGCCACCCTTTCCATTATCCATAGCTCGCAGTCGGGCTGAATCATCTTGACGGCCTGAACTATGCCCAGACCTATGGTTCCGCAGCCCATTACGAGTATCTTTTCCCCGGCCTTGGGTCTGTCGCGCAGCACGGCGTGTACGGAGACGCAGGCGGGTTCTATCATGCAGGCGTCTTCGTCGTTTATGTCGTCCGATATCCGGTAGAGCTGCTGCTGCGGGGCTATGAAGCTGTCGCCCCAGCCGGCCCCCGTCCACTCCAGCTCAAAGCGGGGCTTTTCGCCGTAGTTTAAGCAGAGGTTGTAGTTGCCCTCTTCGCAGTAGCGGCAGCGCGGCAGATCCTTGTTGTCGCAGCCCGCCATGTAGGCCCGTATGCCTACTCGGTCTCCGAGCTTAAAGTCCGTGACGGCGCTTCCGACCTCCACGACCCGCCCCACGTTCTCGTGGCCCAGATAGGTCTTGCGGCTTGTGGGTATCGGTTCAAAGGCCGAATCCGTGCTCGTAGTGGCCTTAAAGAAGGAGACATCGGTGCCGCAGAGGCCGCAGGCGATGTTCTTTACTCGCACCCAGTTTTCCGCGGGGAGCGGAGGGTCGGGAATGTTCTTCGCGTACTTTACGGCATTCAGACCCCCGTAGAGAGCGCCGTTCATAAACATCAGTTTCTTTCCCGCGCCCGCTATCGCCTTGGTCGCAAGCACGCGGGGAATGTCTTTGTCAAAATAGACGGTCTTCATATTTTCCCTTCTTTCTCAGTAAGCAGTAATATTTTTGGCAAGTTTTTAGCTTATGTAATACGCGTCTCGCGTTCGTTCTGTAGCGTCGACTCAGCTCGCGCACGGTGCGGGTGCCCCTAACGGCACTAAGCTCTGGCTGCGTCTCTGGCTTGCCAATCGCTAAGTGCCGAGACCCGCAACGGTCTCCGCTCACAGCACATCACGCTCGACGCTTTTGCTAATAGTCATTGTGCGCATTGCCGGCAAGGTATGCCTTATTTGAGTAGGCGTTTTTATCGATTTTTTGTAAGCGGCGAGCCGAACGAATGCACTACGGGGACAATCGGGGGACGCCGGTGCTTAACGATTGCCGAGCGTAAGCGAAGGCAGAGTTTAGCACGAGGAGAAGACCTGTGCGTAGACCTATCCCCGAAGGCGGACGGTGATAACCGGACGCTCCCGGAGGAAGGTCTTAGCGCAGGGCTTGCGACGAGGCACCGCTGCAGGGGGGTGGTCCCCCGTTAGCGGAAGCGTGTCCCCATGTGCATCGTGAGGCGATGCCGCCTGCAGATATTCAAGAAACATAAGAGCTTTTCCGCTAAAAAAAGCCCGGTCATGGTAACCGGGCTTCAGCGTAATTAGAGATTGTAATATCTGTCGAACTCGGCCGGATTGGGGATCTTCGAAAGCTCCGCACACTCGGCGCGCTTGTTCTTGATGAAGTTCTTTATCAGCTCTTCGGGGAAGACTCCGCCCTCGGTAAGATAGGCATGGTCCTTTTCCAGAGCGTCAAGCGCCTTGTCCAGACTGGTCGGCAGACCCTGGAGCTTGGCCTTTTCCTCTTCGGGCAGGTGATAGAGGTTGAAGTCGTAGGGACCCCAGCCTTCCTTGCGCGGGTCGATCTTGTTCTTGACCCCGTCGAGGCCCGCCATGAGTATTGCCGCATAAGCGAAGTAGGGGTTGCAGGTGGCGTCCGGATTGCGAATCTCAAAACGGCGCAGATTCGGAGTCTTGGCGTAGGCCGGAATCCTTATAACCGCGCTTCTGTTGGAGGTCGCATAACCGACGGTGACCGGCGCCTCAAAGCCCGGGACCAGACGCTTAAAGGAGTTGGTGCTCGGGTTCGTTATGGCGCAGAGAGAATCGATGTGCTTGAGCAGTCCGCCGATAAAGTAGTGGGCGGTCTCGCTCAGGTTGGAGTAGCCGTTGTCGTCGGAGAAGACGGGAGTGTCGCCCTTCATCAGCAGCATGTGCACGTGCATTCCGCTGCCCGCCTCGCCGTAAACCGGCTTGGGCATAAAGGTGGCGCTCATTCCGTATTCCGCCGCGGTGTTTCTTATGATGTACTTGATCATCATGCTGGCGTCCGCCATCTTGGACATCTCGCCGAGCATGGGCTCCACCTCGAACTGACCGCTTGCCGCAACCTCGGGATGGTGATAGTTGATGGCGATGCCGGCCTCCTCCATGCGCAGCACCATTTCGCTGCGGCACTCGTACGTGGTATCGTAGGGCTTTGCGATGTGGTAGTTCTGCTGGAAGGGAACCGTGTTGCCCAGCCCCTGAACGTCGCTGTTCCAGTGAGACTGGTCGAAGTCCACAAAGGACTCCATGTGGTCGCTGTCCACTTTCCAACCGACGTTGTGGAAGAGATAGAACTCGAACTCCGGCAGAATGAGCATCTTGTCGGCAATGCCGGTATCCTTCATATACTGCTCGGCCGCGGCAACCACGTTGCGCGGATACTGGGCCAGAGGCCTGTTGTGCGGGTAGTCGATTATCATCGCGTTGCCCGTCATGGACAGGGTGGGTACATCGCAGAAGGGATCGATCAGGGCGGTCGTGAGATCCGGAATAAAGACCATGTCGCTCTTTTCGACCACGGCGTAACCGTAGTTCGAGGCGTCGAAGCCTATACCGTTAACCATAGTTTCTTCGTTGAAGCGAACGGCGGGAATGGTGACGTGGCGGAAAGTTCCGTTTATATCCACCATCTTGAAATCGACCATCTCTATGCCGTTTTCCTCAATGAATTTCATGACTTCCTTTGCGTTTTTGAACATTTTTTTACCTCCGGGTAAGTTTTAAGTGCTTGACTTTCCGAGATAAGCTTCCGCTATCTGCGGATCCTTCAGCAGTTCCTTGCCGGGACCGCTCTTTGTTATCGTACCCTGTTCGAGTACATAGGCATTGTCCGCCACGGACAGCGCCTTTAAGGCGTTTTGCTCCACGAGCAGTATGGTTTTGCCCATGGATTTAACCTCCATAATGGTTTCAAAAATAGTGTTGACAAGCAGGGGAGCAAGGCCCAGAGAGGGCTCATCCAGCATTATAAGTTCGGGCGCGGACATTATGCCTCTGCCCATGGCAAGCATCTGCTGCTCTCCGCCGGAAAGAGTTCCGGCTATCTGGTTTTTACGCTCCTCGAGGCGGGGGAATATCTCGTAGACACGCTTAAGGTCTTTTGCTATCTGCTCCTTGTCGCTTCTCAGATAGGCTCCCACCATCAGGTTTTCGTAGGTGGTGAGGTTTGCGAATATGAGACGACCTTCCGGAACCTGGCAGAGACCGGCCTTAACCACCTTGTTGGCCTGGGTGGGAAGAGGCTGGCCCTTGTAGATAACTTCGCCGGACTGATACTTGACTACGCCCGAAATGGCGTTCATCATGGATGATTTTCCGGCTCCGTTGGAACCTATCATAGAGACTATCTGGCCTTCTTCAACTTCCAGCGAGATGCCTTTGAGGGCGTGAATTCCGCCGTAATAGACGTTAAGATCCTTTACTTCAAGAATTGCCATCTACAGTTCATCCTCCTTTCCCAGGTAGGCCTCGATCACTTCGTGGTTTTTCTGAATCTCGGCCGGAGTTCCCTCGGCCAGCGGCTTTCCGAAGTTAAGAACGAATATCCTGTCGGACACGTTCATGATGAGGTCCATATGGTGTTCGATTATGAGCACCGTAAGGTCGAAGCGGTCGCGAACTTCCCTGATGAGTTCCATAAGGGCTATGGTTTCCTCGGGGTTCATGCCTGCGGCCGGCTCGTCCAGGAGCAGGAACTGCGGGTCCTGAGCAAGGGCTCTTGCTATCTCCAGCTTTCTCTGCTGCCCGTAGGGCAGGTTTACGGCGAGCATGTCCTTATATTCCAGTATGCCCATTATGTCGAGCAGCTTTTCGGTTTTCTCTTTCAGTTCGGCTTCCTGACGGCGATACTTGGTTAGCCATTTAGGCCCTTTGGTCCAGCGCCACAGTGCGCCGAAGATGCTGTAGTCCGCGCCCGCATGGCAGGCGGTGAGTACGTTGTTGAATACCGTTTCGCTCTTAAAGAGCCTTATGTTCTGGAAGGTTCTCGCCATGCCCCTGGACATTACCTCGTAGGGCTTAAGCTGCAGAAGCTTGGCTTTCTCGGGTTTTTCTCCGCGGTATACGAGGGGTCCTCTTCCTATGGTTTTGCCGAGGAAGCTGATCTCGCCTTCGGTTATGGAATATACTCCTGTTATAAGGTTGAATATGGTGGTTTTTCCGGCTCCGTTGGGGCCTATAAGACCGTATATCTCGCCTCTTTTTACGCCGAAGGAGACGTCGTCGACGGCGGCGAGTCCGCCGAAGCGCTTGGTAACGCGATCCAGCTTTAGGACGATTTCGTCGCGTATGCGTTCACTCATGCCTGCGCCTCCTTTCCGTTGTCGCTCGTAGGCAGTTTTTTGGCCGCCTTGTTCTTTCCGAGCAATTTAGCTATAAAGGGCAGATCCGAAAGCTCTTTACCGCCCATAAGTCCTTTAGGACGGACTATCATTATTACGACTACGGCCAGACCGTAGAATACCAGACGCCAGTCTCCGACGGCTCTGAGCAGCTCAGGAAGAGCACAGAGCAGCAGGGTTCCAAGTACGGAGCCCGTTATGGAGCCCATTCCTCCGAAGATTACCATAATGGTATACTCGGTGGATTTAACCATCATGAACATCCTGGGCTGAATGTAGCCGAAGTAATGAGCGAGCATACCTCCGGCGATTCCGGCATAAAGGGCGCTCATGCACATGGCCAGCATCTTGGATTTGAAGGTGTTTATGCCGCTCATCTGGGCCGCCAGCTCATCTTCGCGCACGGCGAGCATGTTGCGTCCGTGCTTGGAGTTCATGAGGAAGGTTGTGGCTATCAGGAAGAAGATGACAACTATGAGCGAACCGACAAAAGTGGTTTTAAGAGGCACGCTGGCAACGCCCTTTGCCCCGTCGAGGACAAAGTGCTTGCCGCCCACATTGAGCTCAAGCTGCAAATTGTTGAATATCAGCCTTATGGCTTCTCCCACACCCAATGTTGCAATGCAGAAGTAGTCTCCTTTAAGATTCAGGGTTATGCGGCCCAAAAGGGCGCCCAGCACCATTGCGCAGAGTCCCGATATAAGCAGGGAGATCCAGTAGTTTATACCAAGAGCCATTGTGCAGATTACGGAAATGTATGCTCCTATGCACACGAAGCCCGCGTGGCCGAACGAGAACATACCGGTATATCCGGTAAGAATGGACAGACCCAGCACTATCAGCATGGTGTAGCAGGATTGAATAAGAATTCCTTCGATATAATACCAACTCATACCAACACCCCCTTAAGCCTTGTCTTCGGTGACCTTGCCCATCAGGCCGGAAGGCTTGACGACGAGGACCAGTATGAGAAGAGCGTATACGAAGAGGTCGCGGTAGGCCGAGTTCCAGGAAGCTACGAATATCTCCATTATGCCGAGCAAAAGGGAACCGACTATGGCTCCGGGAAGGCTTCCGAGACCGCCGAATACGGCTGCAACGAACGATTTGTTCGTCACCAAACCTATGGTGGGCTTAACTATAAAGCGCATGCCGTAGAGCATTCCGGCAAAGCCCGCCAGTATTCCGCCCATAAGGAAGACGACGAATATTACCAGGTCTCCGTTTATACCCATCAGGGTCGCGACCTTTTCGTTATAAGAGCAGGCGCGAATCGCGAGACCGATCTTTGTTTTATGAATTATAAACATGAGGATGAAAAGAGAAACTGCCGTGATTATTATCATCAGCAGACTGTCGAGTCCGAGGTTCAATCCTCCGATGTTTATGGTGTTCTTAAAAATTTCGGGATAGTTTCGGGGGGTACCGTCGATTACGGCAATCACCAGGTTCTCCAGGAAAATAGAGGCGCCCATGGCCGATATTATGAAGTATAGCGAGGGGGCGCTGCGCTTGCGCAACGGAGTGTATACGAAGCGCTCCAGTAGTATGGCTAAAACGCCGCTTCCAAGACCGCAGAGCAGGAAGGTCAGGAAAAACGGGCAGCCAAGAGCGGTGAGCGCAAAATATCCGATATAGGCGCCGATCATTATGACGCCGCCGTGCGCAAAGTTGGAGAAGTTCATTATGCTGTATACGAGCGAATAACCCACCGACATTAGGGCGTACATTCCGCCCAGGCATATGCCGTTAACAAGCTGTTGAAGATAGTAACCCATTCACAGCCTCCTTCTTACTAAGATAATCCCAGACACCCCCGCAAAGGAGCGTCTGGGATTTTTCAAGGTATGTCGATCAGGTTTATTCGGTGGGGATCTTCGTTACGAAGATATAGGTCTTGTTGACTCCGTCGATCTGCTCGACGCAACCGCTCTTGCCTATGGGGTTGTGGTTCTCGGGAGAGATCTTGATCTTTCCGGTCATGCCGTCAACTTCGATCTGAGTATAGGCTTCGGCAATCTTGATGGGGTCGTCGGAACCGGCTTTTTCAACGGCGGCGCACCATGCGAGGAAGGCGTCATAGGCCATGTAGCCGTTGAGCTCCATCTTGGCACCGTTCCACTTCTGGGCGTATTCCGTACGGAAGGCTTCGCCGGAGGGGTCTGTCAGCGATACGTGGTTGATTACGTAAGAGCCGTTTACGGCATCGGCGGCGTCGAAGAGAACTTCGGAAGCGCAGCCGTCACCGCCGAGCATGGGCAGTTCCATGCCGAGGGTTCTCGCCTGCTTGTGGATGTTGATGAAATCCTGATAGAAGATAGGTGTGAAGATGATCTGGGCGTCGGTTTCCTTAATCTTTGTCAGCTGAGCAGTGAAGTCCGTGTCGCCGCCGTTGTACTTTTCTTCGGCAACAACGGTTCCGCCCATGGCGGTGAAGACGTTGACAAAGTTGTCCTTGAGGCCCTGGCCGTAGTCGTCGTTCACGTCGTAGAGAATGGCGACCTTGTCGAAGCCGAGATACTCGCCCACGAACTTACCGGCTATGCGGCCCTGTTCGGGGTCGAGGAAGCAAATTCTGAAGTTGAACTCTTTGAGCACGCCGTCCTGAACAGTTACCTTTTCGTTGGTGGCGACGGTGGACATGTCAGAGATTTTGTACTCGTCAAGAACGGACTGAATGGCTATGCACTGTCCGGAAGCGTTGGGTCCGATGATGGCGCAAACCTTGTCCTGCGCGCAGAGGCGCTTCGCAACGTTTACGGCTTCCTGTGCATCGCCCTTGGTGTCGTAGCCTATGAGCTCTATCTGCTTGCCGAGAATTCCGCCTGCCGCGTTCTTCTTCTCGACTAAGAGCTGAAGGGTCTGGTACTCGCAGGTTCCGTAGGCTGCCTGGTCGCCGGTGAGGGATCCCATCCAGCCGAGCTTAATGGTATCGCTTTCTTTTTCACCACAGCCGGCAAGCGTGCCGATGAGCATTACGGAAACGAGTAAGATTGCTAATAATTTACGCATGTTTTCCTCCTAAGTGTGATACAAACAACGGTCATTTTTTTGGGGCGGCTGCTCTTCCGCCTAAAGGGACGACTAACTCCCAATATGCCACGATTATACCAAAAAGGACGGGGCATGACAATAGCTGTTTGCGTTTTTTGCCGAAGACTTGCTTCTGCGTTTAGAACTCCGGCCGGGCATTGGAATCGGTGTCTTTACCCCAACGAAACACTCATTTGGCGCTCGGTTTTATCCGTTTCGCGAAAACAAAAGTTTAAGCCGTCCTCGTATTTCCCGTTGTCAAATAAAAGTGTCAATATTTCTAAAAATCTAATTTCAAGGCTCTTTTTTGTATAAATATAATTTTTGTCCACAATGCATATAATGACAATCGTTCAATTCCTGTACGACTTTTGCGCAAAGAGAAGTATTTTTTTCAAAATCTTTTTAACTTTCTCAAGGTGTGTTATACTATATGTTCCGAAAGACTAATCAAAACGGAGGACGGATATGACGAGAAAATTTTTTCTTGGGATGCTCGCCGGTTACAAGAGAATAGACTATATCTTTATGGCGGCGCTGTGTCTGGCTGTGCTCTACAACAGCGTTCCGGCCGGAATCGCGGCCATGATAGCAATGCTTGCGATAATAGTGTTTCACAGCCGGGTGACCATGACCGCCGTGGAAGCCAAGATTAAGGAATTCGACGAAAACGCGGTAAACGAAAGCAACGACGTTCTGCGCAGCATAACCCTCTATGCGCCCTCGGCCGCCTGTGTTGCGGACAGGGAAGGCGCGGTTTTCTGGTACAATAACGCTTTTAATGAAGTCTTTCCGGACTGCGTCGGCATTCCGTCCGAAGAGTTCTTTGAACAGTTCTTTTTGCAGGACGGGGTAAGCGACAGGTTTTCCGTGAACGGAAGGCTTTATCATGTGAGCTGCTGCGACATGAGCGCCGACATATTGAAAAAACTGTTCTTCTGGGAAGACATAAGCGAGCTTGAGGATTTTAAATCTCGCTTCACAAACGAAATGGAATGCCTCGCCCTGATAGACATAGACAACTACGACGAACTCATGGCCAACACCCCGGTGGAGGAACAGTCGGCCGTCACCGCCGCCATAACAAAGAAGATAGCGGACTGGGCGCAAAGCACAAACGCGGCTCTTCAGCGCATAAGGATGGACAGGTATATCATGCTTTTTGCGCAAAAGGATCTGCGCGACCAAAAGGAAGCCAAGTTTCCGATAATAGACAGCGTTCACGAAATAGAAACCCGGGCGGATTTTCCCACCTCGATTTCCGTGGGGATAGGGATTAAGACTTCGGACTTCGCCACTCTCCAGCGCGATGCCGAAGAAGCCCTGGGCCTCGCCATAGGACGGGGCGGCGACCAGGTCGCCTTAAAGGACGAAGACGGTATAAAATTCTTCGGAGGGGCTCTGCCCACGGTGGAAAAGCGCAACAAGGGAAAGTCCCGCATAATAGCCCACAACCTTATTCAGCTTATGAATTCGTCCGACAGGATAATAATAATGGGTCACGTAAGACCCGACATGGACAGCTTCGGCTCGGCCGTCGGGATTTACGCCTTAGCGGCCAAGCTCAAGAGGCCCGTGGACATAGTGCTCAACAACGTCGACGAGGCCATAGAGATAATATACGAAGAAGCTCTTAAGGCGGGCAGACAGACTTTTATTAAAAATGAAGAAGCCCTGGAGCTCATTACGGACCAGAGCCTGCTCATAGTGGTGGACACTCACATTCCGGCTATAACCGAGTGTCCCGAGCTCATAGAGAAGGCGAAGAAAATAGTTGTCATAGATCACCACAGGCGTTCCGCCTCCGGTATAGACAACGCCACCCTGACCCACATGGAAGTATACGCTTCTTCCGCAAGCGAACTCGTAACCGAGATACTCCAATACGCGGGCTCCAAGGACGACTACGAAAAATTCGAGATGGAGGCTCTTTTGGCCGGCATAGCCGTGGACAGCAAGAACTTCACATCCAACACGGGCGTAAGAACCTTTGATGCGGCATCCTGGCTCAGAAGGGCCGGAGCCGACATAAGCAAGGTTCAGAGCTTCTTTAAGCTGAGCCTGGACTTCTATAAGAAGAAGGTAAACATAATTGCTTCGGCGGAAATTATAGGCGGAAACGTGGCCGTGGCCTACACGAAGGAGCAGGATGACACCATGCAGGTGCTCTGTGCTCAGGCCGCCAACGATCTGCTCGGCATGAAGGGCGTGGACGCGGCTTTTGCCGCCGGGATAGGGAAACAGCAGACCATGTTGTCCGCCCGTTCGCGCGGACATATAAACGTCCAGACCATAATGGAAAAACTGGGCGGCGGCGGGCATCAGACCGTAGCCGCGGCCCAGCTCGACTGCTCACCGGAAGAAGCCATAAACAAAGTGGTTCAGGTGCTTCGCGACAGCAAACTCGTTAATTAGAAAGGGGTAAAGAATATGAAGCTTATACTTTTGCAAGATGTAAGAGGGCTCGGAAAGGCCGGAGAACTCGTGAAGACCAGCGACGGCTACGCCAGGAACCTGCTTCTTCCAAAGAAATTAGCAATGGAGGCCACGCCGGAGAATCTTAAGATACTCGAAAGACGCAGGGCGGAGATAGAGGCTCAGCGCGCCGTGGACAAGGCAGTTGCCGAAGAACTCAAGGTTAAGATAGAAAGCCTGACCGTAAATCTCACTGCCAAGGCGGGAGACAGCGGCAGACTTTTCGGCGCCGTCACCTCTCAGGACATCGCGGAGGCGCTGGAGGCTCAGCACAAGATAAAGGTGGACAAGAAGAAGATAGAGATGTCTCAGCCCATAAAGAGCGCCGGGGCCGCCTCCGTGGAAATTAAGCTCTATCAGGGAATAAGCGCCACCTGCAAGGTAAACGTCATCACCGAATAGAACGGAGAAGGCTCTATGAATATGAAACAGCCGGGGAGAATACCTCCTCACAACGACGAGGCCGAAAGGAGCGTGCTCGGGTCCATACTTCAGGACAAGGACGTCTTCTTCGAGGTTTCCGAATTCGTAAAGGAGACCGATTTTTACAGCGACGCTCACAAAGAGATATTCAGTGCCATGCAGGAGCTGTACGTACGTTCGGAGCCCGTGGATATAATTACCGTGGGAGAAGCTCTGCAAAGGCGCAAGAGCCTGGAGGCCGTAGGCGGGAGGTCTTACATAGCATCTCTTTCCGGCTCGGTGCCCACAACTGCCAACGCCGCTCAGTACGCTAAAATAGTGGCCGACAAAGCGGTGCTGCGCAGCCTTATAAGCGCCGCCTCCGGAATAGCGGAGGAGTGCTTTGCGGACAGCCTCGACACCAGAGATGTCCTGGACAATGCGGAGCGCAATATCTTCGATATAGCCAAAACCAGGCAGAGAGGCGAGTACGAAAAGATAAACTCCATACTCCACAGGAATATCGCCGAAATAGAAGAAGCCCAAAAGCGCGGCGGAATGCTGCCGGGGCTTCCCACAGGCTATATAGATCTGGATAACAAGACCACGGGCCTTCAGAAGTCGGACATGATAATAATTGCCGCGCGCCCGTCAATGGGAAAGACGGCCTTTGCGCTCAACATAGCTCAGAACGCGGCCGCAGCCAAAGGGGCGAGAGTTGTCATCTTTTCTCTCGAGATGTCCGCCGAAGACCTCGGAATGCGCATGCTGTCGATGGAGGCAAGGAAGGACAGCAAAAAGCTGCGCACCGGGAACTTAGACGAACAGGACTGGATGGACATAAACGAAGCTCTCGACAGACTCGCCAAGTCCGACATTATTATAGACGACACGCCGGGCATAGGCGTAATGGAGATACGCAACAAGTGCCGCCGCATAAATCAGGAGAAGCCCATAGACCTCATAATCATAGACTATCTTCAGATGATGGTCGCGGAACGGGTCATGGAGAACCGCCAGCAGGAGGTCACCGCGATATCCCGCTACTTAAAGCAGCTCGCCAGAGAAATGGAGTGCCCGGTTTTAGTGCTTTCTCAGCTTTCCAGAGCCTCGGAAAAACGCGCGGGCAAGCACAGACCCCTGCTTTCGGATTTAAGAGAGTCCGGAGCCATAGAGCAGGACGCCGACGTGGTTCTCTTCCTTTACAGAGAGGACTACTACAGGGATAAGGCCGAGAAGAAGGACAACCTCTGCGAAGTGATAATAGCAAAGCAGCGCAAGGGCGAAACCGGCTACGCAACCCTGCTCTGGCAGCCGCAGTACACCAGATTCGTAAATTATAAGAAGGATTAGGCGATGATACTTTCCAGACACAGGGTGAGCAACTACTATCTTTATGATGTGTGTGTAGAAAGCCTTTTCATATCCGAATACATGCCTCAGGCACCCGAGTCCTACGTAAAGATTTTTCTTGCAGGTCTTGCGGGGGCTCAGCTTGGCCTGGAGATGAGTAAAGATGACATGGCGAATAAGGCCGGAGTCCACGTCGGAACGGTCGACGCCGCCTGGGCGTACTGGGAGGCTCAGGGCCTTGCCCGCAGAAGCTATCCCG
>Ga0116183_1004582_pt1 | contig 13483 bp, 10 predicted proteins | sample AD_UKC078_MetaG_FD_89753 | JGI IMG/M metagenome (GOLD analysis project Ga0116183, IMG submission 89753) | Active sludge microbial communities of municipal wastewater-treating anaerobic digesters from USA - AD_UKC078_MetaG | ecosystem: Engineered > Bioreactor > Anaerobic > Digestate | place: USA... | reverse complement strand
CGTACTTCCTTAGTGATATTAAGCCCAGAAAGTAGAATCATTAGATTCAACGATAAAACACTACCAATCCACAACCTTTCCCATACATTAAGTTTAATTGATACAGGAATTTCCCGTATTGATTTTGAAGAAATAACTCCGCAAGCAAGTGGATTTACTAGCGAAGATCTAGAAAAAATACAACAGATGCTTTCGTCTGGCGACAAGATGGTTTGGGCAGTTAATGTTGCCGATGATTTTTGCAAATTTGAATTTCGAAATAGCCAATTAACTGTTTTCAAAATGGTATCTTATCACAAAAACGAAAATGATGAAGAAGTTCGTTTTGAAATAAAAGAAAACTCAGATGGTTCTAGGCGTTGTTTACATTTATTCCCTGCTTTTCATTCTTTAACAGCACAAGGCTCTGATGTATGCATTGTCGTTGATGAACTAGATCGAAGTCTGCATTCTAATCTAGTTAAGCAACTGCTTGTTTCTTTTTTAGAGACAAGAAATCAAGACACTCGCTCACAGTTAATTTTGACTAATCATGATATTTTGCAGATGGATCAAGAAGTTTTACGTCGTGATGAAATATGGATTTCAGAAAGAAATGAACGAAACGGAGCAACCTCTTTAACAGCGCTTTACGAATATAAAATGCCTAAAGGATATATTCGAAAAGATCATTGTTTGACAAAACTTTATTTAAGTGGACAACTTGGTGGCATTCCAAAGCTAAATTCTTTCGGCGGATTATTTTCCGAAAAAGAGAACGCTAATGATGCCTAAAAATACAACAGATGCGAAAGCTTTTAATGAAATGTTAAAATCGTTGAAGGGTTCACCTAAACCTGATGAAAAAGAGCTTCGTCCACCACAGTTTTTAAAAACAACCCCCAAGTAAAAGGTGTTGACGGCTTTGTTATCAATCTAAACGTTCCTGATGGAAAAGAAGATGAGCCTAAAACTCTAGTAAACCGGGCTAAACACCTTTGTGGTGGCCGAGACTATCATTTTGATAAAACTCGAGCAAAATATGCTGGCTGTATTATTTCAACATTGACTGGTGCGGCGTTGATTGCAGAACAAGGAGTCAATAAACTTTTTCTGCGAAGATACAATAAAGGATTTTTGCATATTGTGATAACCACTTCTGGGCTTATCACAGGGCAAGCATTTCAAAGAAATAATATGCTTATCCTTTTTTCATTTTACTAAACTATTAAAAGTTAGTCCAAGCATATCTCTAGCAATAATTTCTATATCACACATGAATGTTTCGTAATCTGTCGTTTGGATCCATTTAATACTATTAAAAGCTGTTTTCGGAATGCCTTTAAGAATTTCTACTACTTCTAATGGTTCAATGCCCAATTCTTTCTCGCGAACTTCTGTAAAAATTTCATTCCAATCAAATTTTTCATGTATACAGATTTCTCGAATATCAACAACATCCTTGGCAGACATTCTAAATATTGCAGTAATTTTATTTGAAAGAATGTTGCGTATCGAATCAGTTCTATAATATACGTCTGTATTTTGTATATCACCAAAATGAGCGACGATATCATTGACAAAATCCAATTTTAATTTAGTGCAAAAATCTGAATGCTGAACTATTAAAGAATAAAAGTCCATAGATTTAACAAAACCTATCTCGTTACTCCAATAAAAACCTTTGATTTTGAGTTCCTCGAGAACAGAACTCACATAAGAATCAAAATTTGAATCGTGATTTAAAAAGAAATCTAAATCGTCTGAATAACGATGATTATAGTAGCCTCTACTAAGCGCGGTTCCACCGGTCAGGTAAAAAGGTACGTTTAAGTTTTTGACAATATTCAGAACTCCATTCTGGAGCTTGTACAGACTCTCCTCGTAAAATACCGAATACAAAGTCAAATTTTCTTCGGAGATTTCCATTTCGCAATCCTCTTCTTACATTGTTCGTATACAATTTTTTGCTGTTTTCTACTCCATCCCATAGAACAATCAAATTGTGCCATGGAACTCGTTCTAGACAGCGAAGAAAAAAGGATTCTCGACTAATTCCAGCCTCAATCAGAGATTTGCCTTCAACAAGATTTAAGAGTTCATCGATGGTAACCGATGAATCCCAGTTAAGGCTTGCAAGGATTTCTTTTTTCTGTGAAACATTCATTAATGCTAAATATAAATAAACCCATTTTAATCTGCCAACTTTGATAATAATACTTGATAAAATCGTTTCTTTGTGGATTGCTTTGACCTAGCTGAAAAGTAAGCAAGCTCGATTACACTCGGCAAAGCGTATACCTTGTGCTATTTTCGTTTGAACGAAATCAGTATTCAACAAGATTAATCTTTTCTTATCGATTCCAGCCAGAATGGCCGTCTCCATAAGAAAGAGGACCACCTTCGTCATCGTAAACGTTCGTTGTGCCCTGTACGCCAAGCCATTTCTTCATTTTCTTAAGTTGAAAATAAGTCTCGACATCGTCAGGTGTCGTGGTTTTGGCATCGGCATTCGAATGATTGTCTGCTGTTTTTTTCAATTTGTTGTCCATACGGCGATGATCCTTAAAACTACACATTCCATTTCGGCTTTACTCTGTTGGCTACAAAATAGCCATTTTTTACCCAAGATTTTTAGATACTAGTGTAAACTTTTGCGAAAAAAATCCAAACCAATAACATTTGACCTAGATTTATACATCATAAGTATACCATGTCCGATCCACTTTACAAATAAAATAAACACACGTTCTTGTTATTAAATAACGTGCGTTTTTTTGATAACATTCTTTTTTTGTATTTCAATTTTTATCTTTAGGAAAATGCATTTCACACCCTATATCTCAACCTTTTTTATTTTCGCTGCTCTAGTCTTTTCGAGTTGTGCCTATCAGCCCATCAGGGTTCCCGAATACGGACTATCCGAAAAATCCATGGAAGAAGTTCAGGCGGATTCTATTTACAAAAAAGATCTCGCTTACGTTCAGAAGAATGATACAGCCCAAGATGCCATCGACAAATACATCAGCCAGGCCTTTTATGAGCTAGAATACATTAAGTATTCCATTGTGGACCTGAACAGCGCCTGGCTCCTAGATTCCTTAAACCCCCACGTTTACATGGGATTCGCGCTTCACGAAATGGCAAATGGCAACACAGAAAAAGCAATCCGTTACTATAAAAAATACAGGGAACTCTACGAGAAAACACCTATTCCTCGCCCTAAAAAAATCGAAGAAGCCCCAAAAAATACTCACCCTATCTATGTATACGGCAAACTAATTTCGCTCAAGAAGGATAACGGTCATGACGGACACTGGGAAATCAACTGGCCCGCAATCCGTGTTTCTGGCGACGATGAAAAAATCGACCGTTATCTTAAGAATTCCAATGTTCTTCCAGAAAATGAGCGGTATGTCTTGAAGCAGAACCTGTACATGAACCGCAAAAGGCCTTTCTATACTGTAGGGGAAATCAGGTTACAATCTGTTTTCGATGAAGAAAGCGGTATTTGGAAACAGGTTTCCAAGGATTCAATTTTCAGGTTTGAATACGTAGAACGTCAGGGGCTATACCTAAACGAAGAACAAAAAAGTCTTGTAACCCTCGGAAACACCGATGTTCCAGATTCGTCTGCGCGAGTGTTCTTGCTGAAACCATACGCCCTGCTAAGCGATTCTCTAGCCATCGACAGTTATACAGAAAAGATCATCGGGAGCGAGAATCTCGATAGTCCCACAAAGCTTAGATTTAAGCCCTATCAAGAAAAGACATTCCACAATTCCATGGACAAGCCCCAGGTCAGATCTGGCATAAACCGATCCCTTCAAGAAGAAAAGTACGATTCCATGCGGGTTTATTTGGATATCGCAGAGCAGTACAATAAACAGTACGGCAGCATGCCGCTTAACGCACAGGAATACACCCTGCTATTCTTTTTGGAAGAACAGATTTCCAAAGACGGATCAATTTCTAAAAAGACCTTAAAAAAAATGATGGAAAAGTGGTTCATCACTGGATCTAGCGATTCATTGGCGCTCCTCTTAGCCCATCGTCTCAATCCTCACCATCTATCCAGAACCATGGACAAAAAGTTTTTCGCACGTTCTCAAGTAAGCCCTCTGGTAAACATAAACATGGGTAACCTCAAAAGGTATCTAGGTTCCTACTCCAGTGGATTCACCATAGGAATGGACTACTGCTATGCCTATGCGTGCGCAGGAATGGGTATAAGCCCTCTTTATGATGAATCTCCAGGAGAAGTTGTCTATAAAAACAATGTCGAACCCATCTCAGAAAAAAGAGGAGATGTATACTGGACGCTCGGCGTAAGACCTTTCTACAGCCGTTCTTTCGATGTGGTATTGCACGGTTTATTGAGTATAAGGCCACTCACCCTTGACGATGGAGACTCCACTACAATCTATACCACAAACTTTGGAATCGGAACCACGGTTTCACGCACGATTCATTCGTTCTACAGGAAAGACATCTCCTCAGACTTTCATACCATCGACTTGCGACTCAAGGTGGACTACCTCTGGAATCGTGCACCAAAAGAAATTCGGGATTTCAAGGGTCACACCCTCTCCATAGCCCTGCAGATTGCTTTAGGATTTAGTTCCTTCAAGTTTCAGTAAAAGCTGGATTTCACACGCCACGCTCAACACGCTCCTTGTCTTGAGCGAAAACGCCTGCAAGGACATCTACAAAAAACAGAAGGAACTGATCAGTGGCGAACTGTCATAATTTCGAGATCCACTGACATTTTATACCCAATATGTTTAGACACTTGTGTAAAGTTTTGCGGAAAAAATCTACGGAAAATTGCAACAACACTGCCCGAATGACTCTAAACCGATACTTTTGGGTAAAAAATTATCTAAGTATGCAATCGTCACATTTCTCTTAATAAGTGATGATAGATTCAATAACTAAATCTATCTTATATAGGGGGGTAAAGCTATTATGAAAAAAATTCTGCCGCTAATCGTATTCTCGCTATTCGTTCTTACTTGCTGCAGTGACGAAGGGAAAAATTCCTCTAGCAACGATCAAGATCCTGATGATGTCATTGATGAATCGGAAGAAGAAGTCATTGATTCGTTAGATGGAATGATTTTTGTTCGCGGAGATACGCTAACCCTTGGGAGCAACGATAAAGAGTTCAAAGCATCCGAACGCCCCGCAATGAAGGTGATTTTGGATTACGATTTCTATCTGGGAATCCATGAGTTTACCTGTGGTGAATTTCAAGAATTGACCAAAAAAGAAGATCTGAAAGACTTTAGTTCCTGCGAAAACGATAGCCTCCCTCTTGCTGATGTGACCTATTACGATGCCATTCTCATTGCAAATGCAAAAAGCAAAAGCGAAAAAAGAGATACGGCATATACCTACCGAAGCAAAGTTTTTAACAGCGAAAATCACTGTATTAACTTAGAAGGCATCGCTTTTAATCCAGAAGCAAACGCTTACCGCCTTCCAACCGAAGCCGAATGGGTATTGACAGCATCACAAAGCTGGGATCCCAAAAATTCAGCTGGAATGCCGATAATTCTGATTTCAAATCTCATCCAGTTTGTACTGCAGGGATCGATTCCGCCAGTTTTTGTGATCTAGCAGGAAATCTAAGGGAATGGGTTAACGACTGGGCAGGGCAATTGCAAGATACTACCGTCACAAACTATCTTGGAGCCTTCGATGGTAGTGATATTGGAGAGCGAATTCTTAAGGGAGGCTATTTCTCTGACAGGCCTTCCGAAATGAACATGGTGGCAAGAGGTGACGAATATACCGTAGAGGCTCAAATTTATGCAGATCGCATCGGATTCCGACTGGCGTTTGGAGCTATTCCAAACCCTATTTGGCTTGATGCCAGCGGAAAAGTGCAAGAAAACGTAGTGACGGTTCTCGCGAGTGCATCTACCTTAAAATTATTCACAGGATCCTACAACACAAAGTTAGTCTTCAGAAATGGAGTGAGCGAAAATCTCGCTTTTGTGGATTACAACGACGGAACTCTGTCGGTCATAGAAATTGAAGATACTCTAAATGTTTATCACCCCGACATTTCTCCCAACGGAAAACACGTCGCCTTCTGCACCCGAGCTGAGGGGCTTTGCGGAGTTTCCACACTCTATGTTCGAGACCTTACCGCCAAAGGTGAAAACCTTGTAAAGCTGAATGTAAAATCTGCAGCTATTCCTCGTTGGAGAGTTCTTGAAAATGGGGACACCGTCATTGTCTATGTGACCGATGCAGGAAACAACAAAGAAGAAGCCACCTTCAAAAACGCATCGACTTGGCAAGTTCCTTTTACAAACGGTAAGTTCGGTACACCACAAAAGCTTTTTGATGGAGCCTATCATGGAGGCATCAGCGAAGACAATACTCTAGCAGTTACGGGAGCAAGACTCCTCCGCACACGAGTCACAGAAAATGGAAATTCCATTACCGAAAAAGGGCAAGACACAATCTGGTACAACGAAGAACAGGCTTGTAATGCCTCTCTTGTACAAGATGGAAGTAAGCGCACTGCTTTCCTCGATTTCGGTGGAAATACTGGTCGAAAATTCGCCCAAGAATCCTATGCAGTTCATGAAAGAATTCTTATTTTAGATAGTACTGGAACACTAATACAATCAATCAAATCACCAGCAAGTTATACCTTCGATCATACAGAATGGACTACCAATGGAAAGCAATCCAATATTGTAGCCACTCTTTCCAACATTAACGGAGCTCATCCCAAAATTGTACTTGTAAACCCAAGTGACAGTAGTATCATCGAACTCGCTGAAGGTGATGAACTATGGCACCCTACTCTATGGGTAGAAAATATTGTGGAACCAGATACAGGGTTTCAACTAGATCCAGATAGTGCAGGTATTTATTACACAGCAAATGGCAGCAGTGCTGCGGAAAAATACCGTTACAAAATGCAACTCCTATGGCAATATAAGGATTCCACAAGCATTATCATTCTTGGATCCTCTCGCATATTCTATACCATTAATCCTAACTTTTTTGTAAAGCCATCTTCCGCCCTCAATATGGCAAACGATAATAACACGCTTAATGGTTCGTATTTTTTATTTAAAACGTATATTTTTCCTCATGTCAAAAATCTCAAATATCTTGTGATCGGAACCGATATCGATCGACTTAAATTCCTTGATAGTTTTTGGGAAGACGAAGCCTTTACTTACCCTGGCTACGTATACGATAGATCCCATAATTACTGGGTTGATGAATATCCAGAAAAATTATTTCTCTTTACAAGTGAATCCCCAAGTAATAAACAACACATAAAAGACTATATTCTTACACACTATGGATTCTCATCTCATTCAACTAATGGATGGAACGATTCCATTCCATCCATACATGGAGATAGTACCTGGAGTTCATCAGACATGGATGCGTTTAACAAAAACATTGAACTATTGCGAGAAATCGCACAGATTGGAGAACAAAATAATTTTTACGTCATCGCTCTTGAAACCCCACAAAATCCAGCTTATCAAAATACTGGAGCTTACGGAAAGAACGGCATATTGAGAAGCAAAGCTCCTGATATGATTAAAACCATTCAAGATATCTCCAAAGACTATCCTCATTTTATTTTCATGGATGAAAACAAAATGGGTAATCACGATTACACAAGTGAAATGGCAAGCAACGATGACCACTTAGCGCATTTAGGAGCCGTGAAAATATCTCACCGTGTTGATTCATTGATCCAGTTTCTAGAAAGCAAATAGTAGCAAGAATACTTAAAAGCAAGTGCAACCTTAAATGTACTTGCTTTTTGTAATGTTTTGTATTATAAACAACGTTAAATAGAGGATCTATGACAACGATAGTTTTGCAAATTCAAATAGAAGAAGACCTTAAAAATGAGGCCGATTTCGAACACTAATATAAAGATTTACACTTCATTGCTTTATAAAATCGTATTTTTAAATTATGGGTCTTAAGTATTTCAGCATTATTACCACCGCAGCACTTATGGCGAGCTTTTACGCCTGTTCTTCTGATGTAAACGGTGCTCACGAAAATGAAATTACTAGCAGTTCCGAATCCACAAATTATTACAGTTTCGAAATCGCGAGCAGTTCCAATGTCGAACCATTAAGTAGCTTTGATTCTGTGAGCAGCTCATCCGCGATGTCATCATCGAGTGCAGAACAATCAAGCAGTTCCTCAAATGTTCCCGTTGATCCAAATATTCTCTGGTCTGACGAATTTAACGGCACCGCCATTGATACAAGCAAATGGACTTTTGAAATCGGCGATCACGGCTGGGGCAACAACGAATGGGAATACTATACCGATCGTGCAGAAAACGCCTACGTCAAAGACGGAATCCTTCACATTCGTGCTAATAAAGAAATCTTTGAATCAGCAAAATACACGTCGGCCCGCATGATTACCAAGGGCAAGTTCAGTTTTTTCTACGGCACCATCGAAGCCCGTATTGCTCTTCCCGTGGGTAAAGGCATCTGGCCTGCCTTCTGGATGCTCGGCGATAACATCGACGAGGTCAGCTGGCCTGCCTGCGGTGAAATTGACATTATCGAAGCCATCAACGACGAGAGCGTTGTCTACGGCACACACCACTGGGCTCACGACGGTACACACGCAAACTACGGCAACAGCACCAGAGACTATTACGGCACTAGCTACCCTATGGATATTTCAGAGTTTCACACTTACAAAATGACTTGGGATAAGAATGCCATCGCCATGTACGTAGACGACTTTAAGTACCAAGAAATCGCGATCGCCGAAGCAGGCGACATGGACACCTTCCACAAGAAATTTTTCTTTATCTTGAACGTCGCGGTAGCAGGCACCTGGCCTGGTTTCGAAGTGGACGACACACAGTTCCCCACCGAAATGCTCGTGGACTACATAAGAGTGTACAAGAACACTAGTAACTAAATGTATTTAATATCAATTTACTATACTATCATACTATGAAAAATTCTATGAAAATTCTTTGCCTTATCCTATTTATCGCCATTTTTTCCTTTGCGACACTTTCTAAAGAAACCCGCACAAACTTTGTCAGCAGCTGTATTGATGGAGGCTCGTCAAGTGTTTTTTGCGAATGTGTTTTCAAAAAGATGGAACAAAAATATACCCAATCGCAAATCGACGCCATTGAACTTAAAATGCAAAGCGGACAAAGCGACCTAGGCTATTCCAATTTTATCAAAAGTACTTCTAAAGAATGCAATGCAAAAACCAAATCGGGCACGTCCCTCGGGGCAATGGCCGCAAACGAAAATAAAAGTAATCAAAAAACGCAATCCACTCTTTCAAGTGGAGATTTTGAGGCAATGGAAAATATGGACATTCAAGCTGCCTTTGCTCAAGGAATGATGGCCGCCATGATAGAATCGCCCCAATTCAAAAACATGTTCATAGCACAATGCGATACAGAGTTGATTCCATACTTTGGTAAGAAACAGGCAAAAAGCACTTGTGAATGCAGTTACGAGAAAATACTTTCTAGTGGTTACATACAAAAAATCTTGAATTCAATCAATGAGGAAGGGAAATTAGATGACTCTTTGACCGTTGAACTTTTTATGCCATGCATTCCTAAAACGTATACGCCACAAATGGAGCAGTTCTTAATGAGCTCTTGCCAAACGAAGGCAACGAAAAATATTTGCAATTGCATTGTAAAAGACATCAAGAAAAGTTTTACGCTAGAACAATTGCTGCGTAAAACGTTGACTGATCCGACATTTATTGAGAGTTATGCGACAGGTGCCGCGATGCGTTGCAAAAATAATTAAGTTCAAAATGTGTATGTAAAATTAAAGGAGAATAAAGATGTGTGTCTGGAAAAATATTTTGATTGTAACGGCTGTGGCGGCTTCTCTTGCCACGTCTGCATCGATTTCAATTGACCCCACGGCAACGGCGCAAAAGATTGTTGGCTTTGGCGGTGGCGTGGTGTATTATCAAGGTTGGTTTGTCGCCTTGTCTCCAGAATCTAAAGAAGCTCTTTATGATACGGCGTTTACAGGCCTAAATCTTTCGCTCTTGCGTTTGGGCAACTGGATGCAAACAGATACAAATGATATTTCTGCAGATGTAGAGATTGTGAAAGCCGCCAAAGATCGTCTTGGAGATCACTTGAAAATTCAAATGTCGAGTTGGACAGCTCCAGCAAACTTAAAACCTAGCGGCGATGAGAACGGTTCACCAACACAATCAGGTAACGACAAGTATCCACGGAAGAGTGCTACATTAAATACATCGACTTCGGATCCATACGGCAAATACGCCTATACAGACTTTGCGAACTGGTGGAAAAAATCGTATCAAGCTTACACCGACGCAGGCATTAACATAGACTATATCAGTTTGCAAAATGAACCCGATATGTTTGCCGCCTATGCAGAAACGCTTTTTGATGAGACAGAAAATGACAGCACAGCGGGTTACGCTCAAGCACTAAATGCCGTTTATGATGCCATGAAAACTCTCCCCAATCCTCCAAAAATTCTTGGGCCAGAACCTCTTGGCATCGGTTATAACAATTTTCAAAAATACGCCAATGCCTTAGACGCATCTAAACTCGATGGCTACGCTTATCACTTGTATCATGCTGGTGATGGCAATGATAATTCGCTGAACAATTATTTGAATCCAGAAAATTATAGAAAACCTATGTCACAGATTGCGAATTCATTTTATTCGGAATCCAAACCAATTATCATGACAGAATTCTGCACTATGGAAGAGAATGGTAAAGAAAATTATATGGTGGGTCTCGCACACATTATGCAAGTTGGCTTTACCGCAGGGAAACTCGGCGGTTACATTGCTTGGGAACTGATGTGGGGCGATGGTGTTGGACAGCTCATTGGCGTTTGTACTAAAGGCTGGGGCAGCTGCACTGAAGATGCTATAACCATTTCTCCAGAATACCACGCTATGCGTCACTACTCCAAATTTGTGAATCCTGGATGGAGTGTAGTGAATGCAACCGTTACAGACGCTACAAACCTCTATGTAGTCGCCTTCCGTTCTGCAGATGAAGATTCACTCACGGTTGTCGCTGTGAACAGCAATTCGGCGGCAACATCATTGACATCGCTAGATGTCAAAAACTACAAGGCAATAGACGCTGTGCAATCGGTGGAAAATGGAGAGAAGAGCAAGAAAATCGCGACAGCAAATTCTTACACGCTTCCTGCAAAATCGATAACGACTTTTGTTTTTAGCGGCGAAAGTAATCGAGTAATTCCTGCAGAAATTCATTTGAATCCAAATGCAATGAATCAGATTTCTCAAGTTTTTGATTTGCAAGGGAATTTGCTTTGGACAGGAAAACTCACGAACGCAGAATTGACAGACGGTGTTTTGCACTTGCAAAATTTAAACGCTGGTCTTTACCTCGTTCGCCATGGTTCAAAGACAATCACTGCTGTAAAGAAGTAAAAAGAGATAAATCACATTCGCTATTGCAAAATTTGCAAATAATACAATACAATCTTAAATGAAATTCAATGGGCTTGATGCTATATAAATAAATGCATAAGGCCCATTTCTACTTGAGAAGTTATTTACTCCATCAAATATTCAAATAGTAAGTAGGGCGTATGCCTAGTTTTGCTTCGTCTTCGGCGACGCTTTCTTTTGGTGTGTTACGCCCTAAAATCAAAGCAGAATCGATTCCTGCAGCACAGGCGCCCAATACGTCTGTTCCGAGAGAATCTCCAATCATAATGGCTTTTGAAGATTTAGGAATTTTTTTCAACGTTTCAGAAAATATGGTTGGAAAAGGTTTTCCTAAATAAATCACTTCAGCATTCGTTTGCTGAATCAAATAATATGCAAAAGCTCCCGAGACGGGCTTTCGAGAGCCATCGATACTTGGAGCCCAAGGGTCTGGATTTAAGACAATCAATTTGGCATTCGGTCTTTTTAATATTTCGATTGCTTTTTCTCGTAACTCCACTTCGCGTACTACATTTGAAAGGATCACGACTGGATCTTGTGGGTTTTCAGAAAAAGTAATCCCCGCCGCTTCTAAAAAAGCAACGCCTGTTTCGCGTCCTAAATAAAATGCTTCTTGAATATTTTGCTTTTGATTTTCAAGCGTTAAAAGATCGCCCGAAGTCACGACTTCTTCATGTAAAAAGTCAAACCCCATAAGCCATAAATCTTTTAATAATTTCACTACTGGCTGCGAGGCCGCATTCGTCAGCAAGCGGATTGTTTTCCCCTTCTGCCTTAAATAGCGAACCATTTCTAAAGCACCTGGATATACGTAATGATTTTGATTATAGAGAGTGCCGAAAGCATCTAAAAAAAACAAGTCGTATTTAAATGCTAATTGTTCTAATGTATTTATTTTCGTTTCTATCGTTTGAAAAGAAACATTTAATCGTTCAATATATTTTTTATGAATTTCTAGTTCTAATGGTTCCATAAACTATCGTCTTAAAACACCCCATGACTGCATTCGATTTTCTTTATCTTTCGTTTGATAAACAGCATGGCCATTGTAAGAAATACGGACATCCACATCGACTAAATAAACACCTGTTTGCACAAAACGACCGTCATCACTTAAAAAGTTCCAACGGAAGAAAACTCGTTTTCCTCGATTTTCTAACCGTGAATCAGAACCCTTAAACGAAACTTCATCACTCGCAACATAAGTCCCAAGACTAGTGAAAAGACACATTTTAATGACAATCTTAATTTTCGATATATCGATTTTTTCGTCTTTTCCTATTTCAAGTGAAGGGTAACGCAAACGGAGTTCTTCTCGAATCACCGTTTCAAATTCTGGCCCTCCTACATCTAGCGCCACGCCAACAGCAGTATCATTAGGATAGAGAGACTCGAAAGGTAAAAAATCAAGCTCAAAAACGCGCCCATTTTTTTTCTTACTATTTTCAAAATAAGTCGCTTTATTAACTGTAAATATTTCTATAGGATAAGAGCCCTTTAACGCCACAAAAGGAGTCGATTCTGGGATTTGATTTCTCGAGGAATCCATAATGCAGCTTGCTTTAATCCGAATAGAATCTTTTGGTGTCATGGTGGTTTCAGTAAAAAGTTCTTTATCTAAAATAAAGAAAGCTTCGCGATGTAAAACATTCCAATAGTACGAAGAATATTGCCAAAGCGATACGTCATCACCACTGGCTGTTTTATACTCTATAATCAAACCACAATTTTGATTATCAAAAGAAGGCTCAGAGAATACAATCTTTAAGGTGTCATCCCCACGTCCACGGTAACTCTTAAAAAAAGTTTCCTGTATCACTGGAGCCATTTGATCTTTCATGCTAATGAAAATAGCATCTCCGTTACTCTGATACAAAATAGCTGAGCCATAATCTCCATAAGAGAAATCATTTAAGGAAGTTAAATACGGCTGCATTGGAACAGGAGATGGAAAATCAAAATAAACAAGACGGTTATAGGAGGAATCTATTTTCAAAGAAGAGGGAGTTATAGT
>Ga0116183_1004574_pt1 | contig 13496 bp, 12 predicted proteins | sample AD_UKC078_MetaG_FD_89753 | JGI IMG/M metagenome (GOLD analysis project Ga0116183, IMG submission 89753) | Active sludge microbial communities of municipal wastewater-treating anaerobic digesters from USA - AD_UKC078_MetaG | ecosystem: Engineered > Bioreactor > Anaerobic > Digestate | place: USA... | reverse complement strand
TGGTTTGTGCCTTCTCCTGATCGTTGGGATAAAACATTAATTGCTTCTCCTGAAGAACGCTTTGAAATGCTTAAGTTAGCTGTAGGTGATAATCCTTCGTTTATTGTTTCTGATATTGAAATCAATATGAATGATTACCGCGGGTCTTATGTTTCGATGCAATATATTCAAGAGACATATCCAGACTACCATTTCCGTTTATTAGTTGGCGCTGATAGTTATGAGGGAATTCCTCATTGGCGAGATCCTCTTCATTTTTATGGAACTGAGTATAATGGTCATTTATTACTTCGAGATTTTGAATTAATTGTATTTGCTCGTCGTGGCTATAAAGAACCAGATCTAAAAAAACATATGGAATTAGGTTATGCTCCGCTATTTTGGATCGGTCGTGAGCAAGGCTTTGAAGGCATGATTTCGAGTACAGGGATAAGAAAGTCCTTTTTATGCTCGGGTGAAAAGCCTAGTGGTCTACCCGCTGAAGTTTATCAATATATTTTAGATCATAATTTGTATCGGGAGTAAATCCACAAGAATGAAAAAAGCTTTAGAAAAGTTCAAACATTTTTTTCCAGCACTAGCCTTTTTTATAGGATTTGCTTGGGATTCCATTACGCTTGGTCGAATGGTCTATAGTTCGGATTTACTTTTTTTATTGGCTTATTATTTTGGGGCGTTGATTTTAGTGATCTTGTTATCTGCTTCAAAAATGGATTCTCATTTGCATGCAGAACCAGGATGGAAACTCTCTAAAGCCTATCGAGTTAGAAATTTTTTTTTGAATCGAGAATGGAGTGAAAAATGGACTTCTCGTTTTACTTGGGCTGTTCAATTTTGCTTTGGTAGCTTATTTAGTGCTTTAGTGATTTGTTATTTCAAAAGCAGTGGCTCATTGGCTTCGTTATTCCTTGTTTTATTTTTAACAGCTCTTTTAATTGGAAATGAATTTTTACAACGTCGTTATGAAAGTTTTGCCGTGAGCCTTTCCTTTTTTTGCTTATTAGGGACGATGTTTTTGAATTTTGCGATTCCTCATTGGGTACATCGTCTCGGGGTTATTTGGTTTTTGATTAGTACCTTTTTATCGCTTTTTTTATGCTATGGAATATGGAAACTCTCAGGGCGTCCTTTGAAAGTATTTTTTGCACCTATAGCGATCAGCGCTTTATTAATCGTCATGTATTTTTTCAATGTGATTCCTCCTGTTCCTTTAGTAGTAAAACAACATAATGTGTGTCTTCATTTTGATCGAGCCACGTATTCTTGCCAAGTGGAATCTCCAACTATTTTAGAACGAATGGGCTTATCGACTCAAAGCTTGAGTTGGCAACCATCAGAAGGGGAAATCTTTTTCTTAAGTTCTGTTTTTGCTCCTAATAAAGTGAAAGCAAATATTGAACATCGTTGGTCTTATTATAATCCTAAGACAGAAAAATTTGAACTTACCGATCGTATTTCCTCTTCACGCATGGCGGTGCAAGGAGGGCGAGAAAGTGGTTTTAGAACTTATACAAAAAAGAAAAATTTAAGTTACGGGCGTTGGCGAGTGGAAACAGCACTTCAAAATGGAGCCGTCATTGGATCTAAAGAATTTAACGTCCGAGAAGGCGTTCCTAACGGACAAACTTGGATACTCGAGTAATATGGCTCATATCGGAAAAATGGTTTTTGAAAGTATCGTTCGACCAGAACATCGCGGCTTTTTATTAGTCGATTCTCTTTGTGAACGTTTTACTTATCACACTCGTGAAGAATGGCTTGAAAAAATTCAGTCTGGGGCTGTCTTAGTTAATGGGATTGTCGCTACAATAGAAACGCGAGTCGAAACAGGAAATCAAGTACTTTATCAAATTGATAATTATGCAGAACCAGATGTTCCGACGCATTTTGATGTACTATACGAAGATGATGAATTTTTGCTTGTAGATAAACCAGCTGGAGTCCCAGTACACCACACGGGACGGATTTTTTTCAATACGTTTACGAGTATTCTTCGTCGTGCTTTTGACAATGAAGAGATTACTCCCATGCATCGCTTAGATAGGGATACTGGTGGAATCATGCTCTTTTCGAAGACAAGAGATACAGGAGCTCGTTTCCAAAGGCATTTAGATCGGATTTTACTAAAGAAAAAATACTTGGCCGTGGTTCATGGGCGATTTCCTCAAGAGATAGAACGTTGTGATTTATCTCTTCAAGAAAAGAAAGACAGTCGCATTCGCCTAAAAATGTACCCCTGCTTAGAAGGAAAACCCTCGACCACCTTATTTCAATTGCAAAAAGTAAGAGAAGAAAATTTTAGGACTCTTACAGGCCCTTTTTCTTTTGTGGAAGCAGAACTAGTGACGGGACGTAAGCATCAAATTCGTGCTCATCTTGCAGCCCTTGGATATCCAGTCGTTGCCGATCGCCTTTATGGGCACGAAGGCTTTTATTACGAGAAAATGTTGAATGCGCTTTTGACTGCAGAAGATTATGCCATTTTAGGTGCCGAAAATCAAATGCTTCATGCTTACAAAGTCCTTTTGATGCTACCTTATTTTAAGGAAGCTCGTTGGTTTGAAAGTAAGGCTTTTACCCCTGAGATGCAAGAAATGTTAACCGTGCCCTCGAATGTATGACAGAGATGCATCGAAAAGATATATTTGAAAAAAATAGGACTTATTATGTTATCCAAAAGATTAATTGTTTGTTTAGATGTTCGAAATAGAAAAGTGACAAAAGGTGTCAAGTTTAAAGGAAATATTGATATTGGGGATCCCGTAGAAATGGGGGCCCGATACAGTGATGATGGGGTAGATGAATTAGTCTTTTATGATATTACAGCAAGTGCTGAAAATCGTCCATGTGATATAGAAATGGTGAAAGATATTGCTCGCCATGTTTTTATTCCGTTTGCTGTTGGTGGTGGGATTCGTAATCTCGATGATATGCGTGCGGTGCTTTTAGCTGGTGCTGAAAAAGTAAGTATCAATAGCCTTGCTGTGCTTCACCCTGAAATTATTGCCGAAGGCGCAAAAGCGTTTGGAAATCAGTGTATTGTTCTTGGGATGGATGCCAAATTTGTAGGCGTTTCTGAAAAAATACCTAGTGGCTATGAAGTTTATATTCAAGGTGGTAGGCGAGCCATGGGAATCGATGCCGTTCAATGGGCAATTCAAGCGCAAGAATTGGGCGTAGGGGAAATTTGCCTTAATTCGATTGATGCCGATGGAACAAAAGAGGGTTATGAACTTACAATTACTGATTTGATTGCCAAAGCTGTACAGGTTCCTGTCATTGCAAGCGGTGGAGCAGGGGTTCCTGAGCATATTTCTACGCTATTTTCTAAGACTTCTGCAGATGCAGCCCTTGTCGCATCGATGGTCCATTTTGGAGATTATACAGTACAAGGAATTAAATCAGCCATGCGTGATGCTGGTATTGCGGTACGGAAATAAATTATGAATTTAGATATTGCCTCAAAAATCATTGATAAAGGCCGTCAATTAGGAGCGGATTTTGTAGAGATCTTTGAAGAAGAATCTCGCTCTTCCACTCTGCTTTTAAAAGATCGTAAAATTGAAAACGCTTCCGCAAGTACTGAATATGGCATTGGCATTCGTTTAATTTACGGTACAGAAGTTCTTTACGCTTTTACTAGTGATGATCATCTGGATACTTTACTTCGCATGACGGAAACGCTTGCTTTTGGCAGAAATCAAAAGGGCTCTTCTATCAAAACACTTGATTATCAGTCGATGAAACGTGTTTTAGATTATTCAGCAAATGCGTTTAAAGATCCTAGATTATTAGGGCAACATTACAAACTCGATTTTCTTAAAAGAGCAGATGACAAAGCTCGGTCTTTGTCTGATCGAATTGTTCAAGTAAGTTCCTCTGTTTCTGATATTTGTTCAACGATTCAGATTATCAATAGTGAAGGGCTTCATATTGAAAATACAAGAGCTCGTACACGGGCAAATATCAGTGTTACTGGGGCAAAAAATCAAGAACGTTTAACTTCTCATGAAGCTCCTGGCGCCTTAGGCGGTTATGAAATTCTTGAAACACTTTCTCCTGAAAATATTGCTATGGAATGTGGAGAACGTGTTTTACGCATGTTAGATGCGGGCTACATCAGTGGCGGTCAAATGCCTGTCGTGATGGGGAATGGTTTTGGTGGCGTGATTTTCCATGAGGCTTGTGGCCATCCTTTAGAAACAGAATCTATTCGACGTCAAGCAAGCCCTTTCTGTGGAAAACTAGGCGAACAAATTGCACACCCTTGTTTAACCGCTATCGATGATGGTACTTTGCCAGGCGTTTGGGGAAGCCTTTCTGTTGATGATGAAGGCACTCCAACAGAACGTACCGTTTTAATTGAAAATGGAGTTTTAAAATCATACATGAGTGACCGAGTGGGCGCAAAAGAAGTGGGTGTTCCTCTTACAGGAAGTGCTCGTCGAGAATCTTATAAATACGCTCCTGTTAGCCGCATGAGAAATACTTTTATTGCAGAGGGTAAAGACTCTTTAGCAGAAATGATTTCAAGCATTGATAACGGCTTGTATGCAGCTAAAATGGCAGGTGGTTCTGTGAATCCTGCAACAGGCGAGTTTAATTTTGCTGTAGATGAAGGCTATGTGATTCGCCAAGGGAAAATTGCAGAACCAGTGCGTGGCGCCACTCTTATTGGAAAAGGGCACGAGATTTTACCAAGAATCAGTATGGTCGGCAATGATTTTGATATGGCAGCAGGCATGTGTGGCGCTTCTTCGGGTTCAGTTCCAGTCACTGTGGGCCAGCCTTCCATTAAAGTAGATCAGATTCTTGTGGGTGGGCGTTAATACAGCTACCCTTTGTTTGAAAAGAAGATAAAGGTTCTTTTAGAACAAAAAAATGGCAAATCGTTAAAAATTTTAATATTGTTTTTAGTATTATTTAGTTATGCGCTTTTATCATGTTATCTTACTTTTAGTTTTGCTGATCGATGTTTCCTTTGCAGCAATAGATCCTCGTTTAGAACAAGGAGCCCGTTTTGCTGCTGCAGGCGAGTATGAAAAAGCTATTGGAGAATACAACGCTATTCTTGCAACGGATCCCAATAATGCACAGGCCTATTTTGCTGCTGCAGAAGTCCGTTTTAAAATGAAAGATTATAGCCGAGCACTAGCTAATTACCGTTTAGCTTATCGCTATGCTCCTCAGATGAGTGAGGCTTATGAAGGTGCCGCTCGAATTTATGAAGTATTAGGAAATAAAAAAGGGGCCGCAGACGAACGTGCGAAAGACCCTGCTAACCAACCTCCTGTTGTTGAAGAATCGTCTTCTTCAGTGGAACTATCATCGTCTTCAGAAATTCCTGTATCCTCTTCAGTGATTCCTCCTTCCTCTTCTTCTGTAGTCGTTTCTTCGTCTTCAATTGTTCTACCTTCTTCTTCTTCTGTCGCTCCAGTCCCTTCTTCAGCAACGGTTGCTAAAGACTCTTCTTCAAAGTTTTCTTATAATAGCCCTCTATTCTTAAAAGGCGTTGAACTTTTTAAAGCCAAAAAATATAATGAGGTGGCTTCTATTTGGAGAGAAGTCTTAAAACAAGAACCAGGGCATCCTGGAGCTTATTACTATGCTGGCTTAGTCCGTTATGAATTAGGGGAGTTAGATAAAGCAGAGTATAATTTAAAACGTGCTTTTGATTTTCCTGAATTAGGGCCTAAAGCGCATTATTATTTAAGTCTTATTTATAAAAAGAAAAATAAGAAAGATTTAGAAATTGCTGAGCTTCGTCTTTATTCAGAAACTATGTCATCTCTAGATCCTAAAGACCCTGCGCTTGCAAGGCTTGCGGAATTAACAGGTACTACAGATGCAGTAGATTCGACTCCAAAGACACAAGTAGATTCTACGCCAGCAGTCGTAGATGCTGTGAAATCAACTCCTCCAGAGGTTTCTAAGGTTTCTACAGATGAACGTTCTATTGATGCAGCAAATGTTGCTTTTAGAAAGGGCGATTTAGCAACAGCTCTTTCTATTTATCGAGAATTTATTGAAAATAAAACAAGCGATGAAGAGTATTCATTCGCTTTATTACAAATTGGAAACATATACAGAGAACGTCGTGATTTCCGTTCTGCAGTCGCGAAGTATAGAGAAATTGTTGAGAGCTACCCTAATTCAGACTGGGCAAATGAAGCAGAAAGAGCTTGGGAAGATGCGGTATGGCAAGAAAAGAATGCTTCTATATTACCACGTCAAAACAAGCGCTAGTTTTATTCCACTTCGATTAAAAGACCTTTCAAATATTGCCCTTCAGGGAAGGACGTTTTTACAGGGTGATCTGCTGGTTGCCCAAAACGTTCTATAATTTGAGCACTTCGTTTAGCATCTTCTACCGCATCGGCAATGATTTTCTGAAATAGATCCATTTCCATTAAACCAGAACAACTAAAAGTAGCAAGACGCCCACCAGGGCTTAAAAGCTTGATCGCGAGAAGGTTAATGTCTTTATACCCACGAGCTCCTTTATTTAAGCTGTCTTTAGACTCTATAAATTTAGGCGGATCAAGGATGATTAAATCAAATTGAAGCCCTTTATCTCGACATTGCCTTAAGTAGGTAAAGACATCGGCTTGTGTATGTGTAATTTGGCTTGTAGGGAGCTTGTTTTTTAATACTAAATCACGTGCAATCTTCAGAGCTTCTTTAGATACATCGACTTGGTGAACGTGTTTAGCACCGCCTTTTAGCGCGTAAAGACCAAAGCCTCCTGTATAGCAGAAACAGTTCAAAACACTTTTCCCAGATGCTAATTCTCCGATTCTTTTTCTAGCATCACGTTGATCTAAGTAGTAGCCTGTTTTATGCCCGTTCCAAAGATCAATATCAAAGAGAACGCCGTTTTCATTAATCAGAACAGGTTCAGTAGGCACATTCCCATAAGCCACTTCTTTGCGTAAAGGTAAACCTTCTTTGGTACGAACTTCTGAATCGGATCGTTCTAAAATCCCTGTACAGCCTGTTTTCTCGACGAGTAATTTGAAAATGATTTTTCGGAAAACTTCTGCGCCAGCGGATAAAATTTCAATCGAAAAGTAAGGACCATATTTATCGATAATACAACCAGGAATCCCATCGTTTTCAGCATTAATCAAACGAAACGCATTCTCTTTATTTTGAATATCAAAGCCTCTAGCACGGCGTATTTCTATAGCAAGGTCTAAGATTTCAGAGAAGTAATCTTCTCCTATGTTTTTCTTCTCTCCAAAATTCCAGAATCGAGCTCTAATTTGAGAAGAAGGAGAATAAGCTCCCATGCCTAAGAAATCCCCAGCATAAGAATAAATTTCAACGGAATCCCCAAGACTTGGGTCTCCAAGGACTTTGTCGATCGCTCCGCTAAAAACCCAAGGATGACGGCGTAATGCAGATTTATCGCGTCCAGCTTTTAATGTAATGGCTTTCATAAAAAGAAAAGTTAGAATTTTCTATTATAATATGGCTATGATAGAAAAAATCTTTATTCAATATCCATTTTTACGATATGTCTCTGCTATTCTCATAATGGCTGTTTTATTCCATATGTCTTCAAAACCAGGAACGGATTTACCTTCGTTATTTTATGGCTCAGATAAGATACTCCATACGATAGCCTATGCTGCTTTAGGGTGTTCTTTCTCGTTTTGGTTTAAGCCAGCTCTTTGGAAAAAGTTTCCTATTCGAATTGCTCTTGTAGTATTTTTATTAACCGTACTATATGGTGTCTCTGATGAATTTCACCAAAGCTTTACACCAGGCCGATTTGTCTCTGGCTATGATTTAATAGCCGATGGAATTGGAGCGATTCTTGCTATTGTCGCTTATCGCTATTATTTACAAGTAGTCTTTTTTAAAAATCACCTAAAAAGATGATTTCTCGCTCGAGAGTAATCCCTGTTTGCTTAAATACAGTTTCAATGATTGCGCTTGTTAAATCATAGATGTTTTGAGCGGTGGCATTCCCTGTATTGATTATAAAGTTCGCATGTTTTGGAGAAACCATGGCACCACCAATAGAAAATCCTTTGAGCCCTGCTTTTTCAACCAAAGCTCCAGGAAAATCTTGAGGAGTTCTTTTAAAAACAGAACCTGCATTGGGGTATTCTAGAGGTTGAGAATCTCTTCTTTTTTGCATCACTGTATTCATTTCTTTTTCTAGAGCATCTTTAGAGCCTTTAGTCAATTGAAAGGAGGCCTCTAGAACGCATTCTTTATTATCTTGGAAAATAGAGTGCCTATAAGAAAAAGAACAGGCAGAAGCATCTCGGGTAATGATTTGCCCTTGATCATTGATGCTTTTGACTTCTATTACCGTTTGAGAAATTTCTTGCCCGTATGCCCCTGCATTCATGTAGATAGCACCCCCTAATGTTCCTGGGATACCTGCGAGCAAATGCATACCACTGAGATTATTTTGAATGGATACTCGAGCTATTCTCGATAAAGGAGTCGCGGCTTTCGCTTTTATGATAGAGTCTTCTATGGATAATTCAGAAAAAGAACGTGACAGCTTCACGATATAGCCATCAAAGCCTTTGTCAGAAATAACAACGTTTGTACCGCGTCCAAGAATAAAAAGAGGCTTGTTTTGTTGAATCGCTTTTTTTTTAACTTCTAAAAATTGTTCATTTGTTTCTATTTCACAAAAAAATCGCGCTTCACCGCCCACTCTAAATGAAATTAAATGACGCAGAGAGTAATTTTCTTTTATATTAACGAAAGCCATATCAAATAATTTAGAAAGATGCAAATCAAACGCGATGACATAGATAAAATAAAAGCGTCCCTATCGATCACGGCAGTCGCTAATGCACTTGGAATTGATGTGCAAAGAGGCAAATTCCGTTGCTTATATCCCATGCGCCATGCTCATGGAGATCGTACGCCTTCCGTTTCTATTTCTGAGGAGAAGGGCCTTTTTACGTGTTGGGTTTGTGAAGATATGCGAGGGGATGTTTTTGAACTAGTGAAACAAGCTCGTAGTTGTTCTTTTGCAGAGGCTTTAGAGTGGTTACAAACAGAGTTCATGTCTCAGGCTCAAATCCATGGGTTAACTTCCTTAAACAAATCAATTACAGAACCAAGTATAGCAAGGCCTGTAAAACAAGCGAAGCCAGAAATTAAGCCTGAAGAACGGATGAAGGTGGTTTTATCTTTCTTAAAGCGCCTTTCAGTTGTCGACGGAACGCCTGCGGCTCGTTGGTTAGCTAGTCGTCGTATTTTTAAACCTGCTTGGGATAAAATGCGTCTTCGTTATATTTCAGATTATAGTGCCCTTAATAAGTCGTTACTTTCTGAGTTTGGCTTAGAACTTTTACAAAAAACAGGATTGTATAATGATCGAGGAAACCTACGTTATTATAAGCATCCTCTAATTTTTCCGTATTTAGATGAGCATGTCCGCTCCCTTTTCTTTCAAGCAAGAGCCATTGATTCGAGCGTTGTTCCAAAAGAATTAAATCTAAAAGGTGAAATACCTTATCCTTATAATAAGGTGATTTTAAATCAACAACCTGGTTGGGTTTTTCTTTGCGAAGGAGTTGTAGATACTCTCACTATGATTTCCAGAAATATGGAGGCAGTTGGGATTCCTGGAGTAAAATCGTTTAAACCAGAATGGGTTTCTCTATTTGCTCAAAAAAAAGTAGTGCTTTGTTTTGATCAAGATGGGCCAGGCCGAGAAGCAACGGAATTAGTTCAAAACTTATTTCAGCGAGCTCAAATTCAAACGGCTCTTTTTGGTCGCGGTATTGAAGACGAACGTTTAAAATTGAAAGAAGGTCAAGATATTAATGACTGGTTCAATCAGCGCTAATTATTTAGGTTTAGGAATATGAATGTAGAGTTTAAAAAAGTACTTGTTCAGATCAAACGAATTTCTTTTCTCATATTTAAGTGGATTTATCGGATATTAAATTATCTAGCGCGTGGCGTATTGTTAGCCTTATTTTTATATGCGGCAGCGTTTTCCATTGTTGTTTCTTACTTATTATATCGAGCTTTTGATTATGGATATAAAATTTACGATAATGTAATTTCGTTGAAATACGTACAACCAGAGATGAGTAATTATATGAAAGCTCTTCTGGATTCAAATCCTAATTTTGAAATTAAACATGAATTTGTACCTTTAGATAGCATTAGTAAACATCTTCAGAAAGCGGTTATCGCAAGTGAGGACGCTGGCTTTTATTTCCATCCAGGCTTTGATGTGCGGGCGATCGCAGAAGCTTTAGATGCAAATCAACTAAGAGGAAAAACAAAATTTGGTGGTAGTACTTTAACACAGCAATTAGCCAAAAATCTTTTCTTAAGCGGTGAACGTTCTTGGGATCGAAAATTTAAGGAACTCGCATACGCCTTGTTAATGGAAAAAGAATTAGGGAAAGATCGTATTTTAGAATTATATCTGAATTACGCACAGTGGGGAAAAGATATGTTTGGCTGCGAGGTTGCTTGTAAAATGTATTACAAGAAGAGTTGCTCTAAATTGAGTCTTGACCAAGCTATTAATTTAGCGGCAGTGCTTGCTAGCCCTGGGAAACATAATCCACATATGCGACAGAGTCAATTTATGTCACAACGTCGTGCTGTGATCTATCAAAACATGTTCCCCAAACGAGATAGTGTTTTAGTAGATTCCTTAAAATCTTTGGTTGCGCCACCTTCACCCCAAAACCCTCTTTAATTCTTCCATTGTTGTTTTCTTTTCTTTCACAGCGAGATTTGCATAATCAGTCAGTTTAAGAAATGAGATTTCTTCAAGAATTTGTGAATGAGAAAAATCATTGATAATACAATGATTGAGTTTTGAGCTCGCTTCTAATAATTCGAAAACGGCAAAACGTCCCTTGTACCCAGTAAAATCACAGTGCTTACAACCTTCGTGATTTCCTTTACAATGAGGGCAAATTTTTCTTAAAAGTCGTTGCGCAAGAACGCCGAGGACGGCATCGGCAATCAAAGGTGGTGAAATCCCTAAATCCTTTAGTCTTGAGATTGCCGAAACAGAGTCATTGGTGTGAAGGGTGCTTAACACCAAGTGACCTGTTTGCGCTGCTTGTAAAGCAACGCATGCCGTCTCTTTATCTCGAATTTCACCCACAAAAATCACATCTGGATCTTGCCTTAAAACAGAGCGAAGAGCCGTTGCAAAATGAAGCCCCGCTTTTTCATTCACTTGCACTTGATTTGCTCCAGGAAGCTCATATTCCACGGGGTCTTCGATTGTCGTGATGTTTAACTGCTTTTGAATAATGTGACGTAAGCCTGCATAAAGAGAACTCGTTTTTCCACTTCCAGTGGGCCCTGTGACAATAAAAATTCCTTGAGGTTTTTCAAAAATGAGCTTTACTTTTGTTAACATCTCAAGAGGCATCCCTAAAGACTCTAAATCTTCTTTCGACTCTTGAGGTAGCAATAAACGCAAAACCGCTTTTTCTCCGTAGCGAGTAGGGAGAGTACTTATGCGAATGGCGCAATGGTGGTTTGGTGATCTAAATCGAAAGCGTCCGTCAAGCGGAATCCTTTTTTCTGAAATATCAAGGCATGCTAAAACCTTGAGCCTCAAAATCACAGAATCTTTTAGCCAATCAGGGAGCGTTAAGTGGGGAATCAAAAGACCATCTTTTCGAAAACGAACAGAAAGATGCGTTTCAAATGGTTCAAAATGAATGTCAGAAACCCTTTGCATCATCGCGGATTCGAGAATTGTATCCACAAGTTCTATAATCGGTTCCGATTCCCAAACATTCGTATCACTTAAATTTTTTTGCAATTGAATCTTTTCCAAAATCGATTCCGTCGAAGGGTTACTTAAAGAATTGTATTTCTGAATCTCTGCAAGAGAATAGGGGTGTGGAGTAATACTTTGGCTTGTTTCTGCTTGAATCAAGGCGATTAACAACTCATTAGAAGGGTCGCTCATCGCTACAGGTAGAGAGTGACTTTCCGTCTTCGATAGAGACGACAAAAAGGCGACGCCATGCGCCTTGCTCCAAGAAATAGAAGGGATCATTAGATTAATTTATAAAAAGATGTTCTAAAAAAGCACAAAACCCTTTATATGTTCTTTACGATATAATTTATATAACAAATAATGATGGATTGAGGATCCCCTCAAATGATGGATTATTGAAGTATACGTCTTGAAATAGTATACCGTAGATTAAATCAAAAACATTTTTAAAAAATAATTTATTGTAATAAATCAAAAATTATATATATTCAAATTGTAATTAATATTAAATAAATACCTAGGAGAAGTTATGAAAAGGCATTTGATTTCTATTTTTAGTCTATTATCCGTTTCAACAGCATTTGCCATAGGTGGTACTCTATGGAATATGACTGTTGATGCTTATCAGGTTCAGATACCTTGTGTTCCTGAATCGTGTGAAAATAATGCTGGTTGGTGGTACCCATACACAGGAGATACCGAAGGTGGCCAAGTGATGTCATTTGAACCCATCTCAGAAAATGAAGATGGTTCCTTAAGTTTGATTATGACAGATACGAGTGATGGATCAATCCTTCCTAACGGTAACCTCATTGAAGATACTGGTTTACGGGTGGCTATTTCTGCTGCTAATGGCTCTGCATCAACGCCAGCGATAGCAGGTATCGCTTTCGATTGGTTAAAGGACGGTACAATCGATATCACAGGTATGGGCGGTATCATTGTAGACTATGCTTGGACTGGGGCTTTAGCCCTACAAATAGAACTTGGTTGGGATGAGGACAAATATGGCTTTGACACATGGTATACTACTCTACCTCCATCTGCAAGTCCAACCAATATCTATCTTCCTTGGTCAAAATTCAAACAAGATGGTTGGGACAAAAACAAACATCCTTTGAAAACTGCTTTAGAAAATTCAAAATCAATTAAAATTAGAGTTAAAAATGCCGCCCATGATGAAGCCAAAGGAACTATGACCCTTTATAATTTTGAATACATAGGAGTAACTGCCGATATCTCTACTAGGGGTAATAATCAATCACTCGTTCAAGCTTCTGTGTCAGGAAAAACCTTGACATTTAGCGGTATCACTTCTGAAACCTCGTTTGAAATAATGAACCTTCAAGGTCAAGTGGTTAAGAATGGGCATGCTAATGCTTCTGTAGGTCTCACTGGTGTAAATCCTGGGGTTTACTTACTTCATGTGCTAGGTAAGAACCTCAATATGACACAGAAAATACTAGTTAAATAATTAGCAATAAAAACTGCTAAAAGAAGAGCTCGTTTAATACGGGCTTTTTTTTGTATTTCTTCAAAACCGAGAGTTAGGCTCTCGCTTTAAAATAAGCCTTCAGGCGATGATGAAATGAAAAAAATCTTTATCACAGAGCGCAGAATGCTCCATTTTTCTTTAGAAATGATATCGCCAAGGAAATATGTAGCTAAATTATGAACAGAAACGATCGCTTCAAGCGTTCATCACTTGGGGGTGTCTCATGGTAAAGTATGTTTTTTTAACTTA
>Ga0116183_1004573_pt1 | contig 13497 bp, 10 predicted proteins | sample AD_UKC078_MetaG_FD_89753 | JGI IMG/M metagenome (GOLD analysis project Ga0116183, IMG submission 89753) | Active sludge microbial communities of municipal wastewater-treating anaerobic digesters from USA - AD_UKC078_MetaG | ecosystem: Engineered > Bioreactor > Anaerobic > Digestate | place: USA... | reverse complement strand
GGCTTATTGCGACCACCTAGTGGTCGCAATGGGGAGGGTAAAAGCGGGTGAGGAGGGCGGGCGCTGGATGCGCGTGGGCATACACAATGGGGGCTTGCGCGGGGTGTGCCCGAAACAACGACCACGAAGAGATCGCAGTGATGAGTGTAAAAACGGGCGAGGAGGATGGGCGCTGGATGCGCGTGGGCATACAACGGGGGGTTTGCGCGGGGAGGAGTCCGAAATTGCGACCACGAAGAGATCGCAGTGATGAGTGTAAAAGCGGGCGAGGAGGATGGGCGCTGGGTCTCTGTGCGCTGGTCGGGCTGGTGGCGTTGGTGGTGTATGCGGCGACCGCTCAGCGTGGGGTGAGTTGGCAGGACAGCGGACATTTTCAACACTATGTGCTGACCGGCACCTTCACGAATCTGGGCGGTGGTGGACTGGCGGTGGTGCATCCGTGGTATCTCAAGACCGCGCACTGGTTCTGTCTCTGTTTTCCCGCTACATGGCGGTTGACTGCGGTCAATGCGTACAGTGGAGTGGGTGCGGCAGTGGCGCTGGCACTCTGTGCGCTGCTGCTGTTGCAACTGACCCAGCGTGTAACCGCCGTTGCGGCGGGCGTGATCACCTTGGGTTTGGCTCATATGGTCTGGTGGCTGGCGACCGTGGCGGAGGTGTACACATGGTCATTGGCCTTTCTTTTTGCGGAGTTGCTCTGTTTGCTGCGCGTCTGCCGTGCGGAATCGGAAACGTCATGGCGGTATGCTTGGTATGGGCTACTGTTCCTCAACGGGATGCATGCCTCGCTCCACAATGCGGCATTTCTGAACCTGCCGGTTTACGGTGCGCTCTGGCTGTTTTCCCGCAGTACGGCGCAGCCGCAGGGATGGGGCCGGGTATGGTTCGGCCTCTTCTGCGCGTTCAGTTGGTTGGTCGGCGCCGTCTTGCTGGTGGCGATGGTCCTGCACGAATTGGGGGCGGGCAATTCGCTTCTCGCGACACTCCAGAGTCTGTTGGTTGGTGACCGGTACGGAGCGATCGTGTTGGGAATCGGGGGTGTAGACCTCCGTCTCGCTTTGGCCAATTTGGCTTTGGCGGGGGTCAGTTTTATCTCGCCCTGCTGGTTATTCGCTTTTGCGTCAGTGCGGCAGCCCTGCTGTGACGGAAAACTTTTCCGCCGCGCGTTGCTGGCCTTGACCGCGATTCAGGCGTTTTTCTGGATTCGTTACTTTGTGCCGGATCAGGCGACGTTTGTGGTGCCGACACTAGGACTTGGCGCGGTGTGGCTGGGAATGGGGGCGGCGCGCTGCCAAAGGCGTAGTGTGGCAACGCTGCTGGCGATCGGTGTCTGTATGCAGATCTTGTTGCCGCCGGTATTGGCGCAGACGACCCAACGGTTTGCCGTGCGCGCGCGATTGTTGCCGTTCCGCGATGAAGCGCGGTATTGGCTGGTGCCGTGGAAACACAATGAGCGTTCGGCGCAGCAGTTTGTTGAAGCGGTGGATCAGCAACTGAGCGAGGGGGATTTGCTGATCGGGGATCTGACGGCTGTGAATCCGATCATGGCGGCGTGGGCCGCAAAAACAGTGAGTTCGGCATGTCAATTGCTGTCGGAGTGGGCGGGTGAGACCGAGGCGGAGAAACTGGCACGGGCTGAGGCGGCACTGAGTGAAGGTCGGCGTGCGTATGTGATTTCGCCGGTGCCGGGATATGCGCCGGCGGCGATTTTGGAACGTTTTGATTTTGTACGGGAGGGTGTTCTGTGGCGCATAAAGGAGAAACGGTGAGCAAACGGATTTTTTTGTCTCCACCTTGGCTGGGCGGTCAGGAGCGGGCACGGGTGGAGGAGGCGTTCGCCTCGGGATATCTCGCACCGTGCGGGCCGATGGTTGAGCGTCTCGAACGGGAGTTTGCAAAAACGGTGGGCGTACCGCATGCCTGCGCGGTATCGAGCGGGACTGCGGCGCTGGAGTTGCTTTTTCACGAATTGGGTGTGGCGCGTGGCGATCGCGTGTTCTGTTCTGATCTGACGTTCGTCTCATCAATCTCGGCAGCGGTGCGGCGTGGTGCGGAGGCGGTTTTCATTGATAGCGACGAGGCGACGTGGACGATGGATCCGGATTTGCTGGCTGAGGCGTTGGCGCAAGCCGCGGCAGAGGGACGGCTGCCGAAGGCTGTGGTGGCCGTGGATCTGTACGGCCAATGTTGTGATTACGGGCGTATCGGGGCGGTGTGTGAGCGGTATGAGGTGCCGCTGATCATTGATGCGGCGGAGGCGCTGGGGGCTTGTTATTGCGACCACCCAGTGGTCGCAATGGGGAGGGTAAAAGGGAATGGCGACCACCCAGTGGTCGCAATGGGGAGGGTAAAAGGGAATGGCGACCACCCAGTGGTCGCAATGGGGAGGGTAAAAGGGAATGGCGACCACCCAGTGGTCGCGGGAACGCAGAACGCAGAACGCAGAACGCAGAACGCAGAAGGGGAGAAAGGGAGAACGCTCAACGTTCAAGGGAGAACTGCCGGGCAGGCCGGCTGGGCGGCGGTGTATTCGTTTAACGGCAACAAGATCATCACGACTTCTGGGGGAGGGATGATCGTATCGCGCGATGCCGGAGTGATCGAACGGGCGCGGAAGCGATCGCAGCAGGCGCGCGAACCGGTTGTCTGGTACGAGCATGACGAGTTGGGATACAACTTTCGGATGAGTAATATTCTGGCGGCGATTGGCGTGGGACAACTTGAGGTGTTGGATCAGATCCTTGCCCGGAAGCAGCGGATTTTCGAGTGGTACCGCGAAGTGTTGGAGGGGCGGGTGGCGTGTCGCTTTATGCCGGAAGCGGCGTATGGCCGGTGTACGCGATGGCTCACGGTGATCGAGTTATTGCGACCACCCAGTGGTCGCAATGGGGAGGGTAAAAGGGAATGGCAGCCACCCAGTGGTCGCAATGGGGAGGGTAAAAACGGGCACGGTCCGGGCGAACAGGTGCTGAGGGTGATCGCGGCGTTGGAACGGGAGAACATCGAAGCGCGGCCTGTCTGGAAGCCGATGCATCTGCAGCCCGTGTTCAGGGGTGTCCGGATTTATGGGGGTGCGGTCAGCGAGCGTCTCTTCGCCGACGGGCTCTGTCTGCCGTCGGGTAGCGGGTTAGAGCGGGCGGAGGTGATCCGCATCGGTGAAGTGATAGGGAATTGTCTGATAGGGTAGATTGTGGTTAAATTTACAAACCGTATGAAAAAAGAGTGGCAAGAACGTTTCGGAGTCGGATTGAGCAGGCTCGGATGTTTTCTGCTGGATACGGCGGTTATGGCGGTCGCGTATTTGACCGCTTTCATTCTGCGTTTTGATTTTGCGGAGCCGCATTGGGGATGGGGGGGTGTGGCACGATCTTTCATCACGGTGTGGGCGGTGCAAATGGTGGCGTTGTGGCTTTTCGGGTGCAGGAGGCTTTTGTGGCGTTATGTGAGTGTCGGGGATGTCCCGCAATTTGTCTGCGCTGGTTTTTTTTCGACCCTTGTTCTGGTGTTGTTGCGGATGACGTTGCCGGGGCACCAGTCCTTGCGCCCCCCTTATAGTATCACGTTTTTCAACAGTTTCCTGGTCACGGGCGGATTGTTGGGTGTACGGTTGCTGTGGCGCCTGATGGTTGAGGGTTTTTCTGGGGCGCGGGAGGAGGTGTCGCCGAAGGGAACCCGCACAGCGAGACGGGTGAGGCGGGTGTTGTTGGTCGGGGCCGGTGAGGCCGGGAATCTGGTGGCGCGCGAGTTGAAGCGTCAGGGCGGCAGGCGTCAGCGGGTGGTGGGGTTTCTGGATGACGATCCAGCTAAACGGCATGCCCGGATACAGGGGTTTCCGGTGGTGGGAGAGATCCGGGATCTGCCCAAGGCGGCACACAAATACGCGGTGGATGAGGTGGTCATCGCGATGGTGCGGGTGCCACGGAATGTGATCCGGAGGGTGGTGCGGTTGTGCGAGCGGGCGCATGTGCCGGCGCGGATTGTGCCGGGGTACTATGAGTTGATCGAGGGGAGCCTGACCGCATCCAAGATCCGGGATATCGATGTATCGGATCTGTTGGGGCGTGAAGAGGCCACAACGGACAGCGGCCCCGTGGTTTCGCTGTTCACGCAAAAGCGGGTTCTGATTACGGGGGCCGGCGGATCGATCGGGAGCGAATTGGTCAGACAGGTTCTCCGCACGGGACCGGGGCTGCTTGTGCTGGTCGACCGGTCGGAGAACGCCTTATATGAAATCGAACGCGAGATCCGGAAACTGGGTGTGGCCACGCCGGTTCAGGCGGTGTTGGCGGATGTGGGGGATGCGCGACGAATGCAAATGGTTTTCCGTCAAGTGAAGCCTCAACTTGTGGTGCATTCCGCTGCTCACAAGCATGTGCCGCTGATGGAACAGAATCCGGTTGAAGCGGTGAAGAACAATGTGTTGGCGACGCGGGCGCTGGGCGAACTGGCCGTCGCGTGCGGTACGGAACGGTTTGTTCTGATTTCGACCGACAAAGCGGTCAAGCCGATCTCGGTGATGGGGATGACCAAACGGTTGGCGGAGGCGGCGTTGCAGGAGTTGAACACACGCGGGCAGACGCGTTTTTCCGCCGTACGGTTCGGGAATGTGTTGGGATCATCGGGTTCCGTCGTGCCGCTGTTCCGCGAGCAGATCCGGAAAGGGGAGGCGGTGACGGTCACGCATCCGGAGATGCGGCGGTATTTCATGACGATTGCGGAAGCGGTGGCGCTCGTGCTGCAGGCGATGGCCTTGGCAGAAGGGGGAGAGGTTTTTGTTTTGGATATGGGGGAGCCGGTGCGGATCGTGGAACTGGCTGAAGAGATGATTGCGCTTTCGGGGTTGCGGCCCTATGAGGACATTCCGATCGTGTTCACAAGCATCCGTCCCGGGGAAAAATTGTTTGAAGAGTTGGACGTGAGCGAACGTTCGGCTTACAAGACCGGGCATGCGCAGATTTTTGTGAGTAAGACGGCGCCTGCGGATACCGCGCGTGTCGAAGGGGTGTTGGCGGCTTGCCGCCGCATGGTGGAGAAGGAAGCGGGGGCGGACGAGGTGCGGGAGGCCTTGCAAGAGATGGTTCGCGACATCGGAAAGGATGTATCATGAAGCGACCTCTCGCATGGACCCGGGTGATCGTTTGCGGGATCATTGCCGTGGCGGCGCTGATCCACTACCGCCCGATGTTTGTGGTCACGGCCGCGATGTTTGCCGAGCCGTTGGAAGACATGTCGCACGGGTGGCTGGTTCCGCTGTTCAGCCTGTATGTGCTGTGGCGTCAGCGTCACGCTTTGCGCGAGGCGGCCGGACGGCCCGACAGGGTGGGGGCGGTGTGGGTGGCGTTGTTTTTGGTGATCGCGTGGTTCGGTAGCCGCGGCGGGCAATCGCGCATGGAGCAGGTTTCGTTCATCGGGTTGGTGTGGTCTGTGCCGTATGCTTTGTGGGGACGCCGGGTGGAGCGGCTCATGCGTTTTCCTGCCGTGTTCCTCTTCTTTACCGTTCCGCTCTCATCCTTTCTGGATTTCTTCACGATACATCTGCGGCTCGTCACTTCGGTGCTGGCCACCGGTATCTTAAATGGTTTGGGTTTGGCGGTGGAGCGGTCCGGTACCGCGCTTTTCTCCCGCGTGCCCGGCGGGTCCTTCAATGTGGATGTGGCGGACCCGTGCAGCGGGATCCGGTCTTTGTTCGCGTTGATGGCGCTGACGGCGGCGTATGCGTATTTTTCGCAGAGAAGCTTGTGGCGTAAATGGGCGCTGTTCGCCTGTTCCCTGCCGATCGCCATGATCGGGAACATGGTTCGCATCATGTCCATCTGTCTGATCGCGCGTTGGTTCGGACAGGAAGCCGCAACCGGGTATTATCATGATTATTCCGGGTATGTGGTGTTTCTGGTCGGGGTTCTGCTGATGGTGCAGGCTGGCGACTGGATCGGGAAGGGGGAGAAGGGGGGGAAGGGGGAGAACGCGGAACGCGGAACGCAGAACGCGGAATGCGGAACGCAGAACGCGGAATGCGGAACGCAGAACGCAGAACAGAGAAGTGGGGGAGGGATGTGGATTGTGTGCGGGGTGTGCGCTGCTGTGTTGGCGGTGTTTGCGGCGAATCGCGCGATGCCGCCAGCGGTGTATGATGATGCCTCGTTTATCGCGAAAACGTTGCCGGAACGTGTGGGGGTGTTCACGGGATGGAAACCGCTCTTCTGTCACAACCCCCAGTGTCTGCAAGGGGGCGAAGAGCCTGCGGGGGCGACGGAAGCGGAACCGGCTCAGCGGTGCCCCGGTTGCGGGGGCGCGTTGTTCCCGATCTCGCTGGGGGAGGCGAGCGAACTGCCGCGTGACACGGTGATTCTCAAGCGGACCTACCGTTCGGTGGACGGGGTTTCGTATGCGGTCAGTGTGGTTCTTGGGGGACGTAGCCGGAGCAGCATTCACCGGGCCGAATTGTGTCTGCCGGCGCAGGGATATGTGATGTTGGATGCCGAACGGTTGGATTTACGGGTGGCGGGGCGTGCGCCGTTGCGGGTCCGCAGTATCCGAGCCGCGCGGCCGGGTGGAGGCGAGATGCAACTCCTGTACTGGTTTATGAGCCGGGAGCGGGAAAGCTGTTCGCACATGGAGCGGATCTGGCTCGATGTGTGGGACCGTTCCATTCATAATCGGATCAACCGGTGGGTGATGGTCGCGGTGAATGTCGCATCCGGCTTGGCGACCCCGGAACAGGTTGAGGCTTTCGAGGCGTTTCTGTCTGAACTGTATCCCGCACTAATGGTCGGGCGTTGAGAGAGGCGTATGACGGTCAATTGGGTCACAGAATGGATGCATTCTCCGGAAGGTTTTGTGGTCCGGATGCTGACGGACGGGGTCAAATACGCGGGCGCGTTTTTTGGGGCGCTGGCGGTGTCGCTGGCGTTGACGCCGCTTTGCCGTGAGGCGGCCCGTAAAATCGGCATGATGGATCTGCCGGATGCGCGGCGCATTAACAAGCAACCGGTGCCGCGCGGAGGCGGGCTGGCGATCATCGTGTCGTTTCATCTGGTGCTCGGGGTGATGGTGTGGGGGTTACGTTCGCCGATCTCCTCCGAATTCACCCTGTATTGGCAGGGGCATTTTCTGGGCGCTTCGGCTCTGCTGGCGGTGATCGGGTTTCTGGATGACTTCAGGGGGCTCAGGCCTGTAGTCAAATTGGCGGGGCAGATCATTGTGGCGGTGATCCTGTACCTCTCCGGCGTCCATGTCGGCGGGATTATTGTGGCGTTTCCGCCGTGGCTCGATTTTCTGGTGACGATACTGTGGATTGTGGGGGCTATCAACGCCTTCAATCTGATTGACGGGATGGACGGGTTGGCGACGGGTCTGGCGTTGATCGCTTCGATGGGGCTGATCGGCGCGTTGCTGTTCACGGGGAAGAGTGCGGCCACGTTGCCGTATCTGGTGCTGGCCGGCGCCTGTCTCGGGTTCCTGCGCTACAATTTTCATCCGGCTTCGGTGTTTCTCGGGGATACCGGGAGTATGTTTCTTGGGTTGTGCATCGCGACGTTTCCGCTGATGACCGGATCGCATAAAGAGTTGGCGGCCTCGCTGGGCATGCCGTTGCTCGTCATGGGGGTGCCGCTTTTCGACACGCTGCTGGCCATCTGGCGGCGTTCGGTGAGGGCGTGTCTGCCGAGCGGGTTGGTAGAGGTCGGCAAACGGGTGAGGGTCATGCAGCCGGATCAGGATCATGTGCATCACCGGCTGTTGCGGCAGACCATGAATCAGAAGACAGCCGCGATCATTCTGTATGTGATCAGCGGAGTGTTGGTGTTGATCGGTTTGGTCGGAACCATGTTGAAAGGACGCGCGCCGGGGTTGTTTCTGATCGCGTTTGTGGTGGCGGTTTATATTGTGGTCCGGCATTTGGAACGGGTGGAGTTGTGGGATACGGGGCGGTTGCTTTCAGGTCGGCACGGGATGATGCGGCAGGGGTTGCTTATCCCGCTCTATATCGTTTGGGATGTGTTTGCCCTGTGCGGCACGTGGATGGTGGTGCGGTGGGAGTCGGGGCTGTCCCTTAACCGGGCCGCCGTGTTGTCGGAGTTGCCGGTTTTCATCGTGCCGGTTTTTATGGCGCTGGTCGCGACCAAAACGTATGCGCGCGTATGGGGACGCGCACAGATCCGCGATTTCGTGGTCTTGGGCTTGTCGGTTTTGGCGGGGACTGCGATTGGGGCGGGATTGATCTGGTTGCTTAATGATTACGGGTGCGGGATGATCCGGTTCGCCGTCCGGTTCGGTACGCTGGCGATTTTTCCGATTGCGGGTGTCCGGGCTTGGCGCGAATGCGTGCGCGGGGTCATGCAGATGCTGGAGCGCCGGGTTCTGCTGGAAAACCCGTCTGCCTTGCGCTTCCTCGCGTACGGGGGGGGATTGCGGTTCCGCGCGTATCTGCGCGAGCTGATGGAGCGACCGGGCAACCATGACCGGGTCATCATCGGGATCCTTGACGACGAGGTGAATTTGAAAGGGCGGATCATCGCGGGGTATCCCGTGCTGGGGGATTTTGAAACGGTCCGGTCCTATGCGGCCGACAATTCGATCAAAGGGGTGATCATCACCTGTCTGTTGCCTGAAGCGAAGTTACGGTGGGTGACTGCGGAACTGGAGGCGATGGGGCTGGTGGTTTCGGTTTGGGCATGTGGGGAACGGGTGCTGGCCAACCCGAAGGGGTTGGTCGTGCGGGAAATCGGAAAGGGGGAAACGTGAAGAGTTACCGTAAAGAGTTATGGTTCAAGACCGACCATCGCCGTGAATACCGGAACATTACGCCGGAAGTAGAGGCCTGTCTGGCCGAGAGCGGAATCCAGGAAGGGTTCTGTCTGGTCAATGCCATGCACATTACCGCCAGTGTTTTTGTGAATGATGACGAGGCGGGGTTGCATGCCGATTTTGAGCGTTGGCTCGAACGGATCGCGCCGGAGAAGCCTCACAGTCAGTATGCGCACAACGGGGCTGAGGATAATGCGGATGCGCACCTCAAGCGTCAGGTTATGGGCCGGGAAGTGGTGGTGGCGGTAACCCGGGGGAAATTGGATTTCGGTCCGTGGGAACAGATTTTCTATGGGGAATTTGACGGGTTGCGTTCCAAGCGGGTATTGGTGAAGATCATCGGCGAATGAACGCGGGATCAGGAAACGGAAGAGCAAGGCGGCATGCGGTTCCGCGCCATGCGGACGGCAAGTCGGATGGCGCTGAACAGGCTGGAGGGGCTGGCGGTTCCCTGCCAGGCAAGGTCAAACGCTGTTCCGTGGTCGGGCGAAGTGCGGAGGATCGGGAGCCCCAGCGTTACGTTGACACCGTGATCGAAGGCGGCGATCTTAAAAGGGATCAGCCCTTGGTCATGGTACATGGCAACGTAGGCGTCATACGGGGCGGATTGCGGCGGGGTTGACAAGAGCCATGTAAAAGCGGTGTCGGCAACGAGCGGGCCGGAGGCGTGAATGCCTTCGGCCCGCGCTGTTTCAATAGCCGGCATGAGGACGCGACGCTCCTCGGTTCCGAGCAGGCCGTTTTCGCCGGCATGCGGATTGAGCGCCAACACGCCGAGTCGCGGTGCGGGGGTGCCGAACATCCGGCAGGCCTCGTGCGTCAGACGCAGCGTACGGAGCAGGGATGACACGGTGAGCAACTCGGAAACACGCGCCAGCGGCTCATGGATGGTCGCCAGACAGACACAAAAAGCCGGCGCATAAAACAACATGCGCGGATCCGGGGTCTCGGTCAGTTCGCTCAGGATCTCCGTGTGCCCGACCGCCTGTACTCCGGCGGCGTGCAGGGCGGATTTGTTGAGCGGGGCTGTGACCAGAGCGTGCGCGACCTGGTTACGGGAGATGTCGAGGGTTGCGCGGCGCACCCATTCATAAGCCTGACGACCGCAAGCAGCCTGAACCGTTCCGGGCGTGATCGAGTCGGCTTCGGCAAAGGGAAAATCAAAAAGCACGTGGCCGTCCTGTGGCAAAGGCCCTTCCGCGCCATCAAGGATTTTGATCGTCGCGGCGAAGGGGATGCCACTGGCGACGGCCACCCGCTCCAGAAGAGTCCGGTTCCCGTAGACGAGCAGTTGGCATGTTCGGGAGAGTTCCTCATCAGCCAACGCCCGCAGAGCAAGTTCTGGTCCCACGCCGGCGCCGTCACCCAAAGTCAGGGCGCAACGTATTCTGGCGTCCGCCATACGTCGTCTCCTGCCGTGTGCCTCGCGCAAAGCGGGGTATCCGCCTACCTGACGTATTTCACACTGTTGAGCGTGCCGTGTTCATTCTGCACCCAATCGGCGCAGTCCGGATCCGCACACCAGGTGCCGTCAATCACGAACTTGTATTCGTATGTTCCCGGCGCGAGCGACACGGTTACGGTGTAAACCCCGTCACCCTTCTTGTCCGTCATGGGTTTGGCGGTCGGGTCCCAATTGTTGAAACTGCCCGCAAGGGAAACCTGGCTGCCGACTTCGGCGCGCACGCTAAACAGAATGCGCTGGGTTTTCGGCGCGGTGCGCCGGGTCTTGGTTTGCACCGGCTTGTCCTTCCCTTTCGCTACGGCTTTCACCACTTTTTTTACGGGTTCTTTTGCTTTGATACGCATATGATTCATCCTTTTTTGGGGTTGAAGGCGATTAAGTATACAGAATCGGGTGCGACCTGTCTAGTACCACCCTTTTCACGCAGCGATTCTGTTTTTGACCATTCGGAATCCGGTTCGGGGGGGGCCTTCCCAAGCTGCAAAGACGCCCCATTCCCACGGGAGGAACGGGGTGCCGTCCCGTCCGCTTTGAGCCTGTTATCCGCCCGCTTGCCGCTGAATCGCCGAATCCAGAATACGTCCGATCAGCTCGGTATAGGTGATGCCGCACTGGCGCGCGAGGATCGGCAGGTCCGAATCCTTGGGGTTCAGGCCTGCCAGCGGGTTGACCTCCAGAAACTGGGGGCGGCCCGATGCGTCGCAGCGAAGATCCACCCGGCCGCCGTCGCGGCAGCCCAACGCGCGCCAGGCGTCGAGCGCGATGCGTTCCGCCATTGCCGCGACCGGATCCCGCGCGGGATCGGTGGCGGGATAGACCACGCGATCCTCATAGTTTCCTTTGTTGTCGAACGAGTAGCCTCCCGCTTCGGCATGCGGCAACAGCACGATTTCCATGGAGCCCGCCACCGCCGCTTGACGGCCCGTGCCCGTGATGCCGACTGTGAATTCGCGGCCGGGAAGATACGGTTCGATCAATGCGGGCTGACGGAAGCGCGCCACCAGATCGTCACAGACCGCCGCCAATGCGGCACGCTCCCGCACAACCGACTTGGCGGAACAGCCTTTTCCGGTGCCCTCGGCCACGGGTTTCACAAAGAACGGCGCACCGAACCGCAGTTCCGCGAGATCCTCATCCGTCTCGTAGACGAGGAAATCGCTGGTCGGTATGCCGGCATCCCGGACCACGCGCTTGGTCATGCCCTTGTGCAGGGTCAGCGCAAGGACAAGCGGGTCGGAAAAGACATACGGCACCTCGTAGAGTTCGAGGATCGCCGGTACCTGAGCCTCGCGCGCGACGCCGCGCAGCCCTTCGCAGATGTTGAAGACCAGATTCCAGCGCTCTCCGGCCTCCAGCCGCCGGATCAATGCCCGGGCATGACCGATCCGCTCCGTGGTATGACCGAGCGCACGTAGGGCATCCTCGATCCCGGCGATGGTCTCTTCCTTGTCAAATTCGGCGGTCTCTTCCAGAGACAGGCCCAAGGCAAGATAATCCGCGCGCAGGTCATATGTCAGGCCAATACGCATAAGGGCATGTCCGTATTCCCTGTCCAACAGGTATCTCAATCTGGAATGAAATCGGGATACCGGTAGGAACCGCCCTCATAATTGATCAGGTTCAGGTTCCCCTCGGCATCCCGGCCCGCCGTGTATTCTGGCGCGACCGGGATCTTCCCTCCCCCGCCCGGCGCGTCGATCACGTAGGTCGGCACCGCATACCCACTGGTGTGGCCACGCAGGCTGCGGATAATCTCCACACCTTTCGCCACCGGCGTGCGGAAATGCTCCGAACCGGTGATCGGATCACACTGGTAGATGTAATACGGTTTGACGCGCATCTTCATGAGTTTGTGCATCAGAAGGCGCATCACGTCGGGATCATCATTCATTCCCCGGAGCAGAACCGTCTGCGAACCGAGCGGGATCCCGGCGTCGGCCAGCATTCCGCAGGCTCTACTGGTCTCAACCCCGCACTCGTCGGGGTGCATGAAATGCAGACTCATCCAGAGCGGGTGGTATTTGCGCAACATGCGTGTGAGCCGCGGCGTGACACGCTGCGGCAGGACTGCGGGCACCTTGGTGCCGAGGCGGAGGATCTCGACATGCGGGATCGCCCGCAGATTCGAAAGGATGAATTCGAGGCGCTCATCGCTCAAGGTCAGCGGATCACCCCCTGAAACCAGGACATCGCGAATCTGAGGACGCTCGCGGATATACTCGAAAATCATCTTGAGCCGCCGGGTACTGGGTGTGATCGCGCCGTGCCCGACCACTCGGGAGCGTGTGCAGTACCGGCAGTACGCTGAACAGAAGTCGGTCGCCAACAGCAGCACCCGGTCGGGATACCGGTGAACCAGCCCGGGGATCGGGCTCTGATGCTCCTCGCCCAGCGGATCCTCCGCCTCGCCGGGGCAATGCCGCAGCTCATACACCGTGGGGATCATGGCGCGCCGGATCGCCTGCTCCGGATCGTCCGGCGAGATCAGCCCCATATAGTGGGGCGTGACGGCCATCGGCAACATCTTGCCGCCCAACTCCAGCGCCTTCTCCTCTGCGGCGGTAAGGCGGATCATGCGGCGTACGGTTTCGAGGTCCCGAATCCGGTGTTGGATCTGCCAACGCCAGTCCGACCACTGGAGGTCGGTCGCATCGGCGAAAAACCGGTTGCGAAACGCGCGGCAGCAGGGACTCATCCGGAGCCCCCGACTTTTGACCGGCGGTTCGGGAAGATGCGTCAATTCCGGTTTTTTGTCCGTAAACGGGACAGATAAGGAAAAAAGAGGCGACGCTCCTTGTGGAGGTTCCTCTTCCTGGTCATCCAGGTGAAAGCTCAACTGCATCGCGTGCTTAGGCACACCGTACACAGCAAACTCCTAAACAAAAATAGGCCTATAACCCTCGTCACGTCACAGCGCGACGCAAGGAGCCTCTTTGTGGTTTCCTAATACGCTTGTTTGGGAAGCTTGTCAAGCATGCTTAGATTGCGGATCCGTTTTTTTTGTGACCGGTAAGGGTTTCAGGGTTTCGGGGTTTCGGGTTTCATGGTTTCGGGGTTTCATGGTTTCGGGGTTTCATCGGGGTCGGGATCGCTATCGGGATCGGGAACGTCGACCCGCGACCCGCGACATTCGACCCGCGACGATCGACAGGAGCCGTCCGCGTTTCCGACACCGCAGGTCGCTCGTCGCGGGTCGCGGGTCGACATAAGGTCTGACGGGAGAAGCG
>Ga0116183_1004571_pt1 | contig 13503 bp, 10 predicted proteins | sample AD_UKC078_MetaG_FD_89753 | JGI IMG/M metagenome (GOLD analysis project Ga0116183, IMG submission 89753) | Active sludge microbial communities of municipal wastewater-treating anaerobic digesters from USA - AD_UKC078_MetaG | ecosystem: Engineered > Bioreactor > Anaerobic > Digestate | place: USA... | reverse complement strand
TTCAATTTGACGCTGATGATGGCGCACATGCCTTCTCGGATATCTTCTCCCTGCAGATTTTTATCTTTCTCTTTCAGGATGTTATACTTACGCGCGTAATCATTGACCGTTTTTGTTAATGCCGATCGAAAACCAGTCAGATGGGAGCCGCCCTCGATCGTCGCGATATTGTTCGCATAAGAATAGACGTTCTCGTTGTATGAATCGTTGTATTGGATGGCGACTTCGACAAATACTCCGTCCTGTTCGCCAGAGAAGTAGATGGGCTCCTTGTTGAGAACGGCTTTGTTTCGGTTGAGATATTCGACAAAGGAGATAATGCCGCCGGAGTAGTGAAGTTTTTTCACGGCTGCAGGAGTCTCCCGCTCATCGATCAGCGTAAAGGCAGCCTCGCGATTGAGAAAGGCCATCTCGCGGTAACGCGTGGTCATCAAAGCAAAGTCGACCTCCGTCTCGCTGAAAATCTCGGGATCGGGCTTAAACGTCGTAATCGTGCCGCTTTTATCTGTTTCACCTATAACTGTCAACGGCGTGACCGTCTCGCCTCTTTCAAAACGGATGAAATGAGACAGACCGTCACGATTGACGACAACTTCCATCCATTCTGAGAGCGCATTAACGACTGAAGCTCCTACACCGTGCAGACCGCCGGAGAAACTGTACGCATCGCCGCCAAATTTCCCTCCGGCGTGTAGAATCGTGTGGACAACTTCGACCGTCGGAATCCCGACCGTCGGATGAATACCGACGGGAATCCCGATGCCGTTATCCTCGACGCGAATAGAATTGTCGGGAAATACTGTGACCGTGATCGAGTCACAACGACCAGCGAGCGCCTCGTCAACCGAGTTGGCGACGATTTCATAGATCAGGTGATGCATACCCCTCGATGTCGTATCGCCGATGTACATGCTTGGGCGCAATCTGACGGCTTCCAAGCCCTCCAGAACTTGGATATCGCTCTCCTCGTATGACCCGCTGGTCGTCGTATCAAAGATCTGACCTTCCAACATCGCGGCAGACGCAAGATCTTCGGAGAAATCTTCTGTCAGCGCATGGACATTATCCGCCAAATTGATCAATTCATCGCCGGAATGGGACGCCTCCACTTTGTTGGCGGCATCTTCTTCCGCGCGACGCAATAATTCTTTCAAGCCTTCGTTTTCTATTTCAGAACGTATGTTTGTTTTATCTTTTCCTGTACTCATATTGTCCTTTCGATATCAACCCCTACCCGTCACACCTTGCGCGCAAAGTCGCAGATGAAACGGGAGAGAGAAAAATTCTACCCGACGTGAGGATGAGAGAACGAGGGACTTCCTCCGTCATCCAATCAAGACGGTTCGTCTCTTCTGCTTGCGCGAGAAACGCAACCGTATCGCTCGAAGGTGAGACCTTCTCAAGATCAAATATGCCGATGATCCAGTGTGCCGGTATGGAGACGTCTGCCCCTATGTGAATATACATATAGCTCCTATCCTCGTCGCTCTTTTCTCATCGTTTTCGGCACTTTTTCGATCTATAAAATTATACCACAAAAAGGCGTGGAAATGTTGATTTTACACCGTTTGCCGGCACCGCAAAAAATCCGTCAAAAGCCTACCGGAACGCGCTTTCAATGTTTTTAGACAACTTCGCTGAACGATGTTCGGACACGAAAAGGATTGTCCGTAAAAACGCTGATAAAAAGGTTGAAAAATCTATAAAACAGTCAACCGAAAAAAAGATTCATGAGCTGAATTAAACTTCAATGCAGGTCACGTCGGCACCTATCTGTATGTTAACCGAAAGCGAGATTAGCGAACTGAACGGACCTCCTCATTCCAACGAAGGATCATCGGTCTTAAGCGTTCGTACAGTTCATCTCTGTTTTCAATAGTAATGTCGAAGATTTCCGCTTTTGGGTGTGAGCGAACGGCATCTAAAAAATCGGTACGAGGGTGTGCTTTGATCGTAGCCAGTACGCGTCGGTCGCCATCAAAACACGCCATCGCTGTCTCACAAAAGGTTCTAGCCTCCGTCTCCATAAAACCGAGCTCGTCCATCGCGATAACTGACGATGTTGTCGTATCGCGAAGTCCTTCTCGCAAAAATTCAACGCCGACCGTTTCAAAGACGTCCAAATTGATCGTTCGATTTCGTCCGTCGCAATCGCCGATATGGTTGGTGCGACTCATCTTTCGCTCTCGGTCGGTTGGTCTGAATATATAGATCGAGTGATACCCTTTTTCATTCCTCGGTGTGCTTCGCGTGAAAAAACCTCTCACAGGCATTTCAATCTCGCGGAGAAGCTTTTCGATGAGCGTCGATTTGCCGACTCCGCGCTGACCGCTGATCACGATATGTCTTTTGTCCATGTTAGTCTCCTTTGATCGTCAGACCTGTATCAGCTCACAGGGTTAACTGTTCCCCCTACGACTTCGTAGTAGTAGACTTTCGAAGTCCATCCGTCTCGTTGTGTCCGGTCGTCCCGCTGAGCGCTTTTGTCATTTTCTCCGCCTGTTCCGACGACGGCATATACATGCTCAGAAGTGAGCATTTGATCAGAGGGGAAAATTTGCGCTGGATCGGTACACGTCAAGAAGACTTGGTGACCTTGGATCACTTCCATGAGTCTGGATCGGCGCGACTGATCGAGCTCGGACATGACATCGTCCAGCAAGAGTATCGGTGTCTCGCCCGTCATTTCCGTCAACAACATAAGCTCCGCAATCTTTAGCGATAGGACGATGGAACGCTGCTGTCCTTGTGACGAAAAGAGACGGGCTTCCATGTCGTTAAGTGAGAGTTGCAGATCGTCCCTATGTGGACCGCTCGATGTGCTCCCGCGGAAGATATCGTCGTCTCTAGAGCGCCTGAGACGCTCAAGATAGAGCCTTTCAATCATCTCACGACTCATATCACGGTCGAGACCGCTAAAGCCTCTATATTGGATATCGAGTTGTTCCTGCGAAGACGTCAGATGACGTATAGAGAGCGATGCGTATTCGGAAAGTTTCTTCGTGACATCGAGCCTTTTTTTCAGAATGGATGAGACGATCGATGCAAGTTGCTCATCCCATATGTCTAGTTGCGCAGCAGGGTCGGGAAAGATCATCTCGCTTTCGGGAGGTTCGCTCTCATCTTCGTCGAACGCCGTACGACCATCGGAAGAACGCCTGTCTATACCGTGCCCGTTAAACGATCCGTTCGCCTTGAGATTCTTGAGCAAGCGATTACGCTGGCCGATTACACGCCAAAAGTCTTGTAAGTCGCGAAAATACGCCCTGTCTGTCCTTGAAATCAAAACATCTAAGAAGCGGCGCCTCTCGCTTGGTCCGCCTTTGACAATCTGCAAATCCTCTGGGGCGAAAATGATGGCGTGAAACAGTCCCATCATGTCGGACAGGCGCGCTACTTCCAAAGCATTGTAATAAACAGTCCGAAACGGTGAACCGCCGCGCGTCGGCGCGAGTTTGTATTCAAGCGTGACTGATTCATTCAAACCGCGATCAGTCACAAACTGAATGCTCACGCGATAAAAATCACACCCATGCTTGACAAGTTCCTCGTCGCGACCCGTGCGATGAGACCTTGCACACGTACATAAATAGATCGCCTCCAGAAGATTAGTCTTTCCCTGTGCGTTCGCGCCGTGAAACACGTGCGTACCGTCCGGAATATCGAGCCGAAGGCGATCGTAATTTCTAAAATTAGTTAAATCTATCGAACAGAGTCGCATACCGACACATTTTGAGTCTTATCTTCTCAAAGGCAAAATCATGTAAAAGAATTTATCTCCGCTTTCAGGTTTAATCGAGCACGGACCGAGACTGCCGCTGAATGTCAACATAACGCGTTCATCTTCAATCTCTCGGAGCACCTCGATGAAAAATCTCGGGTTAAAGTCGATTTCAACTCGATCGCCGGCAAGAGCAATCGGAATATCTTCTTTTGCTTCACCGATGTTCGTCCTCGACTCTATGATCATCGTATCGTTGTTCGGCATACTGAGCGTCACAGGGAATCGTCTGTCATCCGTCTCAATCATGATAGACGCGCGCTCAATCGCCGCAAGTAGAACTTCCGGTGAAATGATCAAGCTCGAATCTGCTTCGCGCGGAATTATACTTCTATAGTTCATGTATTCGCTTTTGATCAGACGCGTCACAAGCTTGACGTTTCCTTTATCAAAAATGATGTAATTATGGGAAGGCAAGATAACGACTTCTTCGTCGCCATCCGACATGATCCTCGCAATCTCCGCCATCGCTTTCGCTGGTATAACGATGTTTATATCGATATCCATTCCTGAAACTGTTTCGTGTCTTATGGCGAGACGGAATCCATCGATTGCCACTAAAGTCAACGAATCACGTTCACAAATCAAATTTAGACCTGTAAGAGCCGACCGGCTATGATAATCAGTACTGGCGGCGAAAATCGTCTGGTTGATCATATCCCTGAGAGTCTTTTGCTTGACGACTATTCTCGATTCTTCTTCGACGAAGCGAATTTCAGGATACTTATCGGCAGGATATCCGCGCAAACGGAATTTACTGTTGCCGCTTTCAACGATCAGGATATTGTCCTCCTGCACTTCGAGGTATACGTGATTGTCAGGCAGCTTGCGCACAACTTCCGATAAAAACTTCGCGGGAACGACAATGTCGCCTTTTCTCGATATATCGGCTTCCATTCTGTATTCAATACCAGTTTCATTGTCATAACCGGTTAAAACGAGTTCCTGATCCGCGACAAGAAGTATCCCGTCCAAAAGTTTATCAGTTGATCGCGTCGCGACAACTCTCTGCACAGTTGATATAGCATCCATCAGGTGATTTCTTGTACAAGTGAGTTTCATGTTGCGCCTCCTGTTCTGCCTTGCAGCTCTCTATGATAATTCATCGATCTTCTTCTTATGTGTGTCAATTCTGTTGAAAACTCATTCGCGCCCCGTCTGTTTCGTCGTTACACGATGTTACTATTTTGTTAGACTTCTGTTATTTGTCTGTTAAGAAAACCGGCTTATTAACGTCTGTTAGTTATTCACTTTTTATCAACATGCGTTTCACAGCGAGTTATCAACAAATGATCACAACTTTGTTTATTACTGCAAACGCGCCTCGATATTATGAACGATCTCGGCAAGCTTTGCATTTTGTTCCATACCTTCTGTAATTTTATCACAGGCGTGTAAAACTGTGGCGTGATTCTTGCCTCCAAAGGCGATACCGATCTCCTTGAATGTTCTGTCGAGTTTCTTGCGACAGAGGTACATGGCAATCTGTCTCGGTTCGACGATATCTTGGCTTCGCTGACGCGATTTCAAGTCATCGACCGTAACGCCGTAATAATGCGCCACAATCTCCATGATGAGCGGAAAATCTAGCTCCTTGACAGCTCCAGGCTGAATCACGTTTTGGAGTGCCTGCTTGGCGGCATCAAGTGTCACATCAACGCCAATCAGTTGTAGAGCGCAAATCGTCTTGAAGGCCCCTTCAATTTCACGCACGTTGGATGTGATATTGTCCGCGATATATTCCAGAATATCGTGAGAGATATCAACGCCTTGTGTCTTCGCCAGATTCTTAAGGATCGCGATACGCGTTTCATAATCTGGCGGCGTGATGTCGATCGTCAATCCGCTGACAAAACGTGTTCTTAAACGATCAACGAGCGATGTGAGATTTTGCGGCGGGCGATCACACGTAAAGACGATATTTTTTCCCGACTCGAAAAGCGCATTGAACGTATAGAAAAACTCAACCTGCATGCGTTCTTTCGACTCGATAAATTGGATATCGTCGATGAGGAGCATATCGGCAAGACGGTAATGATTGCGAAATTCGTCGAATTCATTTAGCTGGATACACGTTATAAATTCATTGACGAATTGCTCTGTTTGGACGTATACGACGCGCTTATGCGGGAAATCGCGGCGCACTTGGTTGCCGATTGCGTGCATGAGATGTGTCTTGCCTAATCCCGATCCGCCGTAAAGAAAGAGAGGGTTGTAGTTACGAGGACTTTCCATCGATGCGACGGCCACGGAAGCAGCGTGCGCGAAGCTGTTCCCAGGTCCCACGATAAAAGAGGAAAATGAGTAATTCGGATTTAGCTGGCTTGCCCTAAAATTTCCGTTTCCATTTCCGTTGCCGTTTTTCTCGAAGGAAGGGACCTGCTCTTCTTGCGACGGAACGGTACCGTCAGGGCGCACGGAAATTTCCAGAGAGTAATTCACACGCGTATAATCTTTGAGTGCATTTTCGATGAGAGGGCGGTGTTGACCGACATACTCCTTCGCAATATCGCTTGGCACAGCAAGCCCGAACACGCGCTCCCCGGAGAGATAAGGCTTTGCACTGAGAAACCAAGTATTGTACGTCAGCGGACTGACTTCTTTGCACAAAGACTTCTTACAAACGGACGACCATATTGAATCTGCGTTTCTCTGTGTCCTCACTCTTTATACCTTCTCCTCCTAGAATCAGAACAAGCATCACTCATGCCCCCGGAACGGGGTACTGATAATCGTAACAGAAAAAACCGTGTCGGAAAAGGCAAAAAAACCGAAAATATAAGCGTTTTAGCCGTTTTTTGATCCTCAAAAACATCAACAATTTGTGACTTACAGAGTGTGAATTGTTGATAAGTTTGTTAATAAATTCGATCGAGAAACAAGAGTACGATCCCTTGTCTTTTTTACCGTTTTTACTTTCACCGGCAAGGATTAAAAGACACCTGCTTTTCAACAAAGTCTGTTGATAACTTGTGAATTATTCATTTTTTGCGTGTTGATAACTTTTTTGAAATTGTGAAGATGTCATCTACACGTCAGGTCAAGTTTTTGACCTGTTTATGCCGGAAGATGACAGATCGATGACAAACTCGCTCAAACTCAGCCACTTCTATGATGCGTCAAGTAGCATGACAGGTCATCGATGCGCATATATGGCAGGCAGGTTCGACTGCATTCGAAAGCAAACGTCCTATCATCGATGCGCATATTTTCAGATGGATTCGATTACGCTGAAAGGGAAGAATCAATACCAAAGGCGCGCATATGCCCGACACGAAAACCGGCAGATTCACCGATGTTGAAAGGGAGAGTCTGCCGGCAAGATAACGCTAAAAATTCGGGTAATTCTTCTACGAGGTCAAGGTAGCCAACGCTTCTAGCGCTGTGTCGATCTCTTCTTCAGTATTCGTCGCGCCGAAAGAGAAGCGGACGGTCCCTTGGGGGAATGTTCTGAGACTTTGATGCGCGAGGGGGGCGCAATGGAGTCCGACACGCGTCATGATGTTCCAGTCGCGTTCGAGCTCAAAGGCAATCTCTGCGTTGTCGCGATCGACCGCCGTAATCGATACAACACTCGTACGACCTTCTACGCCGGGCATGCCGACGGGGCGAACTCCCTTAATGGTCGCGAGCCCGTCGAGAAAGCGCTTCGTCAACGCCATCTTCGTATCGTGCATTTGGCTGATACCCTGTTCCTCTAGATAGATAAGTGCCGCCCGCAAGCCGATGATGCCGGGGATGTTCATCGTCCCGCTCTCGTACTTGTCGGGCATGAATTCCGGCTGCTCCAGGCTATTCGAGCGACTTCCCGTCCCGCCGACCATGAGCGGATCGACGCGATCAATCAAGTCCTTGGCGATCGCGAAGCCGCCGATTCCCTGCGGTCCGCGCAATCCTTTGTGTCCGGTAAAGGCGAGAAGATCGATGTTCATAGCTTCCATATCGACTTCAACGCTGCCTGCCGACTGTGCCGTATCGAGAACGAATATGATGCCGCGATCTTTGCACAACTGTCCGATCTCTCGTGCAGGAAGAATTGTGCCCGCGACGTTGGAAGCATGTAAAGTCACGATTGCTTTTGTGTCGCGTTCCAGCGCCTTTTCAAAGGACTCGACCGGAACCTCGCCGCGTTCATTCGCCTTCGCGATCGTGTAGCGAATCCCGCGTTTAGCCTCTATACGCTTCAAAGGGCGCATAACGGCATTGTGTTCCATGCCGCTGACGACGACATGGTCGCCCGGCTTCAGGTATCCTTCAAAAAAAGTGTTAAGAGAGAACGTAACGCCCGGCGTAAAGACGATATTCCTCGCATCGCTCACGTTGAAAAGCTTTGCCAATCGCAAACGCGTGTCCAAGACGTCGCCTTCGACGGAATACGCCTCCTGATAATTGCCGCGACCGATGTTGACGCCGTGATGCTCAAGCAAAGTCCACATAGCGTCCGCAACGCCGGGAGCTTTCGGAAACGACGTGCTGCTCTGATCGAGATAGATGTCCTTTTTTGTTTGCATAACTTACCCGCTCCTAGTCTTGTTTTCAAAAAGCAATCGCTTTAATAAGAATAACACGTCACAGGTGATGTTTCACGTGGAACACGCGTCAGGGACATAAATGCGCGGAGGCGGTCGAAAATTAGAAGAGGAGTCTTGGTCAATAGCGGAGCTGTTGCGCGGGTGGATTGCTGTCAGACAAAAAGTCGTTGCGCCCGGCTACATGCCGATGGCGAGAGGACAAAAGAGATGTTGATCGTATTTCGAACGGAAAAGCGACGTCAGGTGCGGTTCAGGTGCGATTCAAGTTCCTCCAACCATAAAGTGGGCGACATGTCGCTCGGCATCGTCCACGCGCGCTGCGGCGACAAGCGCCACGGGAAGGCGGAGACGCCTTCGGGCGAAGCGGAACGCTTGAACTGGCTGCGGAAGAAGCGTCTAATAAAATTCTTAAGCCACCGTTCGATACTCGCCTCATCGTATGTGTCGGAGAAGACGCGGACGGTCGCATCGTACACGTCGGAAGGTTTCTTACCATGGAAGACCATGTGCCAGAGGAAAAAGTCGATGACCTCATACGGTCCTACGACATCTTCCGTGATCTGGCGTAAGCTGTCGTTCTCATGCGGCGGCAGGAGTTCCGGCGAGATCGGTCGGCTGAGGATTTCGCGCAAGACCGACGCGATAGTTTTCTTCTTGTCATCCGGCAATTCGACGGGTGACTCGCCCTCTTCGAAAAGCGTTGCCGCCGTCTCGACGAGATAGCGCACGGCTGTCTTCGAGACGGACGCGTTGACGGCATACATCGACATGTGATCGCCGTTATACGTACACCAGCCTAGAGCCGATTCTGAGAGATCGCCTGTGCCGATGACGATACCGCGCTCCATATTTGCCAGATCCATGAGAATCTGCGTGCGCTCGCGCGCCTGAGCGTTTTCGTATGTGACATCGTGAGTCAGGGCACCGTGACCGATCATCTTGAGGTGCAAGTCGACGGCGTCCGAGATATCGATCTCACGAAAATCGACTTGTGTCGCTTCGCCCAACTGACGCGCCAGTCGGCGAGATTTCTTGGACGTGCCGGGTCCGGGCATCGAGACGGCGATGATGTCATCGGGAGAGAATCTGCCGATCTTTGCCGCTTCCAGACACACGAGCAGGGCAAGAGCCGAATCGAGCCCTCCCGACAAGCCGAGTATAGGACGCGCACCGATCGCCGCGAGGCGTGACCGGAGCCCTTGACCTTGAATCATTAACGTTTCGCGGAAGAAAGAACGTGCGTCGAGCTCATTTTTCATCAGGAAGGGGAAACGCTCGTCTGTTTCGTGAGATTTCTCCAAGACGCCGTCAAGGCTTCCCTTTTCTGCCGGTAGATTCGCTTTGGTTGCAAGCTCCGATAAAACCTCCTTCGGGATGACGGCTGTCGTCAAACCCGTCGTAAAGGGTTCTCCTTCCGCGAGGACATGTCCGTCACAGACAATGAGGCGATGACCGGCAAAAACGCCCTCGCTGACTGATTCGCCATCGCCGGCACCGGCGTAGAGGACGATGGAGCAATGAGCCCGAGAATGACCGATCAGTGAATCGCGCAGACGGCGGTAATCGCCCGTCCACTCGTGCCGAGCGTCCGCGATGAGCTCGCAATACGGTCCAAACGGTCTTCTCTGTTTCCCCTTGCGTTCAAAATCGAGTGTCAGATCGATGAGATATGGCAAATCATCCGACTCGTCCTCATCCATCAAATCCGAGAGATCAAAGGATTTGCCATCTTCAGCGGGTCGATCAGGGAACAAATAAGTCAACTCATAGCCCTGTTCCACATGCCGCAGTTCAAACGGTGAGATCATGATGCCCCTAAGTACACCGTGTTGGAACAGCGCGGTCGCCTTGACTATTTTATCGTTCAACTTGAATGGAATAGGGAGGAAAAGAGCGAGCGACGTATCATCCGTCGCGCGCGCAATGCGCTTTAGGCTTAGGCGGATTTCCTCATTCAATAGCTCCTGTCGGTATAAGTCACCGCACGTCGCGCCGGTGAGCGCCCGCTCGGAGAAGAGTAAGACATCGACGCCGGCATCGATCGCCTTCGCCATCATTGTTATAATGGCTCGTTCATTGAACGAGACGTCGCCCACACGGATAAGAGGCGTCGCGACGCCGACGATGAGGTCGTCATCGCAAAAGACCCGCACGCGATTTAGCGGTTCTCGCTCAAACGACGAGTAGCCGGTTGTCCGCATAATTGCCTCCGATACGATCACATCCATTTTCCTCCTCTCCAGGGCGCGCGATCCGTCGTCATTTGACGACAAAAGGTTCAGTTTCTCTCAACAAAAACGCGCGTTCGTCGCCATCGAAATAGGGTAAGAGCTCGTGTCGGACGGAGGCATGGTAGGCGTTCAGCCAGTCAAGCTCTTCGTCCGAGAGGAGTTCAGGCAAGATCGCGTCGCGATCGAACGGAACGAAAGTCATCGTTTGAAATCTTAGGAAAATGTCACCCGCCTCATTGAGTTCTTCAGGGGCCTCGACGATTTCGACAGCACCGTCATAAGTCGCAAGCGTTTTGTTCTTGCGGAGAACGACGTAGTCGTTTTCGAGGCGAATGCCGTGTTTGTCCTGACGGTAGACGCCGGGCTCAATCGTGATCACGATATTTTCTCGGAACTTGTAGTCGCCGTAGAGCGGGTTGTTCGTCAGGCGTTGCGGACCTTCGTGGACACCCGAGACATATCCGAAACCGTGCCCCGTGCCACATTTGTAGTCAAGTCCGTAACGCCACATGACGGAACGAGCGACGGCATCAAGCGCCGTACCGCACGTGCCGTCCAAAAAGGGCAGTGACGCAAGGGCAATATGAGACTTCAGGGTCAACGTATAATCGACTTTTTCTTCCTCTGTCAAGGGTCCGAGCGAACACGTCCTCGTGATATCGGTTGTGCCGTCGTACGCCTGCGAGCCGCAATCGACGAGATAGAAACCGCGCAGTTGAAGTTTGTCATGACGCTCCGGCGTTGCCTGGTAGTGCATCATGGCGGCGTTCGCCCCGTAAGCGGAGATCGTCGGGAAACTTTCAATGATGAATGCGTCGGATAGGGCGCGCAGATCGTGGAGTTTTTCTGTCACTTCCATTTCGTTCAGGCCCTGCACCGCCGCCTCGCGCTTGATGTAATACAAGTATTTTGTGACAGCGACGCTGTCGCGCACGCCGGCGCGGAACTGACCGAAGAGCTCCGTATCGTTCAGGACAGTCTTCATCAGGTAAGGGTAATCCTGTTTCTTCAAAATCTTGACATTTGACGGAACGGCTTCGATCAAAGTGCGGCTGACGCGTGTCGTATCGGCGACGAGGACGCCTTCCGGCAGCTCGCAGATCGCGCTGAAGACGGTATGGTAATCGCGCAACTCAATGCCCTGCTCGTGAAAAACCGCCCTCAAGTCGCCATCAACTTTGTTTTCGTCGATAAAGAGAAGAGCCGTATCGGGCAACACAAGCGCGAAGGTCAGCGCGACACAGTTATTCGGCACATCGCTTCCTCGAAAATTCATGAGCCACGCAATGTCGTCGAGACCGACATAGAGCGCATAATCGGCTCCGTCGCGTTTCATTTTTTCGCGAACTTCCGCGATCTTGTCGCTTGCTTCGCGTCCCGTAAATTCGATCTTGTGTTCAAAGACTTTGCCGGAGGGGAGTGACGGACGATCAGACCAGATCGCGCCAATCAAGTCGAGGTCGGTGACGAGCTCAAAGCCGCGCGCGGCGAACAGCGTCTCCATCGATTCAACGGTCGCGTCCGGCAGCACGGTGCCGTCGACGGCGATGCGCGCTCCTTCCGGCAGCATTTGTTTTATCCATTCATCAGGACGAGGGATGCCAGGCAGTCCCTGTTTCATCAAATCAAAGGGTGTTCCGTCGAGATCGCGTAAGGCTTGGATGTGGTAGCGCCCGTCTGTCCAAAGGAGCGCGCGGTCAGCTGTCACGACTGCGGTACCCGCCGATCCTTTAAAGCCGGTCAACCAGGCTCTTGCCTGAAAATGCTCGGCAACATATTCAGAATTGTGCGGATCTCCCGTCCCGATGTAGCAGGCATCGATCGCGAGTTCTTTCATCTTGGCGCGTAAGCGCTTTAACCTTGTCTCTATTTGCATGACCCCATCTCCAGTCTGGTTTCATTGTATCATCGGGAGCAGAAATCACACTATATGAATCAGTGAACTCTCATAAACAGCAGTATCCCTGTGTATACAGTGGCACAAGTCCGCTCTCGCGACGGTAGAGAGGATTCTTTTCAGTATTCCGGTGTTTATAGTTGCAAAAGGGTATCTCTACATTATTTAGTAGTTCCCGCCAAACAGTTGTACCCAATATATATTGCCTTCTTTTTTATAACAGCCAATGCCGATCGCGCTGTACTCATCCTTGAGAATGTTCTCTCGATGCCCTTCCGATTTCATCCAACCCTCCATCACAGCAGCGGGCGTGCCATACCCCATGGCGATGTTCTCACCTTGAAAAGCGTAACTAATGTTGAATTCGTCGTAAATAGAGAAAAAGAATGATTTGTCCGGACGCTCATGGCTGAAGTGACCTTCCCTAGAGATCTCTTCCGCCCTTACCTTTGCGGCTTCTCGTAGCTTTGCGTCCATTGCCAGAGGCGCTTTGCCTTCTTTTTCCCGCTCGGCGTTCACGAGAGTGAGGACTTGTTCTTCGTAGTTTGAAACATATCCGGCTGTCGTAGTGGTTGTCTTTTTTGTCGTTGTTGGGGTGGTTTTCGTCGTTGTGGCTTTGGTTGTAGGCTTTGTAGTCGTCGCCTTCGAGGAGCTTTTCGTCGTTGTCTTCGAGGAGTTTTTCACGGACGTCCGCGTTGATGTGCTCTTAGGCGATGTAGGTGTTGTGGTTGGAGCCGTATCGGTCGTTGTCTCCTCCGAAGTTGTCTCCGGCGTGGTCGTTACGCTCTCCCCATCGGTAGTAGTGACGGGAGGTACCGAACAATGCGACGGAGCGGTAACGAGCACGGGGGGAAGCGAGACGTCGGTCGAGGTTGGAGGCGGTAACGTAGTACCCATTGATGACTTCGTATCTTGAGGGGGGTCCCCTTCACTAATGGTACGAATTTGAAAACACGACACGGTAAAGCAAAGAATAAGCATAAACACCATGATCATGATGACGACTCTGTATTTTCTCATAAAGGAAACGCTCCTTTCCGCCTAAAAAACGGTCCTAGTAAC
>Ga0116183_1004558_pt1 | contig 13528 bp, 12 predicted proteins | sample AD_UKC078_MetaG_FD_89753 | JGI IMG/M metagenome (GOLD analysis project Ga0116183, IMG submission 89753) | Active sludge microbial communities of municipal wastewater-treating anaerobic digesters from USA - AD_UKC078_MetaG | ecosystem: Engineered > Bioreactor > Anaerobic > Digestate | place: USA... | reverse complement strand
TTACAGCTATCAGGCCAGCCTTTTTTCGAGCTACGCCTCTAAAAACGGAGAGGAAGCGGCGAACAAGTACAGCGCCCGCGCGGGTCAGAGCGAGCATCAGACAGGACTCTGCTGCGACGTTTCCAGCCCCTCCGTGAGCTGGGCCCTTTCCTACAACTACGGCAATACCGACGAAGGCAAATGGCTCGCCGCTCACGCCCACGAATACGGCTTCATAATACGCTACCTCGAGGGCAAGGAAGAGATAACCGGTTATGTCTACGAACCCTGGCACATACGCTACGTAGGCGTCGATGCCGCAAAGGAAATATACGAAAAAGGCATGTGCCTCGAAGAATATCTTGGAATAACGAACTGAGGAGGGAACAAGAGATGGCTTATTTTTACCCCGACCAATCGCATACTTTCAGCGAATACCTGCTAGTCCCGGGCTATTCCGGCCCGGAGCACATCCCGGCCAATGTCAGCCTCAGAACGCCGATCACGAAGTTCCGCAAGGGCGAAAACGCACCGCTCTACATGAACATCCCCATGGTTTCCGCGATCATGCAGTCGGTCTCAGGAGACCGCCTCGCCGTGGCCCTGGCCAAAGAAGGCGGCATATCCTTCATCTTCGTTTCTCAGTCCATAGAGGACCAGGCAGCCATGCTCGCCAGGGTCAAGAGCGACAAGGCGGGTTTTGTAAGCTCCGACGCCAACATACGCCCCGACCAGACCCTTGCCGAGCTGCTGGCTCTTAAGGAGAGGACGGGCCATTCAACGACGGCCGTAACAGACGACGGTACCGCGCAGGGCCGCATGATAGGCCTGATAACCAGCCGGGACTACCGCATAAGCCGCCTGCCCCTGGACACCAAGGTCGAGACATTCATGACCCCCATGCATAAGCTGGTTTACGCCAAGGAAGGCATAACGCTTTCCGAGGCCAACGACATACTCTGGGACAACAAGCTGAACGCCCTGCCCATATTGGACGACAACGGGCGCCTTCAGTCCTTCGTCTTCCGCAAGGACTACGATTCCCACAAGGCCAACCCCAACGAGCTTCTGGACAGCCATAAGCGCTACGTTGTGGGCGCCGGCGTAAACACGCGCGACTACAAGGACAGGATTCCCGCCCTGCTCGCTGCGGGCGCCGACATACTGTGCATAGACTCTTCCGAGGGCTACACCGAGTGGCAGAAGAACGTAATAGACTGGGTGAGGGCCACCTACGGCGAGGGCGTCAAAATAGGCGCAGGAAACGTGGTTGACGCGGAAGGCTTCAGGTTCCTCGCGGATGCGGGTGCCGACTTCGTGAAGGTGGGCATAGGCGGCGGCTCCATATGCATAACCCGCGAGACCAAGGGCATAGGACGCGGGCAGGCGACAGCCGTAATAGACGTGGCCAAGGCCCGCAACGAATACTTTGAAAAGACGGGTTACTACGTGCCCATCTGCTCCGACGGCGGCATAGTTTACGACCACCACATGACGCTCGCCCTCGCCATGGGCGCCGACTTTGTAATGCTCGGCCGCTATTTCTCGCGTTTCGACGAGTCCCCGACGGACAAGCTCTTTATAAACGGCAGCTACGTCAAGGAATACTGGGGAGAGGGCAGCAACCGCGCCCGCAACTGGCAGCGCTACGATCTGGGCGGGGATTCCAGACTCTCCTTCGAAGAGGGCGTGGACTCCTATGTGCCCTACGCCGGCCCGCTTTCCGACGGGGTGCGCCACAGCCTTGCCAAGGTGCGTGCCACGATGTGCAACTGCGGTTCGCTCACCATAGCGGAGCTTCAGCGCAAGGCCAAGCTGACGCTCGTTTCCGCCACTTCCATAGTGGAGGGCGGAGCGCATGACGTAATTCTGAAGAATACAGATAAGGGCCAGAGATAAAGGAGATTTCTATGTCGGATACCAGCATCAGACCTCAGAATATGCCTCGTATCAATACGCCTGAGCTTGCGCAGGCCTTCATATACGAAAAGCTCGACGAAATCAACGCTCAGGTTGGCGGCGGCAAGGTGCTGCTTGCTCTCAGCGGCGGCGTCGATTCTTCCGTGGTCGCGGCCCTCATCGCGAAAGCGATAGGAAAGCGCCTCACCTGCGTTCATGTAAATCACGGGCTCCTTCGCAAAGGCGAACCTGAGGAGGTCTGCAAGCTCTTTACGGAGGATTTTCCGGTAAATTTAGTCTATGTTGACGCTTCCGAGCGTTTTTTAGGCGCCCTTGCCGGCGTTGCGGATCCGGAACAAAAGCGCAAGATTATAGGCGGACTCTTTATTGACGTGTTTTCCGAGGAAGCCCGCAAACTGCATGGCGTCGGCTTTCTTGCCCAGGGCACCATATATCCGGACATCACGGAATCCAAGGGCGTAAAGGCCCACCACAACGTGGGCGGCCTGCCCGAAGAAATGCACTTTGAACTCTGCGAGCCGGTAAGGCTTCTCTACAAGGACGAGGTGCGCATGGTCGGAAAGCAGTTGGGCCTGCCGGATTCCCTTGTCTACCGCCAGCCCTTCCCGGGACCGGGTCTTGCCGTGCGCTGCGTAGGCGCGATTACCCGCGACAGGCTCGAGGCTCTTCGCGAGGCCGACGCCATAGTCTGCGAGGAAATAGGCAAGATGAATCCCGCGCCCTGGCAGTATTTCTGCGCGATTCCCGATTTTCAGACCACCGGTGTCAAGGGCGGCAAGCGCTACATGGGCTGGTCCGTCGTAATAAGGGCCGTCAACACCGTGGACGCCGTCACCGCTCAGGCCGTGGAGATCCCCTGGAGCATGCTTACTACCATACGCGACCGCATAATAGCCACAGTTCCCGGAGTGAACCGAGTCATGTGGGATTTTTCGGACAAGCCAGTGGCGACGATTGAGTGGGAATAGTTGAATAAAAGCCCAGAACCAGAGGATATTATGGCCAAGTTTAAGGCTCTCCAAAGTGCTATTGTGCCAGATTCTAAAGGGTCAAATGAACCTATAGATGGACCTATAGATAGACCTTTGGAAGGAACTTTAGAGCAAAAGATTTTGAATTGTATAGCATCTAATCCGAATATGACTTATGATATGATGGTTGAAGAACTCTTGGTATCTAGGAGTACGGTTAAACGCAGTATTGCAAAGCTTACCCAATTAGGACATTTGGTGCGCAGGGGTAGCAGGCGCTACGGTTACTGGGAGATAATTGACTAAATACGAGGTAATGCCCAAAGTATTCCATTGATACTACCAGCCAAAAACCACAATCAACGGTAACAAAACAGCTCCTTTAGTCACAAATGCGAACCGAAAAAAGCATGATAAATAGCCATTTCAAAAGTAAGGGCAAGGAGTTTGAATAATATAAAAAAGTAATAAACAATGAGACTTTATGAGCATGAATGATGTCAAAATCAATTCGTGCTTAAAGTGTAATGGAGAAAAATATGTTAAGCAAAAAAGAGTGGATTAAGCTGGTTCAAGATAAATCAGCGCATTATCTCAACTTGGGGGACGGCGGCTTCGATGAAACAATGCAGTGCTACCTCGTTGGCTGCGACTACGATAAACAGGCGGTGACCTACGGCTTTCCGACTCTTGCGTGGCAGATTAACGAGAAAGGCGGGATTCATGGCGGGGCAATCGCCGGAATGTTCGACACGGCCCTCGGCGTGGTTGGGAACTTTACCGCGGGAGAAAACGAAGCCGCAACCACCGACCTGAACATTTCATTCCTTCGCGGAGTGGAAATGGGAATGGAGCTTGAACTTACGGTATATATCGTAAAAGCCGGCAGAAGCCTCATCAGAATGAGAGGCGAGCTCAAGGACAAGGCAAGCGGAAAACTCCTCGCAACGGCTGTGGGAAGCTGGATGCCGCTGTAAAAAGAGCAGGAATAATATCATCCAATTCAAGGAATCCATACTCAAGAAAACCTCAAGAGTTTTCCCCTTGAGGTTTTCTTATTGTTGAATTTCGCGGAATGTGCCCCAAAGCTTTATTAATATATAATAATTATTATATATTAATTTTTTGTGCAAATGCATAACAGAGGCTTGATTTTCAGCGCTAAATTCGGCTGTTTATCCATTGTTGGCGGATTTTTGCTGATATATACTTAATATAAGTTTTAATAAGATTTTACTGCATAATAGTCATTGCGGACAGCGTTGCGACGAGGGTAATTATCGGAAATTTGAGTTTTGTTTACTGATTTTGAAAGGAACAGGAGAAGGGTTAAATGGAAAAAGTTTTCAGTAAAAGTGTCACCGGAATAAAGAATTTATCCAGAGAAAACATCGATTATATCTTGGATTTGGCCGCGAAGCTCGAGCCGATTATTAACGGCGAAAGCGACGCACAACCTTTGAAGGGCAAGAAACTCGCAACGTTTTTCTACGAGCCGTCCACTCGTACCAGAATGTCCTTTGAATCCGCTATGATTGCTCTCGGCGGGGGGGTCATCTCAATGTCCGACGCTCAGAGAACATCTTCGGTTTGGAAAGGTGAAACCCTGAAAGATACGATAAAGACTATTGAGAATTATTGCGATGTCATAGCGCTTCGGCATTTTGAGGCGGGGGCGGCGGAAAAAGCCGATTCGTACTCCGGAAAATCGATTATCAACGCCGGTGACGGCCCCAACGAGCACCCCACTCAAACGCTCCTGGATTTGCTGACGATTAAACGCAGGTTGGGAAGGCTGGACAATATTCATGTCGTTTTGTGCGGTGATTTGAAACATACCCGTTCTACCAATTCCATAACTTTGGCCCTGTCAAAATTCAAAAATGTCAAATTGACCATGGTAAGACCGCAAGGTTTTGAAACGAGTGATTGGATAAAGGATATCCTGAACAAAAACAATGTGGAATATGCCGAGACGGAGGACCTTCAGGCGGCCATTAACGGGGAGCCGGACGTTCTCTATATGTGCCGAATTCAAAAAGAGCGTTTCGATTCGGAAGAGGATTTCAATAAGATTGACGGCTTATATTGTCTGACAAGAGCCATGCTCGAAAAAGTAGATAAGAACATTGTTATTTTGCATCATCTGCCTCGCGTTAACGAACTCGACGAATCTGTCGACGATTATCCGGGCGCGGCTTATTTCGAACAGACTTACAACGGTGTGCTGGTTCGCGGAGCGTTGATGACCATGCTGCTTAACAGAGAGCACTTGGTTTAGCTTCGAAAATCTACTTGCGTAGGAAGGCGGGAAGAGATGAGTAAAGTATTGGATTTACGCAGCGACACGGTCAGCCATCCCACTAAGGAAATGCGCGAAGCGATGGCGAAGGCCGAGGTGGGGGATGTAGTACTGAACGATGACCCCAGTGTCTTAAGGCTCGAAAAGATGGGCGCCGAGCTCTTTGGAAAAGAAGCATGCCTGTTGACCGCTTCCGGCACCATGAGCAATCAAATGGCGATTTTCTCCCTGACAAACCGCTGCGACCAGATCATCGCCCATAAAAATGCGCATATCTATAATCTGGAGCGCAGCGGTCTGGCGCAAATTTCCGGAGTACAGGTCAGAGCATTAGCTACCGCGGACGGGAAATATGATATGGAGGAATTGAAGGCCAATATTGTTTCCGATTCCATTCAGTCCGCTCCGACAAAAGTGGTTTGCATGGAAAACACGTTCAACTTAAACGACGGAAAGTGCATTCCGAAAAGCCATATAGACGAGGTGGCGGAGCTGGCTCATTCAAACGGGGTCTCGGTTTTTATGGACGGGGCACGTATACTAAATGCCGCCCTGGCCATGAATATCGCTCCAAAAGACCTGGTTGAAAATTGTGATGCTGTTGCCCTCTGTTTGACAAAAGGCTTGGCTTGTCCGATAGGTTCGCTGCTCTGCGGTTCGCGAAAATTTATCGAGAAGGCGAGATTTGTGCGTCAAATGCTGGGCGGTGGTTGGAGACAGGGCGGCATTATCGCCGCGGCGGGAATTGTCGCCCTGGAAGACTACCAAAGGCTCGAAGAGGATCATAAGGCGGCTAAATATTTAAAACAGGAATTGGCGAAAATCGAGCCGAGACTGGCCTTCAATAGCGTGGAAACCAATATACTCGCCATCGACCTTGAAGCCATCGGGATGACGGCCAAAGAATTGGAAGAAAACCTTGCGAAGGAGGCTGTCCTGGTAAAGCCCATAGGGACACACCGTGTCAGGATGATTTGTCATATCGACATCGGCAGAGAAGATCTGAACACCGTAATCAAAGCTTGGGATAAAGTCTTGCACAAAAAGTGAGGACGCCATGAAAAAACTGGCAATACTGAACGGCAACATTGTATCGGATGGGGAAATCAAAACCACGGACATATTGGTTGAAGACGGCCTCATTACGGCTTTGGGAAAGTTAAATTCCTACGAGCTGAGAGATACGAAGATTATCGATGCTACGGGAATGTGGGTCATGCCGGGCATGATAGATTCGCATGTTCACATTGCGCATCCCAACCGCCTCGGTAACGCCGCGGATGATTTCTACACGGCAACGGTAGCCGCGGCCCATGGAGGGGTCACTACCTTCATCGATTTTGCGATTCAATGGGATAAAAGCATCAGCCTCGAAGAAACCTGGCGCAGGAAAGTTCAAACGATAAAAGAGAATACGGTCATCGATTTTGCACTGCACAATTGCCCGACCGTATCATCGCAGGAGACAATCGGGCAAATGCCTGTTTTGAGGGACTTGGGCAGCCCGTCTTTCAAGTTCTACATGACCTACAGCAAGCAAAACCGGATGACCGACGACGGTGTGCTTTACGAGGCTCTGTGTAGGACGGCAAATACCGACATGAGAGTAGGCGTTCATGCCGAAAACGATGCTTTGATCAATTTTCTGGAACAAAAGCTCAGGTCGGAAGGAAAGCTCAACGCAAAGTATTTCGCGGAGTCCAAGCCGTCCTTTGTAGAAAACGAAGCACTGAGGCGGGTCGTTTATTTGAACGAAGTCGCGGGAGGTAATCTCTTCCTCTTCCATGTGACGACCGGAGAGGGAGCGCGGGTCATCGCCGAGGCAAGCGCGAAAGGACAAAATATCATAGGCGAAACCTGCACACATTATTTGCTTCTGAATGAATCATATCTTCAAGGGGAAGAAGGGTACAAATATATTTGTTCTCCTCCCCTCCGAAACGAAAAGGATTCCGAATATCTTTGGGAGTCGATTCGGGAAGGAAATCTCAAAATAATAAGCAGCGACCATTGCGGATTCAATAAAGAACTCAAAAAAACTTCAAAAGATGATTTTACGGGAGTACCGAACGGCTTGCCGGGCATCGACCAGAGACTATATATGATTTATAGTCATGGAGTTCGTGCCGGTAAGATTACGATTGAACAAATGGTCGATGTTTTATCGACGAATCCCGCAAAGATTTTTGGAATGTACCCCAAAAAGGGTTCGCTTTCCGTAGGATCGGACGCCGATCTTGTTATCTACGATCCGAATCCGTTATGGACATTGGAAAATCGATTGCTGTTTAACTCGGTGGACTGGTCTCCGTACGAAGGAATGGAGGTGAGAGGGAAGGTATATTTAACGCTTTCAAGAGGTGAAATCTTGGTTGATCAGGGTAAATTCTATGGGCATCGAGGAAGGGGGGAGTTGATTAAGCGTTGAGTTTGCTGAGGGGAAGGCGTATTATCTCAGAATGTAAGCGGTGAGAGATGTATGTCTGTCAAAAAACGCCGGACAAATGTTTTAGGAGGGAAACATGAAGAAAATTTTGATAACAGGTTATGAACCTTTCGGTGGCGATGACTATAACCCGTCTTTAGATGCGGCGAGGAGGTTGGAGGGCGAAACATACAAGGGGCATGTTTTCGTTTGCGAACCTGTACCGGTCAATCGCTTCGAATGTATTAAAAAAATCAAGGAGGCTTTGGAAAAGCACGACCCGCACATTGTTCTGGCGTTGGGTTTGGCGTGGAATAGAGAAGGTATTTCCGTAGAAAGAGTAGCAATCAATGTCGCGGATTTCCCGATTCCGGATAACGCGGGGTATCAGGCTATGGGCGAGATTATCGATGAAAACGGACAGAATGCATATTTTGCACACTTGCCGATTCGGACGATAGTAAGCCGGCTCAGAGCTGCGGGCATCCCGGCGAGAATCTCGAATACAGCCGGAACTTTTTGCTGCAATATTGTCATGTACACCATATTAAAGTGGATTGAAGAAAAAAACGATGGCCGCAAAGGCGGTTTCCTGCACATTCCTTTTGAAACAAGGCAGGCCGCGGAGAAGCATGAGCAAGTACCTTTTATGGACATTGAATCGGTGGTCAAGGCCGTGCGAGTCGCCGCTCAAACAGCCGTCGACAATGAAGAAGACACTGCGCACTTAATAAGTGGAGAAGTCAGCTAATTGGGTAATTAACAAAAGCGTGGTAATGCGAAAGGAGATATAGATGCAAGACTATAAAGAACAAATCAATAGTTTGCCGAAATCTCGACTTGTAGAGGCGGACTTACTGCCCACGACCAAGGAAGAAAGAGTTTTTACACCCTTTATGTTCCTGATGATGTGGGTAGGAATTTCGATATTGCTTGCGGTTTTTACAAATGCCGCCAATATGTTCCCAAGTTTGAGTATTAAGCAAATTTTATATGCCGTAGCTTTAGGTAATTTTATAACCGTTGTAATTCTTGCTTTAAACGGAGATATCGGTATCACACACGGAATTCCGTTCTCCGTATATCTGCGGGCAATTTACGGGTACACAGGGACATATATTCCCTCTATTATCCGAGCAATTCCGGCGTGCTTCTGGTTTGGATTCCAAACATATCTGGGAGCGAAAGCCATCAATTTAATCTTAGCAAAACTTTTTGGTCTTCCTGAAACCTATGGAATACTGATTGGTATCATAATAGCTTTTCTCATCATTCAAGTTGTGACAACCATGAGGGGTATAGAAACAATTGCTAAATTTGAAACTTTCATTACCCCGTTGATGTTATTGGTTGTTTTTTACCTCTTATATTGGATTTTGACCCACTCCAATATGACGCCGTCGGAGATTATAAATACTCCTGCCGGAACGCCGACGGGCCAGAGATATACTTTTGCTTTTGCTATCACGGCGATGACGGGATTCTGGGCGACCATGACATTGAACATTCCGGACTTAACGCGACACCTGAAAGCAGACCCGGAAGAGAAAAGTTGGTTTAAGCGCAACTGGAGCTCAATTTGGACGCAGTTGTTGGGAATCATTCCGATGATGACGCTCTTCGCCTTCATAGGCGCTACCAGTATGCTTACCAGCGGAATGTGGGATCCGGTTGAGTTTATAGGCAGCATGGACGCTCCTTTAATACTGCTCATAGCGATTCTCTTCTTGGCTTTTACAGCTCAGTGGACTACAAACGTCGCAGCGAACATTTTACCTCCGGCAAATATCTTCGCCAATGTCTTTGCACCGAAAATCAATTTTGCCAAGGGCGCAATAATTTCCGGAGTCTTGGCATTCATGATGCAGCCCTGGACGCTGATTGATAAGGTGGTCTTTGTAAATGCGTTGGTGGGTATAAGCTTGGGTGCGGTTTCCGGTACTATGGTATCCGACTATTATTTCTTGAGAAAACGCAAGCTAAATATACTGGACCTTTACAAAGAAGGGGGACAGTACAAATATTACAAGAATTACAATCCTATCGCTTTTATCGCCTACATTGCGGGCACAATCGGAGGAATGCTGAACATGGATTGGGGATTTTTGATAGCAGGCTGCGTAGGAGGTTTTGTTTACTACGTATTGATGAAGTTCTATGGAGTTAAGAAATGGCCTCAAAGTGAGATCCCGAATTAAAGGCAAGTGATGTGTTAAAAATCCATGCACATAAATGTGCATGGATTTAATTTGTGTAAAAATATGTTATGATATTTACGATATTATCAAGAGGAGGCAGATATGATTTTACATGAGATTGCCCAGGACATCGTCAATCAAACGATGCAGACCATTCCATATAACATTAATATCATGGACTCCGAGGGGGTGATCGTTGCATCCGGACGACCGGAACGCATCGGTACTTTTCATGAGCGCGCATACGAGGTCGTGAAGTCCGGCTTAGCCATTGAAACATACAAAGAAGATCTCAAAAACAAAAAAAACATCGAGCCGGGCATATCTTTGCCGATAATCATAGAGAATAGAACCATCGGCTCCGTCGGTATTACGGGAAATCCGGAAGAGGTTAGAGTTTTTGGGGAGCTTCTGAAACATACCGTGGAATTGATGCTCAAGCAGACATTTATGAAAGATCGCATCTATTATCGGCAGGTCAATAAGATTATGTTCATGCAGGATTTGTTGACCGGGAGGATGTTCGAGGACGGTGAATTACTCTACTCCAGAGCGAAAGAATACGGAATCAATCTGCAAGGAGAATTATTGCTTCTGACGGCCGAAGTCGCACAGGAAAAGATGATAGAAGTAAAGAAAAAGTATTATGCAATGGAGCGTTTTGAGTCGTTACTGGATAGGAATGTCTTAAACAGCTTGCATATAGGCCGGGAATCGATCAATCCCTGTATGATTGGAAATTATTTGAGTTTTTTGGTTACCATCGAGGATAAAACCGGGCTTAAGGAAATTGACTTTCCTGAATTTATTGCTCAAAAAACATATGATGAACTGAAAAAAAACGGCTATATCGACGGTTCGCTTTGTTTTTCCGAATTGTGCATCAATTGGATGCAACTGCCTCAGGAATATGATAAGAACATTAAAATACTCCGCTTCGACAAGAAAAGGGGACGGTCAAAAGCATCCGTAATAAGTATTAAACAGCATATGATTGATTTTATCGCGCAATCAATAGACCCGGATATCGCGCGTCATCTGACAGATATTTTTAAAAAAGGAACATATGCGGTCGACCATCAAAGAACCGAATTGAAGCAAACCTTGGCATGCTACTACGAAAACAATAAGAATATTGAGCAAACAGCAAAGGCGCTTTATATTCACCGCAATACTCTGCGTTTTCGCTTAGATAAAATCAAGGAACTTACAGGACTTGATCCGAGACAATTTGAAGATGCCGTTATTCTCTATTTTGCTCTCCGATATTGCGATTCCGACAACACACTCCCGGATGCCTGTTGGAATCTTTAGAATAGATGTATGCGAACGCTTCACCGCGGCCTACGGCGTATGCGCACTGCGGGCAGTAGGCGCCCATAAAAATGTAATCTCCCTTCTCGACGGGGTACCATTTGTTGTCGAGATTATACATACCACGGCCGGAAAGCACATAGGCGCCGTGCTCCTGATAATGTGTTTCCACATAGCCATGCGAGGCTCCCGGCTCAAACGACAGGATGTGCATATTCATATCAAAGCCTAAATCATCCGTCGGCAGCAGATCCCATAAAAGAACATCGGACATGCCCTCGTATTCCGTCGGGGTTAAATCGTTTATATTGCCAACAACCCGGTGAGCCTTGTGTCCTTCAATGGGCTCATATTTTCTTTGGTACAGGAAGGCTTCCGTCATCTCGGTCTGGGCGTTTTTAAAGTACATAAGTTCGCCGGCAGGGAAAAAAGCGTATCCGCCGTCTTCAAGGACATATGTCTTAAAACCGTCGCTGACCTCCAATCTCCCCGATACGACATAAACAAAAGACTCCATGCCTTCTCCGCCGAATCCGAGTTCGTTTTTCCCGCCCTCTAAAAATTCGCAGATGAAATCGGAGAAAGAGGTTCCAAGCCTCGGGGATGCGAGAATGGTGATATTGACATTTTCAAATCCCGGTATCGAATTTTTAACCAGACCGTCATGGGGAAGAAGGGCATATCTACCCGGCTCTATCACGGCGCGGCTTTCCAGTAAACCGCTGCGATACCCTGTTTGATTGTTTTTGTAACCCATATATAATTACCTCCCGCTTATTCAAGCTTTCAAGACAAAGTTATTATAGCACACCGGTAGCGTATGGTGATTTGAGTATTTTGAAAAAACAAGAAATTTAGAAACATCTTTCGTGCCTGCTTTTGAAAAATAACTGTCGAAAAACAATTTTAATGTCCGCTTTTTTTGATTGTACAAGGCCGAACGAAAACCAAAAATCCGAGCGAATAGAAATCGGAAATATGACCGGTTGAAAACTTAAAATATGACCGAATAGGAATTGAAAATATGACCGATTGAGTGATTTTTATTTTGATACTGCAATATTACTATGTAGTACTATCGAGATTTCGCTTTTTCTGTTAATATACTTTACAATACTCGCATCTGAACTGCGCGAGATGTACGCGGCGCTTCGGAGAGCGAAGCCGGACAGTATTTAGAATTTTGTCGTACCCGGTTGATTTATGACTAAACTTGAAGCAATCTATCAAAAGCTGTATTCCCGCTACGGCGAGCTCCACTGGTGGCCCGCCGATTCTCCTTTCGAGGTGATGGTGGGCGCCGTGCTCACGCAGAATACGGCTTGGACAAATGTAGAAAAGGCTATAGGGCGTTTTGACGGAGATTTATCGCCGGAGCGCATACTGAGTTTGCCCGCGGAGGAGCTCGAGGCAATCATCCGTCCGGCGGGTTTTTTCAGGCAGAAGGCACACTATCTTAAGGCCGTCAGCGGGTGGTTTGTGAGCCATGACTGCGACGTCGACGCTATAAAAAAGCGTCCGATGCGGGAGATTCGCTCCGAGCTTTTGCGGCTTCGCGGAGTCGGCAACGAAACGGCGGATTCCATTCTTCTGTATGCCTTTAATCTCCCGAGCTTCGTGGTAGACGCCTACACCATGAGGCTTTTCGCTCGTTTCCCGGTGGACGCCGGAAAGACCTATATGGACGTGAAAAACCACTGCGAAGCCGAACTTCCCCTTGATGCGGAGCTTTACAATCGTTTTCATGCCCTTATTGTTCAAAACGCCAAGGCCTGCTGCAAAAAGAAAGCGGATTGCGAGGGCTGCCCACTAAAGAAAATCTGCAAAAAGATAGGCATATAAGCTCAAGTCTGTTATAATTCTGAATGTTGTTTAAGCAAAAGCGAGGCTTCTTAAGGCCCTTGCTTTTACGTTAACAGCTAAATTTTTCGTGAGTGAAATCCGAAAAACGCGGATGTTTAAGAGTATAAATACCGGCGATACTCGGGGTGTCGTCGCTTTAAAGGGGGATTTATTTGATTAGAAGAGTACTTCCGTACATGAAAAAATACAGAGTGAACGCTTTCCTTTCGCCCATTGCTATGGTGCTGGAAGTGTTTGCGGACATAGGCATACCCTATCTGATGAGTCGCATCGTCGACGTAGGCATCAAGAATCAGGACGCCGATTATGTCGTCAAGACCGGCCTCTTGATGATACTCGCCGCCCTTGGCGCAATGCTGATGGGCATCGTCAGCGCGTTTATGGGAGCCAGGGCGGGCTTCGGATTCGCGGCGGAGCTGCGTCAGGCGGCGTACCGCAGGATCCAGCGCTATTCCTTTGCGAACATCGACGAGATGAGCGTTCCTTCTCTTATTACGCGCCTTACGACGGACGCGAACGTGGTGGGGCAGGTGGCGATGATGACTTTGCGCATGGC
>Ga0116183_1004548_pt1 | contig 13545 bp, 10 predicted proteins | sample AD_UKC078_MetaG_FD_89753 | JGI IMG/M metagenome (GOLD analysis project Ga0116183, IMG submission 89753) | Active sludge microbial communities of municipal wastewater-treating anaerobic digesters from USA - AD_UKC078_MetaG | ecosystem: Engineered > Bioreactor > Anaerobic > Digestate | place: USA... | reverse complement strand
TCTATTATCGTTTTTTATCGAAAATTGCTTTGAGTGGTTGTTCGCAAGTGGTCATCATCGCAGGGAATCATGATTCTGGTTTGTTATTAGATGCGCCCAAGAATCTTTTGTCTACGATTTCGATTTTTGTGGTCGGGAATGTGGTGAAAGGCGATTTATCGGGCGAGATGATTGAATTGAAAAATAAGGATGGCGGCGTTGAAATGATTGTTTGTGCGGTTCCTTATTTGAAAGAAGCCGCTTTACGTGATGTTTGCCCAAAAGAAGTGGATCGAGATATTGCAAAATTAGTCGTCGAAGGCACAAGAGCTCATTATCATGCGGTGTTCGATTTAGCGTTACAAAGAAAAGTAGAATTAGGGAATCCTGAAATTCCAATAGTGGCGATGGGCCATTTGTTTGCGGCTAATGTGAGTGGCGGTAAAGATGAAGGGATTCGTGATGTGGTCGGGAATTTAGGGTTAATTGATGTAGATGTGTTTCCTGAAGGTTTTGATTATGTGGCTTTAGGGCATATTCATAGAGCTCAAAAAATTGGGGGATTAAATCATATTCGCTATAGCGGGGCGCCTCTTTTGATGGGCTTTGATGAAATAGGTCAAAAGCGAATTGTTCATATTGTTGATTTTCCGAAAGGAGAGTCTTGTGTTGTTGAAAAATTAGAGGTCCCTTCTTTTCAAGAGTTTGTTCGTATTAGTGGAGATCTTTTTACTATTCAAAAAGAGCTTTCTTTACTTAGAGAAAAAAAGTCAAATGCTTTTGTGGAAATTATTTATAATGGCGAAGAATTGATCAATAATTTAAGCTATCGCTTAAAAGATGATTTAGAAGAGGTGACTTTTACGGTAGTTCGTTTAATGAATCAAAAAGAGTATTTATCAGGTGTTCTTTTAGATGAAAAAATTGAAGACTTATCGGAAATGCGTGAAGAAGAGGTTTTCTTAAAGTTACTAGAAGTCAATCATATTTCAGAAGAACAAAGTCAAGAGTTATTAGCTGCGTTTCGAGAGATTATCGCTCTCGAAGAGGATGAGGGTATTGTATGAGAATTTTACACGTACGTTTTGAAAACATAAATTCTCTTGCTGGCAAATGGGAAGTTGATTTTACAAATAAAGAATTTGTAGAGAATGGTTTGTTCTCTATTGTGGGCCCCACTGGCTCTGGGAAAAGCTCTATATTAGATGCGATTACGCTTGGATTATATGGGCAAACGCCTCGTCAAAAAAATGTGAGAAGTAATAATGAAATCATGACTTATGGCACGGCGAATTGTTCAGCGATAGTGACATTTGAAGTGAATGGAGTTATTTATCGTTCTTATTTTGAACAGAAACGAGCGCGCGGAAAAATAGATGGTCAATTACAAGGGCAAAAATTATCTTTGTATAAGATAAAAGAAGATGAGACTGAAGAATCTCTAACAGATAAAAATACAGAGACAACCAAGAAAATTGAGGAATTGATTGGTTTAGATTACGAACAGTTTACTAAAGCCGTGATGCTTCCACAAGGTGCTTTTAGTCGTTTTTTAACTTCAGACAATGATGATCGAGCCAAAATACTGGAGCAATTATCAGGATCTGGCAAGTATCGAGAGTATTCAAAAAAAGTTTTTGAGAGAGAAAAAAAGGAAAGGGAAAAATTAAATTCTATTGAAGAAAAAATTAAAAGTTTGTTTTTACTAACGAAAGAAGAAGAAGAGAATTATAAGGCAGAATTGCAAGAAAAAGAGGCACATCAAAAAGAGTTAGAAAAGCAAATTCTTCAATTACAAGAAACGATTTCTTGGTTGAAAAAAATAGATGAACTAAAGAAAGCTTCTGCGAACATTGCAAGTGATATTGAATTATTAAAAAAGAAAGAAGAAGAATTAAATCCTAAAAAAGTATTGTGTGAAAAAGCCAGGCGTGCCTTAGAAGTAGAGGTGTTTTATAAGGCGTATCAAAATACGATTGAAGAAATTAAAAGAAAAGAAATAGCAAGAGAGAATCATCTATCAAAAATAGAGAGTATAAAAAAAGAAATAGAACTCATAGTTGAAAAAAATACAACGTTAGAAAATGATATAGAAGAAGCGAAAAAAATAGCGGCTTCGAAAATCAGTGTATGGGATCAAGTCAACGAATTAGATATTCAGATTAAAGCAAAGAAAAAAGAAATAGAAGAAATAAGAAAAGAACGCGACCATATTACGGAACAATATCAAGAAGAAGTAAAAAAATTAAACCAATTAAAACAGGAATGGGATAAAGAACTTTCTCATTTTGAAATCGCTAAGAAATATATTGATGAGAATCAAAACGATGAATTTTTATCATCGGATATAGAAAAATTAAAAGGTTTATTTAATCAAATAGAAGATTTCTTTAAGGCTATTCAAGAGAAAAAGCAAAAATTAGAAAAGCAAAAGAAAGCATTTACTGATTTAAAGCAAGATGATGAAAAAATCAAATCATCACTTGAAAATCATAGAATGGAAAGGGAGAGTTTTTTAGAACAAGAGTTGGATTCGCTATCAGCCGTGCTTCGAGAGCAGCTTCAAGAAAATACGCCTTGCCCTGTTTGCGGTTCATTAGAGCATCCGTTTCATGAGAAAGAAATTTCAGAGGTAAAAAATTCTGCTTTGGAAAATATAGAGCGATTAAAAAAGCTTCAAGAACAAGTACAAAATGAACAGAACGAATTAATAAAATTACAAGAAAAATTGAAATATACCGATAAAGATATTCAGGATACAGAAGGGGATCTTGCTTCTTTTGATGAAAAATATTTGAGCAAAAAAGTAGAAATAGAAGAATCCTTAAAAAAATATTCGCTAGCTTTTAATTCAATGGATGAAATTCCTTCTCTTATAAAAAAGTTGGAAAGTAAAAAAGAAAAATATGACAAGTGTAAAAATCAGATGCAAGAGCATCAAGAGAAGAAAAGTGATTATCAGTTAAAAGAACAGGCGATTCAGAATCTTTTACAAACGATTGAAAATCAAAAACAAAAAATCGACGTACAGGTAAAGGCTTTTTTAGAGGAGTTATTGAGGCAACAAGAAAGGCGAAAAGAAATTTTTGGTGAAAAAAGTGTGGAGAGTGACCGCCAAGAAGTAGATGCCAAGAGAAAAACCCTAGAAGAACAATTGAAACAAGTGACAAACCAAAAACAAGAAAAAGAAAAGGCGAGGTCTTCTTCAGAGGCTTTAGTCACTTCATTAGAACAAGAAATAAAAAACTTGCATGAAGCAAAAAAACAACAAGAAGAAGATTTTAATGCTAATTTAAGAAAAGCAGAATTTGATTCGCCAGAAGAATTTTTAAGTGCGAGAATGGACCCAGAAGAATGCCGTCGAATAGAAAAACAAATTCAAGACAATCAAAAAGAATTGAATAAGAAAAATGGCGAGTATGATTACAATCAAAAGACGCTACAAGCTGAAAACGAGAAGAAGCTAACGGAAAAATCTTTGGATGAATTAAATACAGAAAGCGTAGAAATAACTCAAAAAAATAGTGTGTTTAATGAAGAAATCATTGGATTAAGATTAAGGCTTGAAAAGCAAAAAGAAAATGAAAAAGCAAAGAGTGCGTTACAGGATTCTTTAGAAAAGCAACGCCATCATCATCGCATCTGGGACAATTTGAATAAACTGATTGGATCGGCTCAAGGGGATAAATTCTCGAGATTTGTACAGGGAATTACACTTAAAATGCTTACGGTTAATGCGAATTACCACTTGAAAAAATTGAATCCTAGGTATTTTTTAACACCTCAAGAAACTGAACTTACTTTTAAGTTGCATGATAGCGATTTTGGAGAAACTCGAAGTACTTCAAATATCTCAGGCGGTGAAACCTTTCAAATTAGCCTTTCTTTAGCTCTCGGTTTATCATCCATGGCAAGCAATCGCGTGCGTTTAGATACGTTATTTTTAGATGAAGGATTTGGGACATTAGATCCTAAAACATTACAATCGGCTATTAGTTTGCTTTCTAATTTGCGTCAAGAAGAAGGGAAATTAATCGGCGTGATTACTCATGTGGAATCATTAAAAGAAGAAATTGAGACTCAAATTAATGTGCTACCCATAGGAAATGGTCATAGCCGTATCCAAGGGCCAGGAGTCAAGAAATGGTAAAAAAACACCGCCCGTGAATTGGGTGGTGATTTCTATTCTTTTTAACCCTTATTATGGAAGGGTGAATTCCTTTAAGAATGGTCAACCAACTTCTGCATTACCATAATCGTGATTACCACCTTGTTTTGTGCAAAGGGTGACTTTAACGCCATTAGCACAATTGGAGTAAGTGGAGCAACCATTTTTTTCTATGGTAGGGTTTCCAGTACATTGATTGATTTCTGCCCATTTTTTGTGAGTCCCTTCTGCACCTAAGAAGGTAATCGGCATTCCTTGGACTACGCTGGAAAGACCTCCATTATAAGGGACAATTGGATCACCTGTGCTGCGGAAAGAGATAACAGAAATGGGTCGAACAGGTTTGCAGGCATCTTGGTTTTCTTGAAGCAAATCAAAAGCGGCTGGTGCAACAGCAGCGAAAATATCTGCTAAATGACAGGCAGTATAATGAGACATGCCTCCACCCATAGAAAATCCAGTGGCATAAACTCGTTTTGGATTAATGCAAGCTAGTTTTTTAACTTCTTCAACAATTTTTCTTGTAAATAAAGTATCATTGGCGTCTGAACAACAGGGGCCTACATCCCAAGCATTGCCCATAGGTCCTGATAAGCCGTTTGGATAAACGGTGATAACGCCTTCAGGATCAGTTTTTGCTTTGTAAGGGGAAGAACCAGATTCTCCTGAAGCAGAACCACCAATAGGATGGAAATCAACGACTAGAGGAACTGGGGAATCGCCTTTGTATGCGTTTGGAACGTGTAAAATATATTGACGTGATTTTCCATCAATAGTAATAGTCTTATTTTGATCACCTGGAGCAAGAACAGAAGAAGGGCAAGCTAGCACTTCAGTAGTGGTATCTCTCATGACAATAGAAACGTTGGTTTCGTTTTCAGAAGACATCGTATAAGTGGTATCTTGATAGCCTGTCTTTTTGAAGAGAATAGCTGGCAATAATACCTCAGATTTAGTAGAAACAGCTTCTTTTGATAAAAGAAGAGTGGATTCTTTGTTGGAGTCTTTAATTCTCAAAAAAGAAACCTTATAAGCAGAAATTGTAGAAACGTCTAATGTATAATGACCGTTTGATCCAGAAATGCGATCCTCCCAAACTACTTTTCCTAGAGCGTCTATTAAAGACAATTGAAATGAGCCAGAATGAATATTTTCAATTTCAAGAAATTGACGATTCCATTTTACCTTCCAGCTCTTCAAACCAGATTGATTTGGCTGAATAGAAGTGGTGTGTTCTAAACTGAAATTGCCATTTATATCTGTTTGCACAGAAGAAATAGAGGGAATATTTAGAACAGAAACGGCCGCGCCTTCAATAGGCCCTCCTTTACTAGAGGATACGCTCCCGCTGATACTGAAAGCGAATAAAGCAGATGCTGTGAAAGCAATGCTTGTAAAAACCAGTGGAAATAAACGAACACCCATAACATCTCCTTTGAAATATGGATTTTCCCTTGGTCCCTACACTTAATCAAATAATACGTTTTTCCTAATGGGCGAGGATGTAAATAATCGATTTACATCCAAAAAGTATATTAAAGTTTTACAACAGATTTTTATAGAAAATTCTGTTGTTTTGTGTTTCTTCAAAAGTGTTAGCTAGGCTGGCGTTCCAAAAAATGATTGCTGGTTTGAATTAAACAATGGCTTCGGTGTCTAAAGCAATAAGAAGTTCTTCATTTGTCGCAATGATCATTGCTTTTGCCGAACCATCCTTTGTGATTACGCCAGAAGATTGTTTTCCATGGTTCGCATTTTTCTCTTCATCAACTACATAGCCTAGAATACTTAAATTTTTTAAAACGAGTTCGCGAACGATTACACTATTTTCACCAATGCCACCAGTGAAAATAAGAGCGTCTATTCTTGGTAAAGCCATGGCAAGGCCACCAATTTCTCTCGCTAATTTATAACAAAAAACTTCTAAAGCAATCTTGGCTCTTTCGTGCCCTTCACTCGCGGCCTGTGTGATGGTACGCATGTCGTTACTAAGACCAGAGAGGCCTAATAAGCCACTTTCTTTATTCAGTAATTTATCTAAACGATCGATATCGTAACCAAGCGTTTTATTTAGGAAAAAGAGAATCGCAGGGTCAATCGAGCCAGAGCGTGTCCCCATAACAAGGCCATCTAAAGGGGTGAATCCCATGGTGGTGTCTACACAACGCCCTTGAGAAATGGCTGCTGCAGAAGAACCGTTGCCAAGATGAGCGGTAATTAAATAAGTGTCTTCTGGTTTTTTATTGAGTAAACGAATGGCTTCTCCAGAAACATATCGATGAGAAGTACCATGAAATCCATAACGGCGTACATTTTGCTTTTCATAGATTTCATAAGGAATGCCATACAGAAAAGCTTTTGGCGGCATTGTTTGATGAAAAGCGGTATCAAAAACAGCAACTTGGGGAAGACTTGGAAAATACTTTTTAGCCTCTTCCATCCCTATGGCATGGGCTGGTTCGTGTAGCGGTGCAAATAAAGTAATGCTTCTAATGTAATCAATAACTTCTTGTGTCACTGGTTCTGATTTAACATACTTACCGCCATGAACCACTCGGTGTCCAATGGCTTCAATCACGTTAATGAGGTCTTGTTTTTTTAAATACTGCTGTATAGCCAAGATAGCTTCGGCATGAGTAGGAACGTCTAAGAATTCGTCGATTGGGTTAATAGGGCCTTTTGCTTTTATATGACCATTTACTCCAATGTTTTCGACGAGTCCGCTGGATATGGCCATTTTATTTTTTGTGTCTATAACAGCAAATTTGACTGAAGAACTACCACAATTTAAAACAAGAATCTTCATAAAAACCTTTGACAGAAAAGTGTGATTATCGGGTAACTCTAAAAAATAATTTCTAGAAAAAATGGTGAATATAATAATATTCGCTAAACATGCTAATTTTTAGAGGTGTCCTATGTTTATATTCGAAAAGATATAAAAACAAAAACGTTCTGGTTTGACGGAAGAGTAAATTATATAAATTTTAAGCATGCTTCAAAAAATTCAGCTTTTAGATCAACGAATCACATTATTTATGAAAGAACATCGGTTCTCTCCAAAAGTGAATAGTTGGCTTCGTTTTTATGTGCGTTTAGGTGATGGTTATATTTGGGCTATAATTGCTTTGCTATTAATCTATTTACTCGGTTGGAGAAGTTTTTTAACTGTTTTGTGGCAGAGCTTAGATTCTTTAGCCGTTAGTCTTGCTCTTTATTGGCTTGTAAAACTTTCTGTTAAACGAGTTCGTCCTTTTTCATTTTTCGATCATATAGATGCAGAAGTACCTCCACTAGATAAGTACAGTTTCCCTTCTGGCCATACGATGAATAATTTGGCGGTAGCTTGCACTGTATTTTTCTTAGTTCCTCAAGTAGGTTGGGTGATGCTTTTATTGCCTGTGACTTGGGGATTACTTCGAATTTATTTTGGTGTGCATTGGGCTTCTGATATTGTTGCGGGTATATTTTTAGGTGGAATTAGTTTTTTAATTGGTCACTTTCTTTGGAATCTGTTTATAGGATTATGAATTTCATTCGAATTGTAGATTTAATTTCTGATGTAAAGAAACAAGATAAGGTTGTTTTTTTACTACGTCATGCAGAGCGTCGTCATATTACAAAAGAGGATGCTCAATTTGGGGCTAATGTAGGGTTAACCGAAGAAGGGAAAGCCCAAGCTTTTAAATTGGGAGCTCTATTTCCAACCATAGGTGATGCTTCATATTATTCAAGTCCTGTGGGTCGTTGTAAAGAAACGGCCGCTTTTATTGCTAAAGGGCGAGGGGATACAGATTCTAATAGCCCAGAAAAAATTGAAGTCTTGGATGCGCTTGGGAATTTTTTTGTTAAAGATTACGATTCTTATGCAGAAGCATTAAAAAATAATTTTTATCAAAACGTAGTGGATTATATAAAACAAGGGGAGCACCCTGCTTTTTTACCATTAAAAGAAGCGTCGGAAGAGTTTAAAGAGATCCTTTTAGAGAAATCTTTTGATCAGTGGAATTTCTTTTTATCGCACGATGCTTGGATTGTACCATGCTTATCTCATTTTCTAAACATAGAATTTTCATTAAATCGTTGGATGAATTTCCTATCTGGATTAGCGATAGTCATCTCCCCTTCAGGGAATAAATTATATCCCGTGACTGGGCTTCAGGATGGTTATATTAATTATTAATAAAGCTTTTTAGCTTTAATTAATTGTCCACCTTTCTCATGAAATAGCACAGCCGTTCCACCTTCAATGGAACTCAGTAAGCCTGTTAATTTTTGAATGGCTTCTTCTTCACTGAATCCAATCTCATTAGAAACGTTTTCTCCAATGACAATACCAAAAGAGGTTAATGGGGAAACGCTACTTTTTAAATAGTTGATAAATTCCTCTTTGTTATTGAGGACGGTGGTCGCTGTTGGGATATCAATATCGTTAGGATTTCTTTTGCTTACAAGAAAAGGAAATATTTCATCACGGACGATTTGCTGTGTGTTCACGAAGAGCGTATTACCAACAAAAATGGCAATAGAATCATTCTGTACATAACGCACTTCAATTAATGCGTCACATGCAGAAGACATTTCCTGAATCTGTGTTCGGGAAGGGCCACAGGCAATAAGAGCAAAACTGAATAAAACGATAAAAGAAAGAAGTAATTTGTTCATAAAATCTCCGTATGAATAAAATAAATAATTCAAGGTCAAAAAGTTTTAAAAAAATAAGGAACCTCTAAAATTTGGTTTTGCATGGGGCAAAATAGAATAGATCAAGCAACCTCAAGGCATGTTTGCTTGATAAGACGAATACAGCACATAAATAGCAAATGTTTGTGATATATGCCACATTTAACAACTTACGATCTTTGAAGTATCAAGGTAATTTTATCCGTGAGTGATTTTAGAGATGACTCAATAGGATCTATCTTTTCTCGATAATTTTTAAGGCTTCTTCTACAATTTCTGGCGCGAGCTGAAAAAGGTGACTTAGTGTTGAAATTTGGTTTTCTTTCTCTATTTTTTGAATAAAAGAGCCTTCTTTTTTTCTTGTGACTAAATTCCCTTTTTGATAATAATATTGAATCCCATTTTTTTTATCTAAACGATTTAGGACTGGGTAAGTCATCATTTCTCGGTGGAAACTTTCTGTCCAATGTTTTTGAAATTCTAAAACGTCAACACCTGAGAGAATAAATTCGAAACGAAGCTTTAAAGGGGATTGAAAACTGCCAGTAAATAAAGAAAGAATAGAACCGTTATTTTGTAATTGAACCGTATTTGGAATTAAAGGGAAAAAGGAGATTCCTGTTCCAATAGGTGCTGGTTCTGGGATTTCTAAGGGGTCAAAAATTAAATAACCAGGATCAAATAAGTACGTTTTATTTTCAAAGGGAAGCAATAAGGCGCAGTGAATATTCTGCTCTTTTCTTTTATGGCCCATTAGTAAGCGAGGAGAAAGATTTAGCTTTTGTAGTTGTTGGTATAAATGCCAAGTCATGCTAAAACAAGTGCCGCCACCCATCCAGAAATCTAAATCATTTTGAAAACTATCATCAAAATTTCTAGCTTGATCTGCAGACTGCGCTTTAGAAAATCGAATTATTTTAGTTAGATTTTCATACGTTGTCGTTGATAGTTGCTCGCAAATCGAAAGAATATGTGCCCAAGTAGAATCCATGATAGAAAAATAGAATTGTTGAGTGAAAAATCCTAGAAGTTCATATTATTGTATATGATCTCCTTGATTTCATAAATCTTGCGTTTCAGATAATAAATTTTGGGTTACTCTTAAATAGTTTTTTATATTTCTATATAACGCTCTGTTTGTTTTTTAGTTGAGAGAAAAGTCATGTTAGGTATAGAACAAAAAAAAGGGAATCCAAATAAGTTGCAAGGCAAATTGATTGTCTATGCAAAGATTTCGTCTGATGCAGAGCTTGAAAAAGGAATGCTTCCATTAAGAAATATGGTTCGTAATGGTTTACTAGTCGTTTCTGGAGAATTTAAGCCTAATGAGTCTTTTAAGGATTTTATAAGGCGTGAAGTAAATTCTAATTCGAATACAGAAGGTTTATCTGAATTAATAGAGCATTTAAAAGAAGAAGGAATGGATTTACCTGATAATTTGGATCCTGAGTCTTTTAAGGATAGAATCCAGGAAATTTCAAATATGGAAATTATTCCTGTTCCTGCCAAAGTTGTTTTTTATGAAACAGAAGAAGAAATCTTAAAAGAAGATGCTGATATTTATTACATAGGTACATTTTCAGGTATTGGTCAAGCTCATTTATGTATTACGAGCCTACCTATTTTTTATCAAGCCATGTATCGAGAACAAGTGAATTCTTGGGAACGTCAATACATTAATGATTTATTAGGGCAGATTGAAAATGGCGATTCTAAGGAAAGTGAAAATAATCTTAGTAATGTAGATGTCTTTTCTGAACACGAATCCCTAGATACTTTTATGGGTAACTTATGGGAATTACTTGGTATTCGTATCATTCCATTTTTGTTAGCTCAAGAAACAGATGAGGATTACGAGAATAACATTCGAAAATTTTATTCTTTTATGAGTTCTTATCCTGAAATCGAAGATGTGGTGCAGATGGATCATTCCATTCGATTATTAAGGCAGAACAAAGGGGATCCAAAAGCACGCGAACGGCTGGAACTATTAGGGCAAAAAATAAGCGCTACTTATCAAGAAGATTTTGAAAAGGCTTCTAGTTTTAAGAAACGCCTTGAAATGCTTGAAAATTAATGGCTCGTTGAAAGCCAAATTACTTAGGCGCGAGCTAAAGTTAAAAAGAGTGCTCCAGTCAAAATAATCGCGGCTGCAAAACCAATTCTAAGGCGTTCATTAGTGGTAGGGTATTCCTTAAAAATGACAACGCCCCACAACAAGTTCACGAGCAAATTTAATTGAGTGAGCGGATATCCAATCGCATATCCTAGGCCATTCAGTGCCCAAAAACAACCGTGAGTACCAATCATCCATAAAACGCCGGCACCTATCGAAGCAAAAACAGCTCCTTTAATAGGAGTGATTTGAATAGCTTTCTTTTTGAACAAGAAAAAAATCAAAAGATGAGAAGTGATAAAAATCCCAGCAGAAAATGGATAGACAAAATCCATGTAATCCATTTTTGAGAGTTGATAAGGGATTAAGTAGGAACCAAATATGGCACCAGCTCCTAAAGATCTCCAATTTCTTAAAAATTTCATCCCTTTTGGTGCTAATAAAGATAATCCAAATAATATGGCTATGATAGCAGGAATAGAAAGATAAAGATGAGTCGATTCTTTGAAAAGGAAAATGCCAATTAAAAATGAAGTTAAGATGCTTACTCCCATGGATCTTACGCCTGTCCCTGCGAGATCTTCTTCTTTTTGGACTGCCCAAAAACAAAGAGCACCACCTCCAACCCAAATAAAACCGCAGAGTAAGCCAATGTAGTTCCAGTTGATGGTATTTGTAATTAGTCCTACAATATTAGCGCTTATAAATAAGCCCCAAGAAAGAACAGGCAAAAAAGTCCATGAAGAAAATAGAGGCCATTTTTTTAATGGCGCCATATACGTTCCAAAAGCAATGATGGCTAATAAAGCACCTATATAACTATTTGCCAATGCAGAACCCCGAGAATATAGATTGGAGAATGTCTTCGGAAGAAATCTCTCCCGTAATAGAAAGAAGTTCACGCCGTACGAGTTGCATTTCAAACGCAATGAGTTCTACAGCAGGATTATGTTCGATTAAATCAAGAGTTTTTTCTATCCCTTCTTTTGCTTGAATCAAGCATTTTTTTTGCCTTTCACTTGTGACCCAAAAGCTTTCTTGAATTTGTCTAGGAGGGAATAGTTTTTCGTTTAAGATGGATTTCAAATTGGATAGATGAACACTAACGTCTTCTTTAGTAGAGATAAAAATAGCATCTTTTGGAAAGTCTTTTTTCCGTGCTTCTAAATCAAAAAGATCCGCTTTTGAAATAAGAATCAAAGCGTTTTTTTGAGCGGCCTCATCTAAGGACGTTTGGAGAGTTGCTGTGTTAGTACCATCAATGAGGCAAATTTTAAGATCGGCTTCTTTAATAATCTTCCGGCTTTTTTCCATAGAAAGGGAATCTAAAAGATCAGTCGCTTGATCAGAAATACCTGCGGTATCTACGAGACGAATCTCACCACCAGAAAGCAAAAGGCGTACTTCTACAAAATCTCTTGTAGTGCCAGGAATAGAGCTTACTAGTACGCGTTCTTCTTCAAGAAGGGCATTCACAAGGCTTGATTTGCCCGCATTTGGGGCTCCATAAATGACGACTAGAGGCAAATGATTTGCAGTTTCTGCACTTTGAAAATCATTAATTAAACGTGAAATTTGTTGATGAAGATTTTCTAGTTTAGGGCGCCAAGAAGAAGTGTCTGGATCAACTTCTTCTTCAGCAAAATCGACATCAAGTTCTAATCGAATGGAAAGATCCTTGATGATTTCAGTGAGTTCATGGACGCGCGTTGAAAATTTTCCGCGTAATAACCTGCGTGCATTATCTATGGCTGAAATAGAAGTAGAGTGTATTACGTCAGCAACGGCCTCGGCTTGGACTAAATCGAGCTTTCCATTTAAGAAGGCGCGCTCTGTAAATTCACCTGGCTCTGCAATGCGAACAAGGGGTAGAGAGGTGATGGCCTTCATTAAATTACGAACAATTAAAGGATTCCCATGAGGAAAGAGTTCAAGAGTGTCTTCGCCAGTATATGAATTTGGAGATTCAAAAAAAATATAAAGTAAAGAATCGATGCTTTTTTGAGTCACTGGGTCAATGGCTGTTCCTAAGTAAGAATGCCTTGGAATCGGTTTATCATTTTTAAATAAAGATAAGATCACTTGTCGAACGGCGGGTCCGCTAACTCGAAGAGCTGCTATTGCAGAAACGCCATGGGGCGTCATTGGAGCGACAATAGTTTGATTCATTTTGTAAATATAGTATATCACTACTTCAAATCAAAAGCGAGCACTCTCACGAATAATGCATGTTTGAAGAAAACAAAGAAAAGCCCATCTAAACCAACCCAGTTTTTTCATGCCGAGACAAACGTTATTTGTTTGGAAAGCAAATAGCGAAGGCTCGAATAAAAAAATAATGCCCTTCAACTAAATCATAATAGTGAATTACTAGACGAAAATGGATTTTACTTTAGAGCTCGTTTGTACCGCAGGGGTATCATTCTCACAGCTCTGCATGGTTCAACTACAGCGGTGAACCGCTAAGTTTCACGTAAAAAAGTAAACTTTTAAGTGTTCATGTTTGTAGCACACAACCCGAGCGAAGAGATAATACCATTCCCGTCAACCATAGGTATTTATTGAGATCAAATGAAAAAACCATTTCCGTCAACAATGG
>Ga0116183_1004547_pt1 | contig 13546 bp, 7 predicted proteins | sample AD_UKC078_MetaG_FD_89753 | JGI IMG/M metagenome (GOLD analysis project Ga0116183, IMG submission 89753) | Active sludge microbial communities of municipal wastewater-treating anaerobic digesters from USA - AD_UKC078_MetaG | ecosystem: Engineered > Bioreactor > Anaerobic > Digestate | place: USA... | reverse complement strand
CATTTTCCTCGGAATAATGGACGCTTTAAAAACGTCATCGCGGGGATGCAGAAGATAGGTCACCATCAGATGGCCCGTCTCGTGATAGGCCGTCATTTCGCGCTCCCTGACATTGACCGTTAATCGTTGCTTGACCCCAAGCTCAATTCGCTCTATGGCCTCGGAAATGTCCTTCAGCGTAATCGAATCCCTTTTGTTTCGGGTCGCGATCAGAGCCGATTCCTTGACGATATTTTCGATATCCGCGGGCGATTTATCGATTGCCTTTCTCGCCAGGCGTTTGCAATCAACCGACGCTTCGAATTTCACCTTGCTAAGGTAATAGCGAAAAAGCGCCTCCCTCCCCTCAAGATTTGGCTTCTTGATATAGACCTTTCTGTCAAAACGTCCGGGGCGGAGAAGGGCGGGGTCCAGGACATCTTCAGAGGCATTCGTCGCTCCGATAACGACGATATTCTCGGATCTTTCTCCGAGACCATCCATGGCAACAAGAAGTTGGTTCTGGGTGGTGTTTCCCTCACCGCTTCCAAACTGATTAAAAGTACGTCTTTGTCCCATCGCGTCCAACTCATCGATAAACACAATGCAACCGCCGTAACCATAAGCCATGCGCTGGGCTTTCTGAAAAAGTTTCCGGACACGGCTGGCGCCCACGCCCACGAAGATCTCGTTAAATTCACTCGCCGCCATCGAAAGGAACGGCATTCCCGCCTCGGTGGCGATCGCCTTGGCAAGATACGTCTTTCCACAACCGGGAGGGCCCATCATGAGGATCCCGCGAAGAATTTTGCCACCGATCTTCTTGAGGCGAACGTGATCCTTGATCAATTGCACTACTTCCCAGCATTCGTCCTTGGCTTCATCAATTCCAATGACATCCGAAAATTTAACGTTAACATTTTGCGCCTTAATGCTTTTCTTCTCTAGCTTCGCGAATCCCCCGCGAAAGATGACCATATAAAGATACACAAAAATCACGGCATTGATCGTCACCATGAGGATTTGAAGAGGAAGCTGAGCCAGCGTAATGTTCCGGTAATAGCTCTCAAGCGAAGCCATCCCCCAAACGGAAAGAACGATCAAAACCACCGCCGCGAAAACGATCGTAAATTTCAACCAGTGATCCATCCAAAATAACTTTAAACGGCGCCACGACATCATAGTAATTCACTCTCCTTTTTACTCTTTGATCACATGCCCGGGGGAGCCCGATTTCGGCAGGTAAACTCGGGGTGTATTATAGCGGCAAGGCATTCTGATTTACACTGCTATTTCAAAACGCCTAGAGCATTTTAGGCTGACCGGGGTTATCTCGAAAAAACCCCGACTGATGTTCCTAACCCGCAAAAACAGGAAGAAGTCCGGTCGCGATTTCCTCTCAGAGCGGTGTCACCACCACTCATCCTCAACCTGCGAGCTTGCTGAATCGGCATTCTCCTTAATCTCGTTACCAGCGCCAGATCCCATCTCCCCATTTTCCGCGCTCACATCCCCACTCCAATAATCTTCTTCCATCTTGTCCCAATCCTGGCCTGAATGGACCCCTGCATTACTTCCAGCGGATAAATCGGGTTCCTCCCACCAGTCCAGTTCCTCGGTCTTTGAGTAAGGAGACACCAAATTCTCTTTGGCCTTTTCTTCAGGGAGAACCGGTGAAGTTGTCAAAAACGAGTCTTTCGGATTATATCTAACATGATATAAAAGGGGCCCTTTCTTCCCGTCCTTTTCTTCTTCCATTTTTTGCTGGAACGCAATCGGACTGGTCTGGGTATCGCGAATAGGATCCTCCGCGCGCCGGATGGCCGCCACGTTGCCCGCCGACAAAACCGCAATTAACATTAGAAAACACCATTTTTTAGTCATCGAATCACCCGCTAAAAGATACCTTAGAATTAAAAAGAGATCAAATGGCAGAGAAACATCTTTCCCTTAAAAAATGTCGCGCCGGGTTTAATCCGCCGCACTCAAGCCCGCAAGATATTTCTTGAGACACCGTCCGGTATGAGACCGATTGCATTCCAGCAAACCCGCCACATCCCCTTGATAAATAATTTCGCCTCCCTCCTCGCCCCCCTCCGGTCCAAGATCAATCACATAATCCGCCAGAGCAATCAATCCCATATGGTGCTCTATCACAAAAAGCGAGTGTCCCCGGGCGAGAAGCTCATCAAAAGCGGTCAACAGATGATGAATATCCCTCTCATGCAACCCTGTCGTCGGCTCATCCAGAAGGTACAGCGCGGCCCCCGAGAACGGTTCGGCCATTTCACAGGCCAGCTTAAGACGCTGAGCTTCACCACCGGAGAGGGTCAAAGTCGGCTGACCGAGTTTAAGATAACCAAGCCCGATCTTTCTTAAAGGCTCCAGTTTATCGACAATAGCTTTGCGTGCCTGAAAAAAATCCACGCTTTCATCAATCGTAAGTTGAAGAACCTTGTCAATATTCAATCCTTGGTATTCAATTTCCAGAACTTCGTTTTTAAACCGCCGACCTTGGCACGCTTCGCACGGCACAAAGATGTCCGCGAGGAAATGCATTTCGACCTTGACCGCGCCATCGCCCTTACAAACCGGACAACGTCCTTTTTCCGAATTAAAGGAAAAATAGCCGGCGTCAAAACCTGCCCGCTTGGCCTGCCGGGTCGAAGCAAAAACCTTCCGCACCTCTTCAAACGCCTTGGTGTAAGTCGCGGGATTGGAACGCGGTGACCGCCCCAGAGAGGACTGATCGACGAGCACCATATCCTCGACGCCGTCAAACCCCGCGATCCTTTTTACATTTCCAAGCTCGTCCCGAGATACCGGCTGGCCCTTGGATTTCAGGTAATGGTTATAAAGGACATTGTAAAGCAAGGTGCTTTTCCCGGATCCCGAAACTCCCGTCAGGACCGCCAGTCGCCCCAATGGTATTTCAGCACGAATTTTTTTGAGGTTGTGCGCTGACGCACCCTCGATCAGGATTTTCCGGGGTTTTCCCCGCGCAGGACGGAACACTCGTTGCAGTTTTTCTTTCCCTGAAAGGTAGCGTGACGTATAAGACGCCTGGCACGACTTGAGAGCGTCAATGCTTCCCTGAAAAACCAACCGGCCTCCCTTGGCGCCCCCTTCGGGTCCAAGATCAATCACTTCATCAGCGGACTGGATCATGGTTCGATCGTGCTCAACCACCACCACCGTATTCCCGAGATCACGAAGCTTCTTGAGAAGCGCAATCAGCATTTGATTGTCCCGCTCATGAAGACCGATGCTCGGTTCATCCAGAACATAAAGGGTGTCCACAAGGGCCGACCCCAGCGAACTCGCGAGGTGAATTCGCTGGACTTCCCCACCGGAAAGCGTTCGTGACATGCGGTCGAGGGTCAGATAGCCCAAACCAACCTCTTTTAGGAAACGGACGCGGCGGATCAATTCCTCATGGACTGGTCCCATTTTCTCTTTTTCCTCCGGGGACAAGTGAATCGTTTCAAGAAATTCAAGCAACCGGTCAATCGGAAGGGCCTGAACGTCCGCGATCGTCCTTCCTCCCAGCCGGTAATTCATCGCGTCCGGTTTAAGTCGGCTCGCGTGACAGACCGCACAGGGAACATAACCCCGATAACGGTTTAAAAAAATCCTGACGTGCATTTTGTAGATTTTTTTATTGAGATAATCAAAAAAATCACGAAGACTAAAATAATCGTCCCCCGGGAATCCCTCAAAGATCCATTTTTGATGTTCCTTTTTAAGTGTTGCCCAGGGCCTTTGGACCGGAATTCGTTTACGCGCGCAAAAATCCAGCAATTGCCCCCGCTCCCACCGCGTACTGGCCTTGGTCCACGGTTCAATCGCGCCTTCGCGTATCGATTTTGAGGCGTCCGGGACCACAAGATCCCTGTCGATCGTAATCACCCGTCCAAACCCCTGGCAAGCGGGACACGCGCCGAGAGGACTATTAAATGAAAAAAGATTAGCGACTGGTTCGGGAAACTTTTTCCCGCAAGACACGCATTGAAGAATTTCCGAAAATTTCAGTTCTCGGCCCTGGCACCAAACCTGGACATTACCTTTCCCATATCGAAATCCAAGCTCCAGCGAATCCGTCAGACGTTCCCTGTTTTTTTCGTTGACCGGTAACACGTCTATACTCACGCGCAGTTCAGAAAATTTCTGCTTCGCTGACAGCAGGGAATCCCCGTTCTTCCATTCCCCGTCACAGAAAAAATCACTAAACCCTTGTCTTTCAAGTTCCCTGACATTTTCCGAAAGATATTTCATCCCCGCTTTTCCGAGCGGGACAAGGGCCACGATTCGTACCGTTTTCTCTAAAAAATCCTGAAGAAGTCGGCGGGCGATACTGACAGGATCATATTTTTCAACTTCAATTTCACATTCAGGACAGATTAATCTTCCCGCGCGCGCAAAAGCGACCCGGAGATAATCATTGATTTCAGTTTGTGTCCCGACGGTAGAACGCGCGTTACTGACAACGTTTTTCGTCTGAATCGCAAGCGCGGGGGGAATCCCGGAAGAAAACTCCACGTCGGGTTTAGGCATTCGCTCAAGAAACTGGCGGGCATAGGCGGAAACCGACTCCAGATAGCGGCGCTGACCTTCCGCGTAGAGGGTATCAAAAGCCAGCGAGGACTTCCCTGAACCGGAGACACCCGTCACGACATAAAGTTTTCGTCGAGGGAGTTTTAGTTGAAGATTTTTGAGGTTGTGGGTTTTAACGCCACGAAGTTCTATCGCGCCCAAGACAATGGCCTTGGGACGCTATTTGAGCTCGGCGCTCAACATCGTGTCGATAGCTTTCAGCATATCCCCACCGGACAAACTCCGCTGAGATTCAGGAGCTAAAGTAACCGACGTATGGGTCCGGTCAACCCGTTTCACAAGCACCGTCACCGTCCGCGTATCCGAGTCATCCAACCGGCTGTATTCAACGTTGCGGGCGGCGATCACACCCTTCTCCTTGTCAGTTGATTCAATAACCCATCCCGGCAAGGTTTCCATGGCCTCCGTCGTTCTAAGATACGTCAGATCCAGGGGCAACTCATAAACAAGAACTTCATCATGAAAAGGAAGCATTTTTTCAACCGTCGCACAACCTGAGAAATAAAAACAAAACAAAGCACCCGTCAAGATCATACCAATAGTTCGCATCGTTAAATCCCCATTTCCATCGTTAAAATTTTCCCGTCATCCGGACAAACGGCCCACTGTTCTGATAATCATTAGAATGGCGAAGATCATCGCTAAAATCCGTAAAATTATACCCAACGCCCAGTCTCACATAATCGTAAATCTCACGATCCACTTCAAACAACATCCCGTGCCGCATCGTGTCCATAGCGGACGATTGCCATAAAAGCCGGTATTCGGCGGCCACGTCCCATTTCCGGGTCACATGAAAATTGATCCGGCTCACTGTCAGGAAATTATTTACGTCGGTTTCGTCAAGGGTATTTCGAGCCAAAGACCAAACATCCCGATTCTGGGTAATAAGCGTTGAGCGTTTCCACGCCAGCTTCTGCACAAAGCCAAAATAACGGTTAAAATCATACGCCGCATCCAGAGCGACGATATGCGCGATTTCATGGAACATATGATCATTGTAATAACCGTTCATGAATTGCATATCATTGCCAATATCCCTGAGATAACTGTACTTTAAAAGAAAATTCAGATGGTCCAGTCCCACGGGACGATACGCGAACGCAACACTAAAATCCGCAAAATTCCCAAGGTTCATTTGTTTATTATTATCGACCAGATCAAAAAGGTACGTCGCGCCATAGTCAAATTTTGTCAGAAAAGCCAGGTCTCTATTAATCTGATATTGCAAGGAATTTCTAAGCACCAGCTGATTCCCCTGGGGATACCCCCCGTTCATCCGCAATTCCGCGTATGTCCGAGCCCGAATTTTTTTCCCATCCGCGTACCCCACATGACCGGCAACCACGTTCGTGCTGTTGTTCACGGCTTGACCGTTCATCACCACATCAACGATCGCTCGCGCCATGGAAGAATCAAGGTGGCGTCGTTCATATTTCGCCCCAAAATCCCAGTGGTCGCCCAAACTGCCTTCGTACCCGAGAATGTCCGCAAAACCGTCCACCCCCTGATATGACGTGTGTTCACGCTCGGAATACATCCTGGATTTCTCGGTAAGGGGGAAGGAGCTTCCAATGGCGGTTGAGAGCGTCCTGGAGCCGATACCACGATCCACCGAACGGAGGCTGGCATAACTACGGGCCCCATTATCATGTTGTTTTTCAAATCCATAATGGGTTGAATCGCCAAGGGGACCAAACATCTGCTCGATATAGCCAAATACATTTTTAATCAGCTCACAACGGATTCCGCCTCCAACCTGATAATCATCTGCCGAATGAAGCGTCGTCTGGGCCTTGACGTAAGGAAGCAAACGATCATTGATATGATATCCGATTTTTGTCGCGATCCCATGTTCAAACGGAACTTCTGAATAAAGTGACGGTACCAGGTTGGCGGAATTTTCAACATGATCGATATTACTGCGCTGATACTCAGCTTGAGCAAGATACTTTCCGTCATCGTAAACCAGCTGTGCCGTGTGGACCTGAAGCCCCTCATACGGAGCCGCGATATTGTGTTCCGCAAGCGGCAAAAGCTGACCGATCACTTCACTTGAATCAAAACGGTAACGGGCAGAGAACGTGTCCGTAAATTTATAGCGTGTTGCAATCCCGTACTTCTTGAAACCTTCCTGGCTCGTCATGTGACCATTCGAAAATCCCGGCTCAACACCCTGGACATAGCCGCTCACTTCAAGGTTTCTCACAGGCTGGGACTGGCCCCGGATAACATACGCATTTTCCCGGGGTCGCGTATTATTTCCACGCAAATTTCCTTCGGTCCCAAAACTGATACCACCATCGTAGGATACCGATGAATCCATCTGTTTGTTGATACTGGTCGCGTATTCAGCGGTGATTTGCGTATTGCGGCCGAATTTCAGCATCATGTCGACACCTCGCAGATCGTAATCCTGCCCACCGGCTCGTTTTTCCTCCACAGCGGTCGCGCCCACCCTTACGTGATCACCCGCCCAGGTATAACCGCGAATTCCGCGGTTACTGATTTCAGGCAAATCCGAAGACGACGGTTCATATTCGTAATCCACAATGAGATAAACCGGGTTACCGTCCATAATATCCGCCGTCACAAGGGTGTCGGTTGCCGCAACAGAGGAGAGCGGCCTGGAAAGAAGGATCCGTCCTTCCCCGTAACTGATCTCATAATCGGCGCCTTCGGTCATATCGTAACTTGAAAGAACCATTCCGGTAATCTTGTCGCGAACCTCAACGCGAATTTTCTCGCTCCCTTCCACGATATTACGCTGACGCGTGTAATAAAGAGATCCGCCGGTGGCATAAAACTCATTATGATCGGCCTGTTTTCCTGATTCGGTCCAAAAAAGTTTAAATCCCCGTTTCGGGTCGCCGTAAACGGTGCTCGCCACCGTGTCAAAACTGATTTGCAATCCCGAAAGCGTCCGGTTGTAAGAGGCAAGTTCCGTATCCGTAAATCCGGTTTTGAAACTTCCCCATTTCAAAAAGGACTTGTCCATCTCCACGAGAACAAAAAGCCTCTGGGCGGTGTCCTGGGCCTCGTAGTCACGCGATGAACCATCACCGTAAATCGGATAATATTCATCTGGATCAAGATTGGTAAAAAGCGCCGAACGACGGTCCGACGTATCATAGTGGGATTTTATGAGAAATTTCCCCTTAAGTTTGGCCTTGAGGTAATACGAAAAACGGCCTTCTTCCGTGAACCCGTCGCGATAAGCATCGGTATCCGCCGCCTCCATGGCGCCCTTTGAAAAATTGACCCCGAGCTGTTCTTCACCAAGCGCCACCATAAAAAAAGTGCTGTCCTTAACCTGAACTTTTTCCTGATAGCTCGTGCTTTCCCCTTCCGCGCTCGTGGCAGAAATCGTAAACTCCCGCTCACCCGGTTCAACATAAAACTCTTTCTGGAACATGCCCGTTTCGGGATCCACGCTCACCGGAATTTCGTTGATTTTGATTTCGTAATCGGGTTTGGTCTTTCCCTGGATCCGGACGGTCGGTTTCGCAATCAACGGAATACTGCGTTTCCCGTCTTTAAACAAGTTAAAATCACCTACCGAGGGGATTTCCGTCTGGTAATTTTTCTTCGTTCTTTCATCAAGCTTATTATAGACCTCAAAGAATTTGAGCGGCGTCCAGTCCTCCCGATTCTTGGAATCGCGGATCTTTAACTGGTAGGAATAAATCCCGGGCTTGATCATGAGTCCGTTTTCAGTCTTTCCGTTCCATGTCATTTCGGGAGGCGGCTGTCCCACACCAAACCCTTTCCAGACCGGCACCCCCATCTCATCACGAATTTCAAGAGTCCACTTCTTGGCGAAACCGGCATAATTGCTGTCGAATTTGAACAAGGGTTCTTTCTCAAGCAACCCGACTCCCAGTTTCAAAACCGAAGGTTCCATCGCGATATCAAGATTGGGACGCGAAATATCAGCCCCCTGGGTAATCATCACCATGAGGTCATCCCTGAATGTTTCAGGAATTCCCGAGGGCGGGAGAAGAACCGCAAAATTCGCTTTCCCCATAATGCCCGGCGTAATCTTGACAAGATAGGTTTCTTCCGTAACAAATTTTGTCCCTTCGGGAAGCGTGTGTCCGTCAATTTTTACGAGATGCCTGCCCGGAGAAACACCTGGAATATGGTAGCGGCCAAATTCATCCGTCACAATCTTGATGCCTTCTTCCGTGTAAAGAGTTACCCACGGCACCCCCTGCTCACCGCACTGCTGCACTCCATCCTGGTTCAAATCGTTGAAAACTTTTCCGATAATGGTGCCCTCATCAAAGATCGGGTCCCCCCGGATCGTAAATTGAACGCGCGCGGTTTCCGACAAGGCGCCACCGCCTCCTTCAACCGTAACTTCCAGAGAATAGGTTTTCCCCAACTGCACCCCACTCGTCACTAATGTCGCGAAAGTAACATCATAAGTTTCGCCCGGAGTAATGGTCCCCAGAGGAATGATGAGGGATCCTTCCTGACCCGCGACTTTCTGGCCGTTCACCCGTATTGAATCCTGCGCATGATCAAAACCATTGGGAAGTTTGATACGCATATTTGAATTAGCAAACGTATTCCCCGACGCATTATTGAAATGGGCATTAATTCCAATCGCATCTCCTTTTTTCACGTTGCGCTTCGATGCCGACACCGATAGTTTCGCGGGGTTCACTTCCGCGTTCGCGTCAGCAAATACGGTTTGCCCAATAGCTGGGCCACCGGGCCCCCACAAGCGATGAAAAACAAACGCCACTCGTCCGGTGCCTTCCGGGGCAATAGCGCTCACCTGAAAGGGCTTAAATCCTCCCGCAGCAGATAGGTTGTTCACACATGTGGTGGGAGTGCAAGGAGCCGGATTAGGAACAGTTAGAATCGTTGTGTCCGACCCATCCGGATTTACTTTTTTAAATTCGATCTTCATTTGATGAGCGGCTTTGGTATTGTCAACATCCGACATGGCCATAGCACTAAACGTGACCAGCGCACCTGGTTTCACGTTGTCCTTCGTCTGGAAAGTAAAAGCCCCGCTATTTCCGTCGAGTCGCAAACCATATTGACCGTTCGGCGGCGCCGAAAAACCTGCCGGGTAACCGGGCGTTCCGAATTGTACCCTTGTAGCGCCTTGCGTATTGTCCCAATTACCATCGGTTCCACTGCCAAGAGGTTGGCTGAAATCGCCGTTCCCAAGGACATTTGCGAAAGCGAACGGAACATTGAAACTCACAAGACAGACGAGAAAACAAACGAGCGGAAGGAGAGTCCTTTTTTTCCAGACGCTTTTTTGTTTTTCAAGGGATCGAATGTTCATAAAATTCATCATGACTCGGATTAAAACCGCCTATGAGAGAATTTAACGCCGAACCGAAGATCATAACGCACCGCCTCCGGCGCCTCGCCATCCTGTTTCGCGTTCTGGACTTTTCCGATCGCGAGCCATTCCCCAAAAATAGCCAACTTGGAAAGCCATTCATCCTCTTTCCAGCGATAAGCCCTGAACGGCATCCAGCGAATTCCCGGGGCGAGAAAGTACCGATTCTGATAGGGAAATGAAAACTCGCAATTATTCACGTGCTCGAAACGAAGGTAAGGCATGAGAACGATTTCATCGTTAATCGGGTTATGAGGGAGCGGGATCCCGGGAAGCTTGATGCCCATGATGACTGAAGAATTCAAAATATAAGCGTTAAAATCATCTTCGGATCCAAAATTGGTTTTCTCCCAACGATAATCTCCGAAGTATTCTCCCCAGACATACTGCCGCAGATAATCCGCGAAACGTTCGGGTTTCCCTTCCGCGAGCGAAGGAAGGTCCGTGCCCCACTCATAAAAAATCTGAACACCGGCGATCAGATCATAGTCCTTCGCGTTTTCAATCTGGTCCTTGATGTTATAGCGATTGCCATACTTGATGTAAAATTTGTAATTACGGATCCACTCAAGGACCGGAATGTCCCACCCAAAGGGGCGAAAATTATAAAGCCACGGGTTCCTCAAAAGCGGGTACCACTGTAAACCAGCAAAAAGGTCAAAATGGCTTTTGTAATCGGCTCCCACCGCTTCAATGCTCGTCGTTTCTTCCACGAAGGGCTCAATCGTATTTAACGGAAAACGAAATCCTTTGAAGACAAGACGGTTCGACCAGTACCCCACCTGACTGTTAAAATTCCTGTTTTCAAGATTGGTCATGCGATAAGTCGTTTCCCCGAACGACTGCCAGAGAAGTGGCTCGCCCGCCCCTTCTCCCTGAAAAGGTCCCCACATTTTTTCTCCAATATCAAGCTGATCCGTGAACTTGAGGATCAACTCCTCCTCTTTCTTGAATTGGGCCTGGGTCTTGACGGTTTCCGGTTGTTCGGGCGCGACAAATACGGGAACTTCACGAACGCTTGCCCCAAAATCGCCCCCTTGTGATTCAATTAAAGACTTGATCCTGGAAACCTCGGCTGTCGCCTGTTCTGCCGAAGGGAAAGCCTTGTCTCCTACCCAGAACATGTCCGTCGCTTGTCCATCCACAAGAGGGATCGTAAGCTTCCGGACCTCAACACCATTGAAATTCGCAACCTGGAGATTTTGTTTAATGTAATCGTCAATCGCCTTGGGATCTTTTAACCCGGGGAGAAAGCGGGACCGAAAGGCATTGTCTCCGAAATCCGTCACGATTGAGTACTCCGAATTCTGAGGGCGGGAATGCGTCTTAACGATCGGGAACCCTCTGATTTCAGTGATCTTCTGATCAAGTTTTTGACCCGAGGGCATGTAGAAATTCTGGGCAAATAAATTAGGCCTGGGAGTAGCTTCGGCGGAATCAGCCTCAGGGATAAGGATGCTGGCGGTAGCAACTGGGGAAGAGTGACACAGGATAATCACACACGCCAAAAAGGAGGTTATTATATTTTTAAGTTTCATTAAAAATTTTTAGCTTTCGATTTCTGGCTTTTACAAACCTTTTTTGATAAACAAAACCGCAAGGCAATTTACGGCATCCCGAGAACTTGGCGCATATGATAAAGACCTGCCCGCTTTTTCGCAAGGAATTTCGCAGCCAGAAGAGCGCCTTTCGCAAAAGGTTCGCGGGATGACGCCTTATGGACGAGCTCAACTCTTTCCCCATCTCCCAAAAAAGACACCGTATGTTCCCCCACGACATCTCCACCCCGAAGGGCAAAAACACCGATTTTTCCCTGCTGCCGGAACCCCGTTTCTCCCTGCCTTCCGTACACCACATCCTTCCGGTTGTCCACACCTCTGGAATCGGCCAGAATCTCCAGGAGCTTAAGCGCCGTGCCGCTGGGAGCATCCTTCTTCATCCTGTGGTGAACCTCGGTAATTTCAAGATCATAGCTTGAATCAAGACTGGAGCCGGCCATCGCCGCCAGGTTGAAAAGAAGGTTGACCCCAACGCTCATGTTCGGAGATTGAAGAACAGGAATTTTTTTAGAGGCAGAGACAATCTTTTTCATGAGAGCGGGAGAAATGGCGGTGGTGCCAATTACGATGGCTGTATTTGCCGCCACGCAGGCCTTAAGGTTTTCCGGCAGGGCAGAAAAATGAGTGAAATCGATCAGAACATCAGCCCACTTCACCACGGGAAAAGGGTCTTGCTCAATCTTGGCATTCAAAAGATCGCACCCTATGACGGGGCCGATGTCCATTCCAAGCGTCGCGTGTCCCCGCTGCTCGATACCGCCCGTAATCTTGAACGCCTTGTCTCTCGCCGCCAGTTGAAGAATCATCTTTCCCATTCTTCCAGCCGCTCCAGCCACCGCAAGTTTAACCATGGGTTTTAATCTCCTCTATTTTCCGGGAATCCCAAGTTGCTTGAGAACCTCTAAAAGTTTTTTCTCGTTCTCCGGTCGCATTTCACAAAGTGGCAAGCGGAGTTCCGGTTTCAGCTTCCCCATCCATCCAAGCGCTGTTTTGACAGGGATCGGATTCGTTTCAATAAAGGCAACTTTCGAAAACGGGTAATGCCTTCTGTGAAGCTCCGCCGCCTGCGTCATCTTTCCGTCGAGAGCGGCCCAAACCATGTCATGGACAAGTCCAGGGACAACGTTCGCCGTCACGGAAATGACGCCTTGGGCGCCAATGGCTATCAGTGGATACGTTAGGGAATCTTCCCCCGAAATAACTGCTATGTCACAAAGTTGCATGATCTTATCGGCCTGATCCATGCTTCCGCTCGCCTCTTTAATCGCCACAATTGTGTCAATTTTTGAAAGGCGCGCGACGGTTTCCGGTGCGATAGACACACCCGTTCGCCCGGGAACATTGTAAAGGACGATCGGAATGTCCACCCGAGAAGCAAGAAATTCGTAATGCCGATAAAGCCCTTCCTGGGTGGGCCTGTTATAGTATGGTGTGACTATCAGCGCGGCCGAGGCTCCGATCTTTCTGGCATGGCGGACAAGTCCCAGGGCCTCAGCCGTATTGTTGGACCCACAACCGGCAATCACAGGCACGCGACCATCCACGTAATCAACCACAAAACTCAACGTATCACGATGCTCCTCGTGTGACAGCGTGGCCGACTCCCCGGTCGTACCACAAGGCACGAGAACATCCGTTCCTGACTTGATCTGAAAATCAATCAGACCCTTCATCGCCTTCCGGTCAACCTTGCCGTTCCGAAACGGGGTGACTAAAGCGACCATTGAACCTCTTAAGTCGGGGTTTTTCTTGCTCATAAAAAGTATTCTCCTTTATAAACGAATCTGGCCTTGCCTTGTAAAAAAGTTTTCTGGATCTCGCCGTTTTTTAATTCCATGTCAATCGTGAGGAGTTCGCCGCCCCGCGTCCGCGCCGTAACGGGCGCCTTCACATAGCCTTTCAGAACACTTATAACCGCCGAGGCGGTCGACCCGGTACCACAGGCAAGAGTCTCGTTTTCCACTCCACGCTCATAGGTTCGAACCATTATTTCTTTCGCGTTTTTTATTTCAACAAAATTGACGTT
>Ga0116183_1004530_pt1 | contig 13575 bp, 9 predicted proteins | sample AD_UKC078_MetaG_FD_89753 | JGI IMG/M metagenome (GOLD analysis project Ga0116183, IMG submission 89753) | Active sludge microbial communities of municipal wastewater-treating anaerobic digesters from USA - AD_UKC078_MetaG | ecosystem: Engineered > Bioreactor > Anaerobic > Digestate | place: USA... | reverse complement strand
TGATTTGACGTCTCCCGGTGTAATGAGCAGGCCAAATCTATCATCAGGAATCATGTCGGGGCATCCTCCAACGCGAGTAGCTATGCAGGCGCATCCAGATGCCATAGCTTCGAGCAACGCATTGGGCATACCTTCCTCATATGAGGGCAGGACAAATATGTCTGACTTGGAAAGGGACTCAATTTTTTCCTCGCCTCCAATCCATCCTAAAAACTGAACCTGTGCTTCAATATTTCTGTCATGGGCAAGCTCAATCAAATGGTCCCTTTCCGGGCCTTCCCCAGCGAATACAAAATCTACATCTTTAAGTTCATTTTTTCTCAGGCTTATTGCTTCAATAAGGTCATGCACTCCTTTTTTTTCTAATAGAGAACTCATAAATAAACATTTCAAACGACTTTCACCACCTGTGAATTGTTTTCCAGGATAACGTGAAGTATCGATCCAGTTAGGAATTACAGTAAATTGTTCATCGGGCAAAGATGTCACTTCCTGATAGTATACACGCCAACTGTCCGATTGGCAAACGACCTGCTCGCATCCCCTAAAAACCCACTGAGCGAAGCTCCTAAAAAAATAAGATGAATCCATTAATTTATTCATATTTCCACTTCGCGGACAGAAATAAACAGGGATGCCTACCAATGAACCTATTTTTGCCATCAGTCCTTTTTCCAAAAAACTCAAACCAGTTGAAGAAAAAATCAATATGCAATCCAGCTTTTCATTTATTAAATAATTAAGATATTTCCCCATCCGTTTTAATGCATGTATCAGTCTTATCCCAATAAAAGGCGGTGGGAGAGACTTCATAGTATAATCAAGTTTAATCCATTTAATTCTTTCAGATAAGGGACCAGATACCAGAGAGCGGCAGGCAAAGGCAGTACCTCCAATAGTACCATTCTTCAATAATGAGAATCCACCTATGAATAGTATATGCCTCATTTTATACATTGCTTATCTCTTTGATACCGTCACTGTTATATACTCATTTAAATGAATAGCTGGGGCCTCAGCTTCTGCGTCCGTGGAGACCCGAGCGTCTTGCTCAGCTCAAGATCCAAAAATCTCATGTCCAGCTCATATACCTTGAATCCCATCTCCCCCTCCCTATTCATTACAAGGCGAAGAGAAATTGTCCTGTTTGCCAATATTTTCATAATATTATATGATCGCTTAAAAAAACATCTCCCTGACAGGCCCTGCTGGGCATTAAATCATGTAAAGGTCTCATCGCATTTAAAGGTGTTTTTGATCTACAGTGTCCACGGAAAAAGACTGCGTATGAATAGAGAGTGTCCACCATTGACCATCGTCGTAACTTCCCTATATTTCTCAAAGGTAGTATTGCTGCCATAGAGCGAAGTTCATCGCTTTCCACAGGATATATCCATTCTGGAGTGTGCCGCCCGTCTGATGGTCTGAAAGACATCGTGATACTTTTCCACGGTCGAGGACTGGATCAGGACCTGAACATGCATGCATAAGAACTTCCTTTGAATAAGCAGCTAAAGGCCCACGCAACCAAGAACTATAGGGAACCCCAAATCCATTTTTAGGTCCATTCAGAATATCATTGGGAACAATATTGCGAAGTGCACGTTTCATAAGAAACTTTTTTTCACCTTTTCTTAACTTCATGGAAGAGGGAAGCCCGAACACGTAATCCGTCAGTTCATTATCTAGCAATGGAACGCGAGACTCAATTCCAAAAGCCATCGTCGGTCTATCGACCTTTTCAAAATAACGATCAGGCAAAAGAATTTTGACATCCGTGAACAACATTTTCTGAACACCATCGAAGTTTGCAAAAAGATTCGCCATATCGTGATAGCGCGTGAAAGGATCGTTCTCCCGCAGTCTCTGACGCCAACTAGTTGATATAAGATCTACAAAAGATTTGTGTGAAGTGTCTTGTGTTAAAAGAAGAGCCATCCGTAGCCCCCAATCTTTCGTGGCAAATGCATCCAAAACTCGACGAAGCCGTTGAGTGGCTTGGTCCTTAAAAATAACTGGAGAAAATATAAATCTAAAAAGGGACAATAACTCCCAAAACCTCGCCTGATTGATAAGCACATACCTGCGATATCCAGCAAAAACCTCATCGCCACCATCCCCCTGAAGTACAACAGAAGGGTCGCCGCCCAGTTCTTTGCAGAGAAGATAAAGAGGGATGTTTGCCGCATCCGAAAATGGCTCATCATGGTGATGAATTAACGATTCGATGATCGACGGAAGACTTCCTCCTGAAATGTGCAATTCATGGTGCTCCGTACCATAATAGGCGGCAACACGACGAGCCGTTGGCAGCTCATTCACACCTTTCTGGAAATCGAAGCCTACCGAATATGTCCGTATCTTGCCGCTATAATGTTTAGACGCGAAGGCTGTGACGCATGATGAATCAATACCGCCACTCAAGAAGATTCCGATTGGTACATCACTGACAAGTTGCCGTTTCACTGCTTGCTCTAAAAGAAACCGTACTTTGTCCGTTGCACCATCTAAATCATCGCTGACATTCTGTTCCAGATTCAATTCCCAGAAGGTCTCTTCATGTTCTTTGTTATCTCGAAGCTTGATCCAGTGGCCAGGTAGAAGCTTGTTGATTCCTTCAAACATCGTGTTTGCACCGAGGCCACTTCCAAAATAAGCGAATTCGTGTAGAGCTTGGACGTTGATAGACGGTCGCACCTGCTGAGTGGCAAGGATGGCCTTTATTTCTGATCCAAAGATCAAACCATTTCCGGTACGGGCATAGTACAAAGGCTTAACGCCATAACGGTCTCGAGCAAGAATTAACTCCTGCTTTGCCCTGTCCCAAATTGCCAAAGCGAAAATACCGTTGAAACGGACCAATGCCTTTTCTTTCCAACGGGCCAATGCTTCCAGAGCAACTTCTGTATCCGAATGCCCGCGGAACTTTACATCAAGAGCCCCCAGTTCTCGTCGAATATCTTGAAAATTGTAGATCTCACCATTGCAAACAATAACAAACCGACCATCAGAAGATATCATCGGCTGCCTGCCCTTTGGCGTCAAATCAATAATACTCAGGCGAGCATGTGCCATACCTACAGGCCCTTCAGTCCAAGAATCCTGGTAGTCCGGACCACGATGCTTCAGTGTTGTAACCATTGCATTTAGTACGTCTGATGAAATTCCACCACTATTGGTAAAATCAATTATTCCACAAATTCCGCACATTATTGTTCACATGTCCTGTTTATAAGCCTGGTAAATAGATACTCATACTCCGTGACAAGCCTATCGATGGATAATGATGTTTCAGCATACTGGCGAGAAGCTTTTGAGATACGAACCCATTCATCACCTTTCAATGCCAATAATCGGCTGATTGCGTTCGCAATGGATTCAGGTGATTTGGGGTCGAACAGGAAACCGCGCTCGCCATGGGTAACCAGTATTCCGTTATCACAAACATTTGATGCCAGCACAGGCCGTCCCGCAGCCAATGCTTCGCAGATAGCGTTGGGCAGACCCTCAAAAAAAGAGGGGTGGATCAATGCATGGTGCTCTTCAAGCAATATTGGCACATCGAGCCGTTCGCCAAGCCACTTCCAGTTTTTCTTTACTTCGGGTAATGAATCCAATAGCTCATCAACCTGTTGACAGTATTTCTGGCTCGCAGCTCCTCTATGTCCCACCCAGCTTACCGACGGCACCCAGCCATAGTCATGTTGAATAATTTGCAGAGCTCTTATCAATCCTGTCACATTCTTCTCAATTCCAATTCGTCCTACAGCAATCAGTTTCAAATCTTTTTTCTCTAACAAGGGATTCGGTAATCCTTGATATAGCCCCACATCCAAGCCATTATAAATAGTCGTCACTTTACGTTTGAGCCAAGAAAACCTTTTCTCCAGCCACTCTCTATGGTTGCTTGAATTAGTGACTATATGGCTCGATAGCCGATGCAGATTACGTTTAATCAATGCAATAATAAAACCTTTTTCTGCAAGGTGACTGCTCCGTTCGCTTACAATCAATTTTGTTCCAGACAAAGATAAACAGCTAAGTTCAGCATATATATTCGGATTGTCCAAAAACGAAATTACTATATCGTAGCGGTTATTTCTGATCAAACCGATCAATCGTCGTATAAGTTTTAGTGAGAACCCTCGACCTTTGTTGAACTCATGTATTGGTATTGCAAATTCTTCTACTTCTTTTCTGAAAAACGTGAACTGAGGGAAATAGATAAAAAAATGAATATCATGCCCGCGCCGTTTAAGCCCCCGTGCTAGAGTGACCATTTGTTTCTGGGCACCGCCAGAACCAAAGCTATCGATTATACACAAAATACGCATAAAAAAATCAAGATCGTTTTAAAACATCCTTAAGAACTCAATGGGTATTATCTCAGCTAAGAAAATGAAACTCTGTAATTTACACACCTTATCCTTCTGTAGGGTAACTACCAATAGTTTCTAAGCGGGGAATTCTAATTCTTCGAACTATAGTAAATATCAGTAATATCAGTAAATATATGAAAAGATGAAATTGATGTTTCAAAAAAACACTAAGATCTCCGTTGCTTAAAAACCATGGAATTTTGTAAAAAATATACAAAACAATGGGTATTGCGCTTGGATATGCTCTTACAATACCGTAACATTGCCGTTGCATCCAACCTATACTACCTCCAAAAAATATACATCCTACAATAACACCAAATACCCCACCTCCGTACCAAAATGAACCAACTAGACCAGGCGGTATGCCCCCATCTTGGCTACCAGTCAATAGCTCGGTATTCACTTCAGTGATTCGATATGGTTTATCTCCAGTAAAGCAGATCAGTCTTGTAGGAATTAGATGCAGCGGCGCAACCCAAAAATGCTTCATTAGATTATAGTCAACATCACTTTCCATGACTACCCCAAGTGATTTTATTGGATGCGCAAACTCACTAATCAAACGACCATATATATAATCTATTTCTCTTGATTCTATTGAAGAAAATGCCTCTATGAAACTTTGGCCCCGAAAGATGCTGCTAGCAGCCAAAACCCCCTTTTTCCCGTATGCGACAAACCATGTTCCAATAATCAGGATCAATATTAAGACGGTAATCCTTTTTAGATTCAGGTTGAAACCTCGCAAATTCAGATGAATAAACAAGCTGATCATTATTAGTTGGAAAAGAGCACCCCGCCCACCCAGAATAAGTCCGTAAGATAAAACTATGACTATGGATCCTGTAAGGATAACAAAATATATCATTTTATTTCTCAAATTCTGATACAGTTTATATAGACATATAGCAAAAACAATATAAGAAATGCCGACAAAATATCTTGCGAGGACACCATGTTGGGTCTCACTCAACCCAGTTCCTGTAATTCTTGCTACTGCAGCATATGAAAAAGCATCCCTGAATCCGCCATAACCATGTGCGTACACATACAATGCACCGAAAGAGATACACAAAGCGATCAACAAAAAACGATATTCAGTTCTTTCGTTTACCTTCACCTTAGGTGAAACTTTGAATATGGGTAATCCATACGATAGATAATATCCCGAAATCATAGCTGCTAGCCCAATAAATGCTACAACGCTTACCATCCAGGGAATTCCATCGCAAAAAGGGGCACAATCGTATGACAGGGGCAAGAACTCAGGAATAACAAAATAGAGCATTACATAAAAAACCATGGTAAATCGAAAAGCATCTATTGGAAGCCTATTTTTACGCGCTATCTCAAACGAGAAAAGCCCGAAGACAATTAAAAACGTGATGATTAGCAATCTGAACTCTCTAATGCAGCATAGAATAAGACATTCGTATACGATAATTGGAATTTCCCAGTATTCTGTGAACCACAGGATCGCTTATATATTGGTTAGGACACAAAACATCATACAGTTGACTGTTTGTTGAGTAAATTCATCAAAGATGCGGGCATATAGGCTCTACCAGTCATACGTACTGATCCTGATACCTGCCTTCTCCATCAAAAATCTGATTTTAGCCTTAGCGGTTTACTTATGCTCCTTACCCAACAATTGTTTCGCCCTAGTCTTCCAAGTAAAATTTACCAAAAATTGTTTTTTTGCCTCGTCACCCAACCTTAGCCGCAGCTCGGGCTCATCTCTCAACCGTTTGAGGTTATTCACCCATATGTTCAAATCATCAGGCGGGCAAAGAAGCGCATTGAATTCATGCTTCAAGATCTCGCGTAGTACAGGCAGATCGGAACATATGATTGGTTTAGATGCAGCCATGTATTCAAATATTTTTATAGGAGACATCCATTCAACAGAATTTCCACCTCCTCCTGCCTTAGTACAGGCAACAGATACTTCATACTGATAAGGCGCTAAAAGAATGTCAAATGAAATGCGTAGCTTTTCAGCATCGTGGGGTGATACAAAACCGTGGAAAATGATATTTTTCTGTTCAGCAACCTCGGTCTTCCAATAAAAAACATCTTCTTCTTCCCCACCCACCAAATGAAAATCTGCCCAATCACAGGCTTTCGCGATATCTATGATGATATCGGCCCCTCGCCCTTTATATAAATGTCCCACATATCCCACCTGGATACGCTTTCCCTTATTCGGCAAATCAACTGGACATAAATTTTCTGGCACAGGATCAGCGCCATCTGGAGCAACGTGTATTTTCCCTCTGATATGCGTGTAATGATTTTGATAATATTCTTTCAGCCTATGGGTAATGACCACAAAATTCCTCAAGCGGGGCGAACTGATCAGCCAGCGGAACATCCAATGAGAGATACTGAAGCTGTTTTCTATTGGTCCATGTGATTCAAGTATCACAGGTAGGCCAAACAAGGCCGCAAAAAAACATCCAACAATGTTTCTGCAATATACAAGATCCGGGTTGAACGTTTTCGCCTTTATAGCAGCAAACAGGCCATAAATATAAGACCGTCCCTTGATGTGCAACCAAGGCAGTGTAACGAACTCGAAACACTTTTCCACCCCATAAAAAGCGAAGATATCATCCACTCCCGATTCAATATTATCATGTCTATCACGCGCAATTAAAACTACATCATGTCCATTTCTGGTAAACGCCTGACACATCTTCATTACATGGACACTGTTGGCTGCTCGGGAGGGAACGGTAGAAGATGAAATATAGGCTATTCTCATTATCAGATTTTGCTTAGTCTTTTCTTTATTTTCATCACAATATTTTCTATGAACCCAGATCTGATGATCATTTTGCCGATATCAATCTCGTAAATATCTTTCAGTCGGTTATCCTGATGATCCTTAATGTTCAACCACTTTTCTGGTTGCTTGCTGCCTATTGCAAACACGTAAATTGAAGCATCCTTTTCATCATTGAAATTTATAAATAATGTATCTAAGCCATTTTTGCGGAATAACTTATCGACGGCCTGAGGGCTTAAACGCCAATAATCACCATAGGCAGCGTGTTGCTCCTGCAAAAAAGGGACAACTATAATCACAATATCTTTGCTTAGCCTGCAAAGATTTTGATAAGCCGTATCGAGTTCGAAGATATGCTCAAGTACGGTATGATTGAATACAACGTCAAAATTTTCTTCAAGACCGCTGTCTAAAGGTATGGAGAGGTCCAAAAATATCTCATTTTCCAGATTTCCTTGGAATCCTCGTGCTTCACTTTTATAATTAGTTATCCAGTATTCCGAAGCGTTAAAAAAATAATCCTTATATTTATGCCCCTGTTTGTCAATATCCTTCCACCCTGAAACATTGACTACCTTACCTGTAAACAAGTAGGAAAACTTCCTAAGCTCATTATTCGACCAGATGCGAGGAATGCGAAATTTTCTATAAGACATGTTTATGTCCTGGTTTTAATGAAATATTCTAGTGAAATTAGAAGTGATATTAGCGGGGTGTTGTTTGACATTCCTGATTGATGTTCCTGCCAAACTTTTGGGATATCGACATCTTTGATCAAGCCTCTGGAGTGAAGATCGAATAGACTTGTTTGGGCGAGGGCTTTCAGGTCTTCTTTCCTTCGATAACTCTGTTCAAAGTTTATATAGTTAAGGCTAGGCAATGGCCCGGAGAAAATAAATGGATAAAATTTCCTTCCTATGTCCATTATTTTCGTTGCTATTTTTTTGTACAGGACCATCCAAGCAGGGGCTGTCAGCGTTAAGCCACTGCAATTCTTCAGTGGCATAGAAAAAAATTCAGGATACGCGTGAAGAAGAATTTTTTTGTACAGCATCTGGTCTTGACGATACCTCTTTGGAAGATTCAGCATGAACTCAATCCATTGAGGGTCTAAAAAAGCGTTTATATGATTTTTTCCTTTTAGCAGCACCAATGGTTTCTGAAAAAATCTTCTCCTAATGCAAAAATAAATTTGCTCATCAAAGGTGATAATATTTCTATCCGCCATTGGCTCATGCGGTAGAAGATCTATATAGGGTTGGAATATTATACTTTCTGTGTAATTTGCATGCTTAGCATAATAAGTTATTGCCTTTTCCCATGTTTCATTCTCTTCTTTCTTGGCCTTCGAGCCAGACAGAGGATCACCTTCGAAACCACTCAAAAAAAAGCTATCATCGTTGAAATAACAAAATATCTGGCTGTACAAATAACCTTCCATAAGAGCTATTGGGTACTGAAAGTTTCGAGCATAAGTGAGAAGATCTTGTTCCCTCCAGCTAATTTTATCAAGGTTTATTAGTTTATTGGATACACCTGCTCTTTTAGCAACCTGTTGGCCTATTTCATAATCCAGAGCTCCTGGTATGCCAACAGTTACGGTTTGAATCTGACTTTTGGGCATGTGCTTGAGCATACCTGCAAGAATGGCGCGAGAGTCCATACCTCCACTTAAAGGAATTACAATTGTCTTATTGCCTAATTTACCGGCAATATCGTGAAATATACAATCAAGGATCTCTGCCCCTTCTTTGATAAGTTGATCCAAGGGGCCATTGTTTTTGGTTTCTTGCAAGTGAATGCCGTAACGGGTCAGTAATCTCTGTAGATGTATCTGCTTGGGTCTTGGAACAAAACCGTAGTACATGAAGGCGTTAATTTGTTCATCAGTCAGTGGGGGCTGCATTGAATACCGACCTCCTCGAAATCAAAACCGCTTCTATAGCCAGCATGGCGAGCGACCAAGAGATATAGTAGATCAGATAGGCGATACCGGCACCAATCAGTCCAAAGACTGGAAGAAAGGAAAAAAGCACCGCAAAATAAATAACAGTTCCAGCCATGTGAACCCAAAATGTCATGTGCGGTCTTCCCATGGAAAGCATGGCAGGTTGGAGAGGGAAAGCCACAGCCGCCACAACAATTGCCATCATGTACCAGAGCATGACGTCTATTGCATCCGAGTAGGCCATCCCAACAGTTAGTCTGATAATGTAATCTCCAAAAAAATAAAATACAAACCAGCTACCCAGTGCGATCAATCCCGCAAGAACAGAGGCGCGTCCTCCAAAGCGTACAAACTCCTCGATTGCTCCCTTGGAAAATAGTCTTGCCAGTTCCGGATAAATAGATTGGTACAATGGGTCAATCATTCTTTGAATTATTGCGGCAAACTGCTTTGCGATTTTGTAAAGACCAACAGCAATAGGGCCCAGCATGACAGCAATGATCATGACATCCATCTCCCTTGTTGTCATACGGACTGAGCTATTTATGTTGGTTGTCCATACAAAACCCCATATCCCATTAAACTTGTTTGATATATTTCGGGCACTGCCTTGCATGACCCCATGTATTTTCTGATGGCTCAATTCCTGGAAGGCAAAGTAAATAAGAACGAGCTTGCCCAGTATATCTACGATAGCCCAAACCAACAAAAATCCCCAGATTCCAGTGCCCATGGCATAAGCGATGGTTACTCCAAGGAGTTTGATAATCGCGGCAATTACATTCTGGTAGGCAATTTTTTTGAATCTGTCGAACAATCTCAATATTCCTATAGGGGTTCCATTGAGATGAAAAAGTATGGTAGCACTATAAATAGTGGCCATCAAAACATGTTGCATGTCCCAATCTTTCCACTGACCAATAAACGATGCAACGGTAGATGCAAGGACTGTTGCTACGATAACGGTAGCACCATCAAGCATGAAACCGAACTTGATGAGTGATTTGAAATCCTGCTCACGCTTTTGTTCTAGGGCATCGGCTCCATATTTGATTATTGCCTGCCAGCTTTGGAAAGTGAACAGAGAGCTCACAATGGTTACATAAGTGGTTATCAGCACCAGTATACCAAACTGCTCAACCCCAAGTGCGCGGGCAGTCAAGGCGAGCGAGGCAAGCCCAAGCACTGACGCAGCCATATTTCCGCTAAAAAGCATCGTGGCATTTGCTATCAATCTTCGCAGAAGATCATCTTTAAGCCATTGCCGGGGGGAACCAATGAATCTAGCTGCTTTGGTAATGTTCATTTGTTCGTCACGTATTGGAATAGAAAAGATTAAAAATCTCGCAACCTCAATCAACAAGCCGGCCCTGCCTGATATTCACTCAACCAAGCCCTTTGGCACGTCTTGCATTGGTTATCCATTCTAAAAACAAAGCTACCAAAATCCCGAGAAAACAGCCCATAACCAGGCTTAATGAAATAATCAATTTTTTATTTGGCTTAAACGGTTTCAAAGGTGGTTCTGTCTTCCAAATGAAAGAGACCAACTGTTTTTCTTCAATATTCTCCATAGCCACGATTAAATGATTATACTTTTCTCTGAGCGTGTACAAGTCAATGGAGGGCATGTATACAACCGTGTTGGAAGGCAGATTCAAGTCTTTCATGGGGTTATCGATAATGGCCTTCAGATCCTCCATGTTTTTTTCCGTGAGAGCCTTTTCCATTTCCAGTTGGATAGCTATATTGGGCACCAACTGAATGTAACCCGGCAAAGCTTCCATAAGCGCGACGCCAGCGCCGCTGTCGAGTGTTTCGACATCAACTCGTATAACGCTCGATCCCTTGCTCACTGAGGCCTTGATGTTCATGATTTTGTTCAGATCACCCATGTGCATGTTCAACAATTGTGATGTCTTTTCCTTACGGACATTCTTAAGCTCGTCAAGTTCGTCTATAGCCGCAGTGAGATCAATCTGTTTGACGGACCCGACCATCTGGTTAAGGATAAGGGTATTGGATACCCGGTATACTTTCTGTGCCAGGGTTGTGTAGGCGATGGAAATGCCCAGAGTAACCAGGACGACGAGGAGAATCGTGAGCTTCCTTTTCTTCAGTACAAGCAACAGATCATACAGATCGATCTCGTCATCGTGATAGCGCTCGTCCAAAGTGGCCTTTTCCACATGCACCTCCTCATTCCTTTACGAAATCGAGAAAAACGTTTAACACCGTGCCTTGTCGCGTCATCTCTGCTATCAAGCGTCTTTCAACTGATGAATCGCAGTCTTCTCTGCTCGCAGTGCCGTATCCAGGACTTTTGCAAACCTGTCCTAAGACTCAAATGAGCGACAGCCCCTCACGCAATTGCTCATATCGTTTTCCGCAATGCGAGCATGCGAGATCGCCGTCGAGCCGGTTCCCGCATTCGCACATCCACCCGATCTGCTTGGCAGGATTGCCCACCATGAGAGCATAATCAGGGGCTCCCCTGGTGACCACTGCCCCTGCTCCAATGAATGCATACGCACCTATGGTGTAGCCGCATACGATGGTCGCGTTCGCCCCGATGGTGGCCCCTGTCTTCACCAGGGTGGGTCGCATCTCGTCCATCCTGGGGATATGGGCGCGGGGGTTGAACACGTTGGTGAACACCATTGACGGCCCGCAGAACACGTTGTCCTCCAGGGTGACGCCTTTGTAGACCGATACGTTGTTCTGGATTTTGCAGCCGTTTCCGATGATCGCATCAGGACCGATCACTACGTTCTGGCCGATGCTGCAGTCTTTCCCGATCTTCGAGCCCTTGAGTATGTGGCTGAAGTGCCAGATCTTCGTCCCTGCGCCAATGGAGACCCCCTCATCGATGCAACTCGTCTCATGGGCAGAGAAAACATCCTGCCTCTTGAGCATATCCTTCAGGGATATCTTTTTACCGTTGCTGAGCAGAGAATCCTGGCTCGCTTTCAGAATCCTCAGAACATTGATTCCTTCCAGTGCATGCGTAACAGGCACTTTGCGGTTCGTGATACACTCGATGAAGTGAGTGCACTCGGCCTTCAGGGGCTCGCTCTGCTCAATCTCTACCTGGACGGCGTCCTTCTTGTCCGGTATGGGAAAACCGTTATGCCATGAAATGTTGTGCGGATAGAGCAGGAGCTTCTCGTTCCAGGGAACCGTGTCTCTGAACACGGCCATATTCCGTTCCCCCACCACTACCAGCGTCTGCTCCTTGAAAGGATGCAACCAGGAGACAAATACATGTGCCTTCAGGCCACTCGGGAACTCCAGATGGGTGGTAGTGACATCGGCGATCTTCTTGTGAAGGTAGTTGCCGCCGGTGGCCATAACATATTCGGGTTCCTCTTGTGCCAGGCAGAGGATCATGGAGATATCGTGGGGAGCAAAGCTCCAGAGGATATCTTCCTCTCGCCTGATCTTGCCGAAGCTCAAGCGATTTGAATAAATGTAGTGGATCCGCCCCAGCTCTCCTTTGTGGATGAGTTCCTTGAGTTTGATGAAGGCTGAGTGATACTGCAGGAGATGGCCCACCATCAGAATGCGCTCGTGCTTCTCCGCAATATCTTTGAGTTCATATGCATCCGTGAGACTCAACGCGAGTGGTTTTTCCACGAACACGTCCTTACCAGAAAGCAAGGCCTCTCGGGCAAGCGAGAAGTGCATCTCGGCAGGGGCGGCGATGGCCACGCCATCAATGTCTTTTCTGCCAATGAGCTCCTGGAAGCTTGAAGTATATATGATATCAGGATAAGACTCCGCAAATGATTTGAGAGCCTTTCCATTACTGTCACAGACTGCTGTGAGCGCCCCCAGTTGAGCATAGTTCCTGACGAGATTCTTTCCCCAATATCCTGCGCCCACGACAGCAATGCGTGGCTGTTCTTTCTTCACCACATTTCTCCCCTACAATCTGTTTTTCACTTGAATGTCGCCCTTAAAACCACTATTCACCGAGCCGCGCCCAGGATCACATCGGTTATCTGCCGCTGCTCTGCCTCGGTGAGATACGGATGCATGGGAAGTGAAAAGATCTTGCCGGCCTTGTCTTCGGAAACGGGATAATCGCCTGGCTTGTGCCCCAGATATGCGTAGGCCCCCTGGAGATGGAGCGGCCTGGGATAATAGATGGCAGTCGGTATTCCCTCTTTCTTCAAAGCACCGAGGATCTCGTCTTTTTTCCCGCTCACCAGCGAATACTGTGCCCATGCGCTCAGCGAGCCTTCTCTGACGAGCGGTGTCTGGATGTACGGATTATCGTTCAGGAGATCTGTATAGCGGTTCGCCACATCCTGCCTCATATTCATCTCTTCCGGAAAGATCTCGAACTTGGCCAGCAGGATCGCTGCCTGCAGGGTGTCGCACCTGCCGTTGATCCCGATCCGGATGTTGTCGTACTTGTCCGAGCCTTTTCCGTGCACCCTCACCGA
>Ga0116183_1004520_pt1 | contig 13599 bp, 12 predicted proteins | sample AD_UKC078_MetaG_FD_89753 | JGI IMG/M metagenome (GOLD analysis project Ga0116183, IMG submission 89753) | Active sludge microbial communities of municipal wastewater-treating anaerobic digesters from USA - AD_UKC078_MetaG | ecosystem: Engineered > Bioreactor > Anaerobic > Digestate | place: USA... | reverse complement strand
GGAGGCTGGCCGTTGCCAGCGCGGCTACTTCGTCGAGACCTTGGGCGGAGCCCAGTTCGCGGCCGCGTCGACGGTGGACCGGCTGCGCAGCCACGCCGACTCCGTCGACCGGGCACAGCCGGATCTCAACGCCGTGGCGCTGGCCGCTGCCGACCCGGCCAATCCCTACGGCGCCGCGCTACCGTGGCCCGCGACCGAACCGGGGCATCGCCCGGGACGGAAGGCCGGCGCCCTCGTCGTCCTCGTCGATGGTGCGCTGGTGACCTACCTCGAGCGCGGTGGCCGCACGCTACTGACCTTCGGCGCCGATGCCGACGTGTTGCGCGCGGCCGCGGCTGCGCTGGCCGACCTTGTCGGTGCGGCTCGATTCAGCGGGATTCTCGTCGAGAAGATCAACGGCGTATCGGTGCTGGAAGCCCCGCACACCGAAATCACCGAGGCCCTGCTGGCCGCCGGCTTCGCCCGGACGCCGCGCGGGCTGAGATTGCGGTGAGGAGCGGTGAACACGCTGCCAACCCTCGTGATGACCCCTTCGTCCGCGCCTGAAGGTCATCCCTGGCCTACCCTGTGGCAATGCCGGAGGGCGACACCGTTTTCCGCACCGCGGCACACCTTCGGCAGGCGTTGACCGGCAAATTGCTCACCCGCTGCGACGTCCGTGTTCCCCGCTACGCCACCGTCGACCTGACCGGTCAGACCGTCGACGAAGTGATCAGCCGCGGCAAGCACCTGTTCATCCGCGTCGGCCCGGCCAGCATCCACTCCCATCTGAAGATGGACGGCAGTTGGCGGGTGACCCGCCGCGGCGCTCCGCAGCGCCGGCCGCACACGATCCGGATCCTGCTGGAGGCCGGTGACGTCGTGGCGCTCGGGATAGACCTGGGCCTCCTGGAGATTCTGGAGCGCGACCGCGACCAGGAATCAGTGGCCCACCTCGGGCCGGACCTGCTCGGCCCGGACTGGGATCCCGCCGCCGCCGCGGCCAACCTGGTTGCCCGCCCGGACCGACCGATCGCCGAGGCGCTGCTGGACCAGCGGGTGCTGGCCGGGATCGGCAACGTGTACTGCAACGAACTGTGCTTCATCTTCGGGCGGTTGCCGAACAGCCCGGTCGCGACGGTCAACGATCCGGTCCGACTCGTCGGCCGCGCCCGGGAAATGCTGTGGGCCAACCGGATCCGGCGGCAACGCACCACCACCGGTAACACCCGGCCAGGTCACGAACTCTGGGTTTACGACCGCGCGGGGCAGCCCTGCCGACGTTGCGGCACACCGATCTCGCAGTCCTGGCCGGACGGTCGGGACGCCGTCGAGCGGGTCAGGTACTGGTGTCCGGCGTGTCAGCGTTAGGCCGCAACTTGGCGACCTCGGCGGCGACCGTGTCGTCAAGGGTCTTCACGGTGGTGCGATCCATCCGCAGGGCGGTGACGGAATTCGCCCGGTACAGGGTGTTCTCCACATCAGAGCGGCCGTTGGGATAGGTCAGCGCCAGCACCACCGCGGTGCCGTTGTCGAGGGCCTCGCCGACCTCATGCCGCAATCCGGAGCGCAATTCGTGCTCGGCGACCGCGGCAGCCACCGCGCCTCCCGCCCCGCCGACCACCAGGGCGAGCAGCAGCGGATCGAACACCAGCCCGAACAACGCACCGATCCCGGCGCCGATCATCGCGCCAGAGCGGCCGTGCCGGTTGGCGGCCTCGACCACCTCCGCCTGACCCCGCTCATCGCGGGCTACCAGGGCGGCCGAGCGCAGTTCCATTCCGTGTTTGAGCCGGCGCTCGAGTTCCCCGAAGTCGGTGTGCGCAGCGTCCAGATCCCCGTAGGTCGCCACGAGGATCAGTTGATGGTCATCGTCCATCACTCCAACGTAGCGCGCAGAAACCCCTCCAGGTGGCCCGCGACCACGTCGGTGTTCTCAAGCCAGCACCAGTGCCCCAGACCGGGCAGGATCTTGACGATCGCCCGGGGGAAGATCTCGGCCTGTCGGTGCGCCTGTTCGACGGGGATGTAGGCGTCGGCATGGCCGAACAGCACCAGGGCGTTGTGGTCGTGCTCGCGCAACCGGGCGGCCAACTGGTCCATATCGCCGGGCCGGGTCGACCGGTACAGCCTCAGCACCGCGCGGCGGGTCTTCTCCGGCAGCAGATGACCGGCGATCACCTGCACCCATTCCCGGGACAGCCCCGGGTTCTCCCGGGCCAGCACCTTCGCCGTCGTCCGCGGATCCAGCAGCCGCATGGACAGCCCGCCGAGCACGGGTGTGCGCCAGATCCTGGCCATCCGGTGCCAGCGGTAGCCCACCAAAACGCCGGTGTTGACGAAGGTCACGCTGGCCACCCGGTCCGGGTGGTCCGCCGCCCACGCCGCGGCGAACGGACCACCGAAGTCGTGCGCCACCAGATGCACCCGTTGGATCCCGAGCTTCTCGATCACCCCGTGCAGGAATCGGGCATAGCTGTAAATCGTGTAGTCGCCGTCGGGCCGCGCGGCGGCGGAACCGAATCCGGGCAGGTCGGGGGCGACGACGGTGGCGTACCTGGCCACCCGGGTCATCAGCGGCATCCAGTCCGATCCGCTGTCCGGGTTGCCGTGCACGAAGACCACCGCCTCGGTGAGCCCGGGGCCGGCCGGGCCGGTCCTGCCGGGGCCGCCGATGTGTACCGAGGTGGCGATGCCTTCGACGGTCATCCGCCGGGTGTCGATCATGCGCGCGAGCTTACGAAACAGCGGCGCTCACCGGTCAGCGGGTCGTCGAACTCCAGACGGTGGGCGATCAGTCGCAGCGGGCGGGTGAAGTCTCCCGGATCGACCTCCAGGATCTCCGGGTACAACGGGTCATTGTCGATCGGCACACCCAGCCCGGCCATATGCACCCGCAACTGGTGGGTTCGCCCGGTCCGTGGCGTCAGCCGATACCGCCCGTCCCCCACTGGCTCGACCAGAGTCTCCGCATTCGGCTCCCCCGCTTCGACCGCCGCCTGCAGCGCTCCCCGACGCTTGACAATCCGATTCGAAACCCGTTGTGGCTCAGCCAGATCCGGCCACATCGTCGACCAGGCGAGGTAAATCTTCTCGACCTGGCCGTCAGCGAACATCCGCTGATAGCGACCGCGAACATCGGGTCGGACGGTGAACATCAGCACCCCGGCGGTCAGCCGGTCCAGTCGATGCGCCGGGCTGAGGTCGGGCAGGTCGAACTCCCGGCGCAGTCGCACCAGTGCGGTCTGCGCGACGTGCCCACCCCGCGGCATGGTGGCCAGGAACGGCGGCTTGTCCACCACCAGGATGGCGTCGTCGCGGTACAGCACCGGGATGTCGAACGGCACCTCCACCTCGTCGGGCAGGTCGCGGTAGAGGTAGACCACGGCACCGGGCGGCATCTCCGTCGATGCGTCGACTGCCGCACCCCGGGCATCGACGACCTCCCCGCGCAGCACCTTCCCCCGGTCGCCGAAACGCCGGTCGAACTCGTCGGCCACATTGCCGCCGTGCAACCGCAGCCGGGCCGGCCCCAGCCCGTCCCGGACCGGAAGCGGCACCCGGCGCCCCCGCCTGATGGCGTCGCTCCCCCTAGTCGAGCGGCACCGGTTCGAGGATCTCCGAGCGCGCTTCGGGGGCGGCTACCCGCAGCGCGTCGGCGGAGGCGTCGTCGGGCTGGGCCTGCGACTGCACCTCGGCCTCCACCCGTGCGATGTAGGTGGCCACCTCGCGGTCGACGTCCTCCGGGCTCCAGTCCAGGATCGGCGCCACGATCTCGGCCACCTCCCGGGCGCAGTCCACCCCGCGGTGCGGGTACTCGATCGAGATCCGCATCCGGCGGGCCAGGATGTCCTCGAGGTGCAGCGCCCCCTCGGCGGCCGCCGCGTAAGCGGCCTCCACCCTCAAGTAGACCGGCGCCTCGGTGATCGGCTCAAGCAGATCGGGGCGGTCGGCGGCGAGGTCGAGCACCTCGCCGATCAGCGAGCCGTACCGGTCCAGCAGGTGGCGTACCCGGTAGGGGTGCAGACCGTACTCGGCGCCGACGTGATCGGTCTGGTTGATCAGCGCGAAGTACCCGTCGGCGCCCATCAGCGGAACCTTCTCGGTCACCGAGGGGGCCACCCGGGACGGGACGAACTCCGCGGCGGCGTCCACAGCGTCGGCGCCCATCACCCGGTAGGTGGTGTACTTGCCACCCGCGATGGCCACCAGGCCGGGGGTGGGCGAGGCCACGGCGTGCTCACGGGACAGCTTCGAGGTCTCTTCGCTCTCCCCTGCCAGCAGTGGGCGCAGACCGGCGTAGACGCCGTCGATGTCGTCATGGGTCAGCGGGGTGGCGAGCACGGTGTTGACGTGGCCGAGGATGTAGTCGATATCGGCCTTGGTGGCGGCCGGGTGGGCCAGGTCGAGATTCCAGTCGGTGTCGGTGGTACCGATGATCCAGTGCGTGCCCCACGGGATCACGAACAGCACCGATTTCTCGGTGCGCAGGATGATCGCCACCTCGCTGACGATGCGGTCCCGCGGCACCACGATATGCACGCCCTTCGACGCGCGCACCCGGAACCTGCCCCGCTGCCGCGACAGCGCCTGAATCTCGTCGGTCCACACCCCGGTGGCGTTGATCACCACGTGACCCCGGACGTCGGTGACCCGGCCGTCCTCGGAATCGCGGACGTTCACCCCGACCACCCGATCACCCTCGGTGAGCATTCCGACCGCCTGGGTCGAGGTGCGCACCACGGCACCGTAGTGGGCGGCGGTCCGAGCCACCATCATGGTGTGACGGGCGTCGTCGACGACGGTGTCGTAGTAACGGATGCCGCCGATGAGTGAACTGCGCTTGAGGCTGGGTGCCAGCCGCAACGCACCCGACTTCGTCAGATGGCGCTGTGCGGGAACCGATTTCGCGCCGCCCAACTGGTCGTACAGGAAGATGCCGGCGGCCATGTAGGGCCGCTCCCACCACCGATTGGTCAGCGGGAACAGGAATGGCAGCGGTTTGACCAGGTGCGGAGCCAGGGTGGTCAGCGACAGTTCCCGCTCGTGCAGTGCTTCCCGGACCAGGCCGAACTCCAACTGCTCGAGATACCGCAGTCCGCCGTGGAACATCTTCGAACTGCGGCTCGAGGTACCCGACGCGAAGTCGCGGGCCTCGACAAGCGCAACGCGCAGTCCGCGGGTGGCGGCGTCCAGCGCCGCGCCCGCGCCCACCACACCACCACCGATCACCACGATGTCGAACTGTTCGCTACCCAGCCGCTGCCAGAACTGCTCACGTTGGGCGGGACCGAGGAACGTCTGGCCGTTGCCCGGCTGCAGGATCGGGTCACTCATGGCGGTCAGGTTAGTCGAGATCGGCCCCGGGCTGGTCAAGATCCCGGGCTGTCAAGTCCGGCTAGTCGAGATCGTCGTGCGCCATCAACCGGCGCGCCGCCTCGATCACCGAACCCGACAGCGACGGGTAGACCGACAGCGTCTGCGCCAGTTCGGTGACCGAGATCCGGGTCTGCACGGCCAGCGCGATCGGCAGGATCAGTTCGGAGGCGATCGGAGCGACCACCACACCGCCGATCACCACGCCGGTGGCCGGCCGGCAGAAGATCTTGACGAAACCGCGGCGCAGCAGCGACATCTTGGCCCGGGGATTGGTGGTCAGCGGCAACATGATCGTGCGGGCCGGGACTGCGCCGCTGTCGATGGCGGTCTGCGGCACCCCGACCGCCGCGATCTCCGGCCGGGTGAAGGTCGCTGAGGCGACGGTGCGCAGCCGAATCGGGGACACCCCCTCGCCCAGCGCGTGGTACATCGCGATCCGGCCCTGCATGGCGGCCACCGACGCCAGTGGAAGCAGCCCGGTGCAGTCCCCGGCGGCATAGATCCCGGCCGCGACGGTGCGTGAGACCCGGTCGACCGGGATGTAACCGCCGGGCGAGACGTCGATCCCGACCCGATCCAGGCCCAGGCCGGCGGTGTTGGGCACCGAGCCCACGGTCATCAGGGCGTGGCTGCCCTCGACGACCCGTCCGTCGGCCATGGTCACCCGCACACCGTCCCCAGCGCCCGAGCCGGTCCGGGCAACCGAGTCGGCGCGGGCGTTCTTGACCAATGTCACACCACGTTCCGCGAACACCTGCTCCAGAACGGCGGCGGCGTCGCGGTCCTCGTGGGGCAGGATCTGGTCCCGGCTGGCCACCACGGTCACCGGCACACCCAGTTCGGTGTACGCGTTGCAGAACTCCGCGCCGGTCACCCCGGAGCCGACGATCACCAAATGTTCGGGCAGTTCGGTGAGGTCGTAGAGCTGCCGCCAGTTGAGGATCCGCTCGCCGTCCGGCTCGGCCCCCGGCAGCACCCGCGGGCTGGCACCGGTGGCGATCAGCACCACGTCGGCCTTGAGAACCCCGCCCCCACCCGCCGCGGTGGTCACCCGGACCCGGTGCGACGCCATGCCGGGAATGTCGTCGATCAACTCGGCACGGCCGGCGACCACGTTGATCTTCTGGCCGAGCAATTGTGAGCCGATGTCGGCGGACTGCGATCGGGCCAGTGTCCTGACCCGGTTGTTGATCTGGCCGAGGGTGATTTTGGCGTCGTCGATGCCGATGTCGAAGCCCAGCCCCGCGGCCCGGCGCAACTCGGTACGCACCCCGGTGGAGGCGATGAAGGTCTTGGAGGGCACGCAGTCGTAGAGCACGCAGGCGCCGCCGATGCCGTCGCTGTCCACGACGGTCACCTCGGCACCTCGGCCGGCGGCCACCAGGGCCGCCTCGTAACCGGCGGGACCCCCGCCGATGATGACGATCCGCTTGGTGATCGGCGCTCCCACGTGCCTATCTAAACACCGCTACGGCGGGTCGGCTCGCCGGTAAGCCCGCTACGCTTCTCCCGTGCCGATCTACGCCGCCTACGGGTCGAACATGGATCCCGAGCAGATGCTGCAGCGGGCGCCGCACTCCCCGATGGCCGGCACCGGCTGGCTGCACGGCTGGCGCCTGACCTTCGCCGGCGAGGACATCGGCTGGGAGGGGGCCTTGGCGACGGTGGTCGAGGACCCGACCTCGAGCGTCTTCGTGGTCCTCTATGACGTGACCCCCACCGACGAGGACAGCATGGATCGCTGGGAGGGCTCGGACATCCTCCTGCACAAGAAGATTCGCTGCCGCATCGACCGGGAGGCCTCGGACACCACCACCGGGCCGGTGCTGGCATGGCTGTACGTCCTGGACGCCTGGGAGGGCGGCCTGCCGTCGGCGCGGTACATCGGTGTGATGGCCGATGCCGCGGAGGTGGCCGGCGCGCCGGCCGACTACGTCCACGATCTACGCACCCGCCCGGCCCGCAACATCGGGCCCGGCCCCGCCGAATAGGGCTGGAGCCCGGCCGAATAGGGCTGGGGCCCGGCCTACGGTTCCCTGACTAACTCCGGCGCTGCTCGAATTCCCAGGCATCGGAGACCATCTCCTCCAGCGCGGCATGCCGGGGCTGCCAGCCGAGTTCGGCGATGGCCCGCTCACTTGAGGCGATCAGGATCGCCGGGTCGCCGGCCCTGCGGTCGACATCACGGGCGGCGATGGGTTTGCCGGTGACCCGCCGGCAACACTCGATGACCTCGCGGACGCTGAAGCCGGTGCCGTTGCCGAGGTTGAAGATCCGGTGCGATCCGGGCTGGGCCTGCTTGATGGCCAGCACGTGGGCGTCGGCGAGGTCGCGGACGTGGATGTAGTCCCTGATACAGGTGCCGTCCGGCGTGGGCCAATCGTCACCGTAGACCAGGATTTCCGGCCGTCGACCCGCCGCGACCTGCAGCACCAACGGGATGAGGTGGGTCTCCTGCCGGTGCCGCTCACCCAGTCCGGAGTACGCACCGGCCACGTTGAAGTAGCGCAGGCTGGCCGCCGCCAGACCGTGCGCCCGGGCGTAGGAGGTGATCGCGTGGTCGATCGCGAGTTTGGTGGCGCCGTAGGCGTTGGTCGGTCGGGTTGGTGCGTCCTCGGTGATGGGCACCGATTCCGGTTCGCCGTAGGTGGCCGCGGTCGAGGAGAACACCAACCGCGGGGTGCCGGACTCGCGCATCGCCTCGAGCAGATCCAGCGTCTTGACGACATTGCCGTACCAGTACTTCTCGGGCGCCTCGACCGACTCCCCCACCAGTGAGCGGGCCGCGAAATGCAGCACCCCGTCGAACGCCCCGCCCGGCAGCAATGTCCGCGCCGCGGGAACCAGGTCGTCCTCGACGAACTCCGCCCCGGCCGGCACCGCGTCGGCGTTGCCGGTGGACAGATCGTCGACGACGACCACCCGGTGGCCCTGTTCGAGAAGAACTTTTGCGCAAACACTGCCGATGTAACCCGCGCCGCCGGTGACCAGTAGCTTCATCCGTCCGACCTCATCCCAGTAGCGCCGACTGCTCGACGGTGTTGACCAGCACCCGGACGCCGACCGCCAGTGCGCGCTCGTCGATGTCGAAATTGGGTTGGTGCAGGTCGAGTTGCGGCCCGACCCGATCCCAGACCCCGAGACGGGCCATCGCTCCGGGGACCTCCTCGAGGTACCAGGAGAAGTCTTCCCCACCGCCGGACTGGCGGGTGTCAGCGAGTACCTCCGGCCCGACCGCCTCGATGGCGTGGGTCATGATCTGGGTGGACCTTTCCTCGTTGACCACCGGCGGCACGCCGCGGCGGTACTGCAGGGTGTGTTCGATGCCCAGCGGGGCCAATAGCCCCGAAACCGACTCGCGGACAAGCAGTTCCATATCCAGCCAGGCGTCCCTGCTGGCGGTCCGGACGGTGCCGGCCAGGGACCCGCTCTGTGGGATTGCGTTGGCGGCCACCCCGGCGTTGGCCGCACCCCAGACCATCACGGTGCTGTGCCGCGGGTCGATGCGGCGGGACAGCACGCCCGGCAGTCCGGTGATGACGGTGCCCATCCCGTAGACCAGGTCGGCGGTGAGATGGGGTCGCGAGGTGTGCCCGCCAGGCGAGTACAGGGCGATTTCGATGGAGTCGGCGGCCGAGGTGATCGGCCCGGCGGTGATGGCGACCCGGCCGACGTCCAGACGCGGGTCGCAGTGCAGGGCGAAAATCCGGGACACTCCCGCCAGCCCGCCCGCGGCGATGGTGTCCAGCGCGCCGCCGGGCATCAACTCCTCGGCGGGCTGGAAGATCAGCCGCACCCCGACCGGTAGTTCGGGCGCAGCCGCCAACGCGGTCGCTGCGCCGAGCAGAATGGTGGTGTGGGCGTCATGCCCACAGGCGTGCGCCACGCCCGGCACCGTGGAGGAGTAGTCCGCGCCCGTACGCTCCGTCATCGGCAGCGCGTCCATATCGGCGCGCAGTGCGACACGCGGCATGTGGTCCGGTCCGAGGTCGCAGATCAGCCCGGTACCGCCCGGCAGCGCCTTGGGGTTGAGCCCGGCGTCGACCAGACGGTCGGCGACGAACTGGGTGGTGGCGAATTCCTGGCGGCCGAGTTCGGGATGACGATGGATGTGACGCCGCCACGCGACGAGGTCGTCGTAGTGGGAAGCCAGCCACGACTCGGCGGTGTCGGCCAACGGCATCCTGGAAGTATCTCACCGCCCCGCAACCGCCAGTAGGCTGCCGGGTTGTGAATCCGGACCCAGACCGGGCTGCCCAGGCACTCGCCCAGCGCACCGGCGTGGATCGTCATGACGTCGCCGTCGTCCTGGGGTCAGGCTGGGCACCGGCGGCCGACGCCCTGGGTGCGCTGAGCGCCGACATCCCGATGGCAGAGTTGCCCGGTTTCGCCCGGCCCACCGCCGGCGGACACCAGGGTCGGGTGCTCTCGGTGCAGGCCGGCCGCCACCGGGTTCTGGTGCTGGTCGGCAGGGTGCACCCCTACGAGGGCCACGACCTCAACCAGGTGGTGCACGGGGTCCGGACGGCCTGCGCTGCCGGCGCGGGTGTGCTGGTGCTGACCAACGCAGCGGGTGGCCTGCGCCCGGAATATGAAGTGGGACAGCCGGTTCTGATCGCCGACCACCTCAACCTGACGGCGCGCTCCCCGCTGGTGGGTGCCGACTTCGTCGACCTGGTCGATGCCTACTCGCCACGGCTGCGAGCGCTGGCCCGCCGGATCGACCCGACCCTGAACGAGGGGGTCTACGCCGGGGTGACAGGCCCGCACTACGAGACTCCGGCCGAGATCCGGATGCTGCAGATCCTGGGTGCGGATCTGGTCGGTATGTCGACGGTGCACGAGACCATCGCGGCCCGCGCCGCCGGGGCGGAGGTGCTGGGGCTGTCGCTGGTGACCAACCTCGGCGCCGGGATGACGGGTCAGCCGGTCTGCCATGAGGAGGTTCTGGCGGCGGGCCGGGAATCGGCCCGCCGAATGGGCGGTCTGCTCGCCGCCGTGCTGGCCGCGCTGTAGCGCCGGCGCAACCAGATTGCCGCCCTCCTCAACGCGGCTCCTCCGTCGCCGCTTGATCGTCGGGCGGCGGACCCAATTGCCGCCCTCCTCAACGCGGCTCCTCCGTCGCCGCTTGATCGTCGGGCGGCGCTACCGCGGCCCGTATTGGCGGTCGCCGGCGTCGCCGAGTCCGGGAACGATGTAGGCCACGTCATTGAGCCCCGCATCAATCGCGGCGGTGAACAGCCGCGCTTCCGGTGCGGCCTTCTCCAACGCCGCCACGCCGGCGGGCGCGCACACCACGCACACCACGGTGATGTCGTTGGCACCGCGGTTATGCAGCAGTTCGATGGTGTAGACCATCGACCCTCCGGTGGCCAGCATCGGATCGAGCACCATGACCGGCTGGTCACGCAAATCCCCCGGCAGCGACTCCAGATAGGGCACCGGCTCCCGGGTCTCCTCGTTGCGGGCCACCCCGACGAAGCCCACCATCGCCTCCGGGATTAGCGCGTGCGCCTGATCCACCATGCCCAGTCCGGCCCGCAAGACGGGCACCAGCAGCGGTGGCCGCGCCAACCGGCTGCCCGTGGTCTCAGTCAGCGGGGTCCGCACCACGATCTCCTCGCAGGCGGCGTCGCGGGTCGCCTCGTACACCAGCATGTGGGTGAGGTCACGCAGCGCGGCACGGAACGCAGCGTTGTCGCTGCGCTCATCGCGCAGCTTGGTCAGCCGCGCTGCGGCTAGCGGATGGTCGACGACACACACGTCCATGGACGCAAACTCTAGGTCGTTACGCTGTCCGGCATGGCCGCAGAGCTACGACCGATCCGCCTCGGCGTCACCGCCGGAGACTTCTACACGTTGTGGGCGCCTCGCTGGCGCGACGGCGGCGACGAGTGGGAGGGCTTTCTCGGCCTGGGTGAGGACCTGTTCGCCTTCACCTCGGTGGCCGATCTCGCGGCGTTCGTCCGGTCCGGGACCGACAACGACCTCACCGACCACCCGGCGTGGGAGAAGCTGGTCAAGGCCAACGCGCACAGGTTTGAGCCGGCAGAGGACGCCACCGCCGACCTGATCGCCGTTCACGAACTGCTGGCCGAGAAGCCGACCGAAGAGTCCATCAACGCTCTCGCCTTCACACTGTCGGTGGTGGCCTCTATCGGGTCGGTGTGCGAACTGCCGACCGTGATGCGGTTCTTCAACGGCAACCCCAACCTGGGACTGATCTCCGGAGGTATCGACCAGTTCACCGGACGGGCCGGGCGCAAGCGCTGGGACATCGTCGGCGACATCGTCGCGCGGGGCTGGGACGGCGTCATCTCCGCCGTCGACGAGGTGATCACCACCCCGGCGGTCGACACCCGCGAATCGGCACGGGCCGCCGTCGAGCTCGACGAGCCGTGGGAGGACGTGGAGGAGCCCGACGAACTCGAGGCGGTGCCGTCCTCGGAGTCGGGGTCGGAATCGAAGGCCGGTCGCGGGCGGGCGGCCGCAGACACGGTGGTGCTGGGCTCCGACGCCGACTTCTGGGATCAGGTCGGTATCGACCCGGTGCGGGTGATGGCCGGCGGTGGCACCTACCACACCCTGCGCTGCTACTTCGGTGAGAAGCCGATCTTCCTGGGCCGCAACGGCCGGATCAGTGTGTTCCCCTCTGAGCGGGCCTTGGCCCGGTATCTGGCCGACGAACACGACCACGACCTGTCCGATCTGAGCACCTACGACGACATCCGCACCGCCGCGACCGACGGCTCGCTGCGGATCGACGTCACCGAGGACAACACCTACGTGCTCAACGGCCTGGTCGACGATATCGCCGACGGCCCGGAAGCCATCGACCGTGACCAGATGGCCCTGGCCGTGGAGTTCATCCGCGACGTCGGGACCTACTCCGAGGACGACACCGTCGATACCCTGCTCGCCGTCGATACCCCGATAGGCCGACTGGTCAGCCACATTCTGGATCCCGAATCCGCGTCTCGGCCCGGCCCACCACACTCCGCGGCCGTCAAGCAGTGGGAACAACTCGAGGCATTCGTGGAGTCGCGACTGCGGCGCGAGTAGCGCGCGGGCATCGCGGCCCCGAAGCACCGGCGCCTGCGACCCGATTTTTGTCATAGGCTCCGACTAGTATCGAATGTATGTTCGATAGCGCCGATCCGGAGGTCCTTCCCTCCGCTAACGATGCGGTGGTGGTCGGCGCGGTCGGCGGCTGGGCGCATAGCGAAGCGGCTGCGGCGGCACGGCGACTGGCGGCGATCGGCGAGCTGGTGGCCCGGCGTTGCCCGGTCGACGAGGCTGATCCCGACGTGGTCGACGAGCGTTCGCGGTGGGTGTGTGACCCGTGGGATGCCACGGCGGCGGAGGTCGCCGCGGCGCTGGGGATCAGCGCCCGGCGGGCGTCCTCGCAGATGTACCTGGCGCAGTCCTTGCGCGAGCGGCTCCCCAAGGTCAATGCCCTGTTCTTGTCGGGTCGCATCGGGGCGCGGCTGGTGTCGACGATCTCGTGGCGGACGCACTGTGTCATCGGCACAGCGGAGATGGCGGCCATCGATGCCGAGATCGGCGACGCCGCGCAATCGTGGGGTCCGTTGTCGGACCGCAGAATCGAGACGCTGATCGATGTGGTGGTGGATACCCACGACCCACGGGCGCGGGAGTGGTTCCGAGAGGCAGCACGCGGAATGGACGTGCAGTTCGGCAAGCCCGACGACGCCGGCGGAACCCGATCGGTGTGGGGTCGGCTGCTGGTCACTCATGCCGAACTCATCGAGCGGCGGCTCACCGCCATGGCTCGCGCGGTATGCGAGGCCGACCCGCGCACCGTCGGACAGCGCCGCGCCGAAGCGATGGGCGCGGTGTTCGCAGGCGCCGACCGGATCGCCTGCCAATGCGGTCAACCCGACTGCCGCATCCCCGCCGTCGCAGCGCTGAAGGACTCGGTGGTCATCCATGTCGTGGCCGACAAGGCCGCGGTCGAACAAGCCACGGCAGAACAAGCCACGGCAGAACAAGGCACGGCAGAACAAGGCACGGCAGAACAAGGCACGGCAGAACAGGGCACGGCCGAACAAGCCGCGGCAGAACAGGGCACGGCAGAACAGGGCACGGCCGAACGGTCTGCCGACCCCGACGCCGCCGACCGGGCCACTCCGGACCGCGCCGAGACGAAGCCGGGCCAGCAGGACCGTGTCCGGCGCGCGTTGATGGTCAACGGCGGGGTCATTCCGAACCCGCTGCTGG
>Ga0116183_1004519_pt1 | contig 13601 bp, 9 predicted proteins | sample AD_UKC078_MetaG_FD_89753 | JGI IMG/M metagenome (GOLD analysis project Ga0116183, IMG submission 89753) | Active sludge microbial communities of municipal wastewater-treating anaerobic digesters from USA - AD_UKC078_MetaG | ecosystem: Engineered > Bioreactor > Anaerobic > Digestate | place: USA... | reverse complement strand
CACGAGCCACGCTTGGCAACCACGTTGTTCGCGATCGCGGCGTCGAGCACCGAACCCTCCCACGAGATGCCGCGGGAATAGAGAATGTCAAACTCCGCCTCGGTAAAGGGCGGCGCGACCTTGTTCTTGACGACCTTAACGCGCGTGCGGTTGCCGATCACCGTGCCGGTGGGGTCTTTGATCGCACCGATACGCTGGACCTGCAAGCGCACCGAGGCGTAGAACTTGAGCGCCTTGCCGCCGGGCGTGGTCTCGGGATTGCCGAACATCACGCCGATCTTGTCGCGCACCTGGTTGGTAAAGAGGCAGAGGGTCTTGGTCTGCGAGATGGCGCTGGTCAGCTTGCGCATCGCCTGCGACATCAGGCGCGCCTGCAAGCCCATGTGGGCATCGCCCATGTTTCCGTCGATCTCGGCCTGCGGGGTGAGCGCCGCGACGGAGTCGATCACGACCACATCCAGCGCGCCGCTTTTGACGAGCTGCTCGGTGATGGTGAGCGCCTCCTCGCCCGAGTTCGGCTGCGAGACCAGCAGGTTATCGAGGTCCACCCCGATGCGGCGCGCGTAATTGGGATCCATTGCATGCTCGGCATCGACAAAGGCCGCCAGGCCGCCGGCCTTCTGGGCGTTCGCAATGACATGGAGCGCGAGTGTCGTCTTGCCGGAGGACTCCTGCCCATAAACCTCGACCACCCGCCCGCGCGGCAGCCCGCCGACGCCGAGAGCGAGATCCAGCGAAAACGCACCGGTGGGAATGACCGGGATGTCCTTGGAGGCTTCGGCATCCCCCATGCGCATGATGGCCGACTCCCCGAATTCCTTGCGAATCTGGTTGAGGACCGCGTCCAACTGTGTGTTCCCCGACTTCTTCTCGGCCATGCCCCACTCCTTGTTCTGTGTTGAAAAAACGGAGGCCACAATACCAAAAACGCTCCCTAGAGTGGAGCGTTTTCTACATCTCGGCAGCTTTTCGATCTTGTACTGGTTTTCCACCGGGATGTCAGTGAATAGGGGGGCCAGCGAGCCAGAATCGGGTCCGCCGTTCACGCGATCAAACTTTTTGCCAACTCCAAGGCATCCACTGGCCAGAAGCACTTGGGGCGTGGCTGGTGGACACCGGGCTGTCCAGTTTTGGGACGGCAGTTCAGAATCTGGTCGACCCACCGGGTGGGCACGGCGTCCAGACCGTACACCGCGCCCAACAGCGCTCCGCAAATAGCGGCGTTGGTGTCGGTGTCGCCACCCCGCATGACCGTGTCGATAACGCCCGTTTCCAAGTCCGGGGCATTGGACAGTTGCCACAGGGCGTTGCGGAAAGCGATCAGCACCCAGCCCTGTTGCTGGGTATAGTCGGCGGGCGGCGCTTCGGCGGCTCCTTCGACGGCCTCCATGAGCGCCGAGGCGACCGCCATATCGGCGGCCCACTGTTTGATGTTCTGGTAGAGCGTCGCGGCCTTGCAGCCTGAGGCAATGGCGTGGGCAATCGCCATGGTGAAAAGCGCGTTTGCCTGAAGGCAGATCGGATTGGGGTGGGTCAGGGCGGCGTCCTGTCTAGCCCACTTGGCCACCGTTTCCAATGGATGATTGGCCCCAAAGATACCCAAAGGGCTGATCCGCATCATGGCACCATTGGCTTGGCTGTCGAGATTTGGAGAACCCCGAAGAGCGGCGCGAGTGGTGATGCCGCAGTCAAAGGGCGCGGAGTCGAGCCAAAATCGATACGCCTCAAATGCTGCCCTCGAATTATACGAGCCGACCTTCACCAGCATCCGTGCCAACAGCAGCGCCAACTCGGAGTCATCGGTCGGCTGACCGGCGATGGTGTCCCATGTGCCGCCGTCGGCCAGTTCCCGAACGCCATTCGGGTAACTGCGGCGGATCATCTCCGGCGACTGGAATTCAACCAAACTGCCGAGAGCATCCCCGGCGAGCTGACCAAGCAGGCAACCTTGCGCGCGATTAACTGTCATGCGGCACCTCCAGGCTCCAATCTCACGTCCAAGCCCTCGTCATGCGGAAAAATTCACACAAAAACGCTACCCTCAAAATCGATGAGTGGTAGCGTACACCGTCTGCGGCAGCTTGTCCAGCGAATTCCAAGACATATTGCAACCGGTTGGCGAAAAGGGGCATGCGAGGCGAGTGTCGCGTGTGTGAATCGTCCGCAACGGCCGCGACGTCTACAAAGTCCACCAAGAACGATAGCGGTACCGATGAAAATTGAAGCCGCATGAAACCTGAAACCCATTGTCCAGAGAGCGGGGCTTATGGTAGAGTAGTGGGGAACTTTGGTTACAGGAAGAGAGGCAACGAATTATGAGTGAGAAGAACCGCGTTTGTATCGGAAAACACGAGGGCCATCTTTGTGTGCTGGCCAGCCAGTCGCAATTTGAATTGATCAAGCAATTGACCAAAGAACCGAAACATATCTGCTTCAATTGCGGTCGGGTGTCCGACAAAGAGGAGAACCTTTGCAACCCCATGCCGTTAGATTAAATGGACGATCCCGTGCCTGATGAATGAGCTAACTGTTTTTTACCTTCAGAGTTCACCTCTGGAACACGAGCGTCTTCAGGCGCTGACCCACGGTCTGTCGGATATCTTCCGCCGTTTCTGTGACGAGACCTTCCCGTCGGATGAGCCGATCGACTGGCCACCGCTGAGGATTGTGCCGGTCGCCTCGCCTGAAGAGCTTCAACGCGGGCTGTTTTCGGATGAGACGGTGGAGGGCATGCTGACGGATGACGGGAAGTCCTGCATCCTCTTCATGCTGGATGACGCCTTTGCCGATCCGGCGCATCCGGAACGGCACCTGCCGCTGCATGCTCTGCACCTCGAGGGTCTGCCGCTCACGCAGTGGCTCTACACCTATTTTCCGCCGATTCCCAAGATCGTGCTGACGACGCCGGGCGCGGAACGGGTCCGCGTGCCGTCGCGCCGCTGGGTGCTCAAGCCGCGCGAGGTGTTCGGCAATATCCAGGCCCACCAATCCCGCGTGCGCCATCTGTTCCGCGCCTTGTGGGAGCCGCGCTTCTGGCACGCCTTGCGCCACTATGTGATGGACGAGGCGGGCTCCTCTTGGCACACGCCCGGCCACAACGCCGGTCACGCCTTTAGCCGCTCGCTTTTCTTGCAGGGGTTCCGCCACGAGTACGGGGCGATGACCTTCCGCGCCGACCTCAGTGTTTCTGTTCACAGTCTGGGTGACCTCTCTACGCCGGGGTCGCGCACGCCGCTGGCCGATGCCCAACGTCTCACCTCGGAAATCTTTGGCTCGGCCCAGAGTTACTACATCACCAACGGCTCGACCACCTCTAACAAAGCGATGTTGATGACGTTGCTGCGGCCCGGCGAAACGGTGCTGCTCGATCGTAACTGCCACAAGTCGGTCCATCATGCCGTCGTGATGGCGGGCGCCATTCCCAACTATCTGCCGGCGCGCTTCAATGCCCATCTCGGTGTCTGGGCGCCGATCGCCATGGGGGATCTGCGGCGTGCCATCACCGCACATTACCCCGAACATGCCAAGCCGCGCATGCTGGTGCTCACCACCTGTACCTACGAAGGGATCCTCTATCCGGTCTGGGAGGTCGCGCGGCTCTGCGAGCGCCACGGCATCCTTTTTTACGCGGACGAGGCATGGGCATCTTATCTCAGCTTCCATCCCTACTACACGGCGTTGACCGCAAACGGACGTCGCGTGCGCTACAACGCTATTCACGAGACCTCCAGCGCTCATTTCGCCGTACACTCCACTCACAAGACGTTGGCCGCCTTCAGCCAGTCCTCAATGATCCACGTCTCGCTGCGGTTCAAGCAGCTTTTCGAGAGTGAGTCTGCCGAGTGGCGCTGGCTGCTCACGCGCTTTGCCGTCAATGGCCGCGGCTCTTACGAGAAGTTCATCCATAACCTGCACGAGGTGTTGCGCTACTGGCACTCCACCTCGCCCCATTATCCCATGATGGCCACCCTCGATTGCGCTGGTGTGCAGATGCGGCTGGAGGGACTCAAACTGATTGAAGAGCGCCTGCGCTGGGTCAAGACCTTCAAGGCGCGTGTCGCGCGCGAGTGCGGCTTGCCCGAAGAAGCTTGCTTCGTGGGCCTACGCGAGGTCGTCGGCGCGGACGATGCCCCCGCCTATGAGCACGAAAGCTATCTGCACGACCCGCTCAAGGTCATACTCTCCTTCAAGAACCCCGAGGCGTGTCGTCGCTTCAAGAGCCTGCTGCTGGACGCCAAGATCCAGTGGGAGAAGTCAACGCCGGTTACCTTGCTGTTTCTGGTCACTATCGGCACGGTCGAAGACCATTTCGAATACCTCTACCGCGCCATCATGCGGATGAAAGAGGCGATCGGCCGTCCCGAGCGCGATGCCTTCGACAGCAGCGTGGCCGACGCCGTGAACGGTCAGGCCACCGTGCTGCCGCGCGATGCCGCCTTGTGCGACGGCGAGTTGATCGAACTGGATCAGACCGAGGGTCGCATCAGCAGCCAGTTGCTCGTGCCCTACCCGCCCGGTATTCCGGTCTTCCTGCCCGGCCTCACCATCACGCGGCCGATGATCGATATCGTCCAGGCTGTGGCCGAATCCGAGGGCGCGGACGCGGTACACGGGCTCTTCGTGCGCAGTAAGAAATACTACGTGGAAGTGATCCGCCGCGACGAAGAGGACAAAGTCCAGTGGCTTAAAGAGCGCCCGAGAGACATGACAACATGTTGAATGCGGACAAAACGCAAAACTGGAAAAACGATACTCTGGAATCCATCGACTACTACAACGACTGGTTCCTGCGTTTCGCTCCGCTCGCGTACCGCGAGCAGAGGAAGGTTAAAAGGGCCGAGGTCGAGCGCGCGTTTGCCGTCACAAAATGTTTGCGGGGGTTGACGACAGATGTAATGGCCGGGCATCCAGAGATCCTTTCCGTTTTGCGGATGTGTGCAGCGCCTCCAATCGCGCAGGACAGATTGGCGGGCTTAGCGTACCTAGAAAAAAGCCTGATCGTTGCCATGGAAGGGAGCAGAGGGAAATCCCCGCGTCTGCCCGCCAAGATGACGGACTCCGAACGGGAGATTCGGCTGACTAGGCTGCTGGATGTTTTCTATGAATTGTTGGACGTTGACATTTTCCCCTGGATGACCGAAGACAGGCCACCAACAAAAGACGAATACAAAACGGGGATATCTATTGTTACGGATCGCTTGTGCGGTTCCGCTGCCGACCCGATTATCCGTAATGCACAAGAGACACGCCAGCTTCGTGCTCTGGCAGTGTTTTTAAATCATTTAGGTTATGAGGAGATTGTAGCGTCCAACGTTAAAGATTTATTTGCTATGCCTAGGGGAACCTATTCTTTTAGGAAGAGCGTTGAAGTGCCCCACGGAAAGCGACGAGTCAAAATCCCCGTGGATTGTATTATTTCGCGCCATGCGCGCGGCGAAGAAGAGCCTCCGATTTTTGTCGAGGCTAAATCTGCCGGCGACTTCACAAACACAAATAAGCGGAGAAAAGAAGAAGCGATCAAGTACGGTCAGATCAAAAAGGCGTTCGGCAAACAGACTCATTTTATCCTGTTCCTGTGCGGTTATTTTGATGCGGGATACTTAGGTTACGAGGCTGCAGAAGGGATTGATTGGGTGTGGGAGCATAGAATCCACGATTTTTTAGGGTTAAATCTGACGCGGGATGAAACCGATGCCGAAGCTTCACGAGAAACCGCGCTCGCATACCGCGTGACCGCTGCCGATGCCAGCCAAGAGGCAGAGCGTTTTGAACGCCAGAAAGAGGTCGATGCGTCAAAATCGCTTCCTGAAAGAAATGCGAACGGACAATATTCAACGCCTTTTGAATTGGCGCACGTGATGGTGGGGCAGGTCTTGCGCGATCGGGCTTGGAAGCCAGAAGCCGGGCCAATGCATGTCTTGGAGCCTGCATGCGGAAGCGGCGTGTTTTTGTCTGCGTTGCTGACCATTCCGCATGCGCCTGCCTTCTCGTTTACAGGCATTGAATTTGATCCTGATTACGCGGATATCTGTAAATCTGTGTTTGCATCAGCGAATGTGCAAGTCATCGAGGGGGATTTTTTCGTCGTCTCGAAAAACGAGTGTCTTCAGTCTTTTGCCGATATCTTGGTTGCCAATCCACCTTATGTGCGCCATCATCATCTGGCGTTTGAAGATAAACTAGAACTGCAAAACAGGGTGCTACGCGAACTAGGGATTCAAGTCAGCGGACTGTCGGGCCTGTATGTTTATTTCATTCTGCTAGCCGATCGGCTTTTGCGCTCGGGAGCGGTTGCCTCATGGTTGATTCCCGGGGAGTTTTTGTATACGAATTACGGCAAGGCGTTGCGCGAATATCTTTTAAAACACGTTACACTGTTGCGCATCCATACATTTGCGCCGGAGGATGTGCAGTTCGATGACGCATTGGTGTCGTCTTGCATCGTCACCTACCGGAAGGCTCCTCCTCCTCCGGATGCCGAAGTCGAAGTGACAGAGGGGCGATACGGTGCTTCTGGCTTTGGTCGGAAGAGGCGGTGTGCCGAACTGTCGCCGACCTCAAAGTGGATTTTCAAAGAGCCGACCGAGACGGGGGCATCTTGCGGAGTGACAGTCGGTGATTTATTCCGGGCGACGCGTGGCATTGCGACAGGAAATAACGGTTTCTTTGTCCTTGATGAGCAACGTGTTTTGCAGACCGGAATTGAACGGGAAGCCTTAACGCCGTTGTTACCTGGACCTCGTTTTTTGCGTGATACGATTATCGACGCCGACGGCGAGGGCGAACCCAAAATCGAGAAGCGCCGCTACCTCTTGTCGCTTGACGCCTCGCCTGACGAGGTGAAACGTCGATTTCCTCGCGCATACCAGTACTTGCAGGAGGGGGAACGTGCTGGGGTTCCTTCCGGAAGCTTATGCAAAATGCGGAAGCTTTGGTATCAGCAGGAAAAGCGTGATCCGCCCCGGTATTTGATCTCTTATATGGGGCGCGCAAACCCTGCGACAGGACAGTCGGTCAGGTTTTTCCTAAATCGATCCAAGGGTATTGTTACAAACGGGTTCATTTGTCTTTATCCGAAGCCTTTTCTGGTTGATCTGCTGAGAGGACGACCGGATCGTGAAGCAGAACTTCTCGCCTGCTTGAATGCGATTCCCCCCGGATACGTTGAGGCAGCAGGACGACAATACGGCGGAGGGCTGAAAAAAATCGAGCCGCGGGAGCTGTCGATGGTGACACTAGACAAACTTCCCGACTGGTTGCGTATGCCTGATCGACAACCGGACCTCTTTGAAAGGGAGGAGGACTGAACCATGACTGACATGAGATCGAAAAACAGGACACCCATGAAACTAGATCCCACACAACTCGCCGATTGGGAAATCGCCGAAGCCGCTGAACAGAACCTGCGCCCGGTCGCTGATCTGGCCGCCGAGATGGGCTTGCTGCCGGATGAGATCATCCCGTATGGACGCCTGCTCGCCAAAATCGACGCGAACGCCGTACATGCGCGCCTGGGCGATCCGCCGCGCCGCGCCAAGTATATCGATGTCACCGCGATCACGCCGACGCCGCTGGGTGAGGGCAAGACGACCACCACGCTCGGCTTGGTGCAAGGTCTGGGCCGACTCGGCCGGCGCGCGCTCGGCACGGTGCGCCAGCCCAGCGGCGGCCCGACCTTCAACATCAAAGGCTCGGCGGCCGGCGGCGGTCTCGCGCAGGTCGTGCCGCTCACGCCGCTCTCGCTCGGTCTCACTGGCGATATTGACGCGATTACCAACGCTAACAATCTGACAATGGTCGCGCTGACCGCACGCATGCAGCACGAGCGCAATTACGATGACGCGCGCCTCGCGCAGAGCCGCCTCGCACGGCTCGACATTGATCCTGACCGTGTGCAGTTGCGCTGGGCCATGGACTTCTGCGCTCAGGCGTTGCGCAATATTGAGATCGGTCGCGGCGGCCGCATGGACGGCTTCCAAATGGCGTCCGGCTTTTACATCACCGTGGCCTCGGAGGTCATGGCGATTCTGGCGATGGCTACCGATCTCGCCGATCTGCGCGCTCGCCTTGGCCGCATCATCGTGGCCTACTCGAAAGCCGGGAAGCCGATCACTACTGCCGACCTTGAGGTGGACGGCGCGATGGCCGCCTGGATGACGCGCGCGGCCAACCCCACGCTGATGCAGACGCTCGAAGGCCAGCCGATGCTGGTACACGCCGGCCCCTTTGCGAACATCGCCATCGGCCAGAGTTCCGTCATCGCCGACCGTCTGGCCTCCAAGCTCTGCGACTATCTGGTCACCGAGAGCGGCTTCGCTTCTGACATCGGCTACGAGAAGTTCTGGAACATCAAGTGCCGCTGCTCCGGGCTTAAACCTGACGCGGTGGTGATCGTGGCCACTGTGCGTGCGCTCAAGCTGCATGGTGGCGGCCCTGCGGTACAGGCCGGACGGCCGCTTGATCCGGTCTACACCGGCGAAAATCTGGAACTGCTGGAGAAAGGGTGCGATAACCTGCTGGCGCACATCGGCATTGTCAAGCGTTCCGGTATCCGTCCGGTGGTCTGCCTGAACAGCTTCCACACCGATACGCCGGCCGAGCATGCGCTGGTGCGGCGCGTGGCCGAGGCCGCCGGGGCGCGTTTTGCGGTCTCGGATCACTGGTTGCGCGGTGGCGAGGGTGCGCTCGAACTGGCCGAGGCTGTGGTAGAGGCGTGCGAAGATCCCAGCCACTTCGATTTCCTCTCAGACCTTGATGAGCCGCTGTCAGACCGTATTGCGGCAATCACCGAGGAGGTTTACGGTGGCGATGGCGTGTCCTACTCTGACGAAGCGCAGGCCAAGCTCGCCGTGTTCGAGGCTGATCCCGCCATTGCGCGTCTGCCGGTGTGCATGGCCAAAACGCAGTACAGCCTTTCGCACGATCCCACCCTGACGGGGCGTCCGCGCGGTTGGACACTGCCGGTGCGCGACCTGCTGATCTATCAGGGCGCGGGGCTGGTGGTGCCGGTCACGGGCGATATCAAACTCATGCCGGGCACGGCCTCTAACGCAGCCTTCCGTCGCATCGATATTGATACCGCCACCGGTAAGGTCAAGGGGCTGTTTTGAGCAACGAAAAAGAGACGGACACAAAGGTGTCAGAGGCGACGGATCTCAAAAAAGTTAAGCGGACGATCCGCGACGCGATGCGCGAGAAACGTCGTGCCGTGAGTCAAGAGACGCGACGCGAGGCCGGACGCGCCATCTGCGATCGGGTGGTCGGACCGCCGGTCAATTTGCTGATGCGCACATGGCGCATCTGCATCTATCTCAGTACGCGCAACGAAGTCCCGACGCGCTACATCGCGCGCGAGATCTGGGCGGCCGGACGCGAAGTGTGCGTACCGGCTTGGAGCGCCTCTGAAAACGGGTACCGTCTGTACGCGATTGATCCCGCGATGCGTCTGATCACCGGCCATCACGGCGTCCGCGAACCAGAGGTCCGCATTCCCGTGATGCCGTGGGATGTGCAGGCGTTCATCGTACCGGGTTTGGTATTCGACACGCGTGGTGGACGCCTCGGTTACGGGGCCGGTCATTACGATGACCTCCTCAGCCGCGCTCCGGGCGCGACGCTGAAGATCGGGGTCTGCTACGACTGGCAGGTGCAGGACGAACCGCTGCCCCTGGATGCGCATGATATCGCAATGGACTGGATCGTGACGGAAAAACGCGCTATCGAGTGCGCGGCAGCCGCAGGCGAAGTCCGCGAATAGGCTGTGAGGTGTTGAGGCTGTAAGGTTTCTGAGTGCCCCCCCTCGCGTGGCCGTACCAAAAGCCTCACAGCCTTACAGTCTCACAGCCTGCCTCCGCGCCGCGCGCGGAGGCTAGGCGAACGCGCTCTCTTTTTTGATCAGCGTCAGAATGCGCATGGTCTCGATCGTGTGGTCCAGCGGGATCGGGAAGGGCTTGTTCTCGCGGATCGTGTTGAAAACATGCTCCCAGATCAGCGCCATACCGTTGTCATCCTTGGGCGCCACCGGAACTTTGGTTTCGACCCAGTTCAGCGTCTCGGGCGTACCGAAGCTACCCAGCGGCGGAGTCCGTACGCTGGAGCGTCGGCGCGACAGCTTTTGTTTGCGGTCCAGATGACGTATCGTGCCTTCGGTCGCATCTGGGTAGAGCGTGAACTCACCCTTGGTGCCGGTCACGATGAACTGCGGTATCTCATTGATGCGCCCGCCCGAGATCTCCAGATCGACGGTCAGGCCAGCCATGTTACGCAGGATCACGCGCATGAAATCCTCGGCATCACCGACCGCCGCCACACGCTTGAAGTCCGACCACACCTTGATCGGCGGCGTGCGTAGCAGGTCCAGTGCTTGATCGAGGAACGCCGGTCCCCAGGTAAGCGCCGTGCCGCCACCGCAACGCTTGACCGTCTGCCAGTCGTCGCGCCGCTCATAGGTGCCGCGGCGGATCTTGATGTCGTAGATCGGCCCCAGCACGCCGGAGCGGATGACCTCTTTCACCTGCACGAAGGCCGGCTCGTAACGGTAGTTGTGGCGTACCAACAAGCGGTTGCCAGCCTTGATCGCTGCCGCGCGTAGGATCATGGCCTGATCGTAATCGCAACAGAAGGGCTGTTCGATATGAACCCACTTACGGGTTTTCAATGCTTGCAAAGCATGCGCGGCGTGCTCGTCGGAGCGTGTGGCGATATCGACCAATTCGACATCGGGGTCTGCCAGCAAGTCTTCATAGCGGCGGTAGGTGCGCACGTCGGGTAAGCGCTCCAACGCCAAGTCGCGGCGCTCTTTGACCGGATCGCACACAGCGATGATCTTGAACAGTTCCGGAATCTGCGCCAGCTCAGGGCAGTGCATCTCGAGTCCAGCCCGTCCTAGGCCAGCGATACCGATCCGGATCGGGGGCCGAGTTGTGCGAATCATGTAAATCTCCTTTTTTCGCGTCTGTCAACAATGTGCCGTTCAGTGAACCGAACACCCGAACAGATGACCTGAAAATAACAGGTTCTGAGAAACTCGTCAATATGCGCTTTTGTTTTCACTACGAACAAACTATGCTACACTGAACAGTAAAAAGAGGAGATTCACGTCATGATTCGTCTAGGTGTCAACATTGATCATGTGGCTACGCTGCGGCAGGCGCGACGTACCGATTACCCGAGCCTGCTGGAGGCGGCGGCGCTCTGTGAAAAGGCGGGTGCGCACGGCATTACCATCCATCTGCGTGAAGACCGCCGTCACATTCAGGATGCGGATGTCTACGCGCTGCGCGAGACGCTCTCTACACGTATGAATCTGGAAATGGCCAATCACCCTGACATCGTGAATATCGCGCTTGAGGTTAAGCCCGAGGAGGTTTGTCTGGTGCCGGAGCGGCGGCAGGAACTGACCACCGAGGGCGGGCTGGATGTTGTCGGGCAGCGCGATGCGCTGACTCCGGTGGTGGCGGCGTTGTGCGAGGCGGACATCGCGGTGAGTCTCTTTATTGACCCCGACGCGCAACAGGTCGAGGCTGCCGCCGCTATCGGCGCGCCGACGATTGAGTTGCATACCGGCGCGTACGCCGATCATACTGGCACGGAACGCAAGAAAGAATTGGCGCGCCTCACAGACGCGGCGCAACGCGCCCACACACTTGGTCTGGTGGTCAACGCCGGTCATGGCTTGACCCTCGAAAATGTTGATCCCATCCTGACGATCCCGTACCTTAATACCTTGAACATCGGGCACAGCATCGTTTGCCGCGCGTTGTTTGTCGGCATTGAACAGGCCACGCGCGAGATGCTGGATAAATTGCAGTGGCGCCAATAGCCCGAATGGCGGCCCTGCGGAACGGTCCACATGTCTTTTCGACGACAGCGCGGCATATACGGCATCGAGAACGACGGACAAGAGAGTTCGCCGTTGCGGAAGCTGTGGTTGCCGGTGGTCTTGGTTCTAGCGATCGGCGTGCCCCTGCTGGCGGTGCGCAGTTGTGCGGGACGTTCGAGCGCGAAGGTGGCGGATGACGAAACGGAAGCGCCGGGACAGACCCGCTACAGCGTGCCTGAGGTTGAGGCCCAGCGCGAACGCCCTTCGTTTTGGCGGCACTTCCTGAACTTCGGCCAGCGCGAGAAAGCAGCGTCCGATGCAGCAAAAGACAGTGGTGCGGTAACGACCGCAGCCGAGCGCTGGCTGGATGCGGAACGCAAGGCGGCACCTACCGCCGCAGCGCAATCGGCCGAAGTGCAGCGTCTGCTTGAGCAGGTGGCCCGTCACGAGGCAGCGGATGAACTGGTCGCCGCGCGTCAGGTTCTGCACCAACTGCTCGCCCGCCGCGACGCGGAAGACGTGCGTATTTTTGTCGAGCGGAGAATCGGCGAGATCAACATAGCGCTGTTTTTCAAAGACCGCGCCATGCCCGAAAAAGCGCGTCACCGGGTCGCGTCCGGCGACCTGATCAGCAAGCTGGCTAGGCGCTACGGCACTACGCAGGCGTATCTGCTGCAGGCCAATGGCATCGATCGGCCCGACCGTTTGCGCGTCGGCCGCGAGATCTGGGTGCTCGATAAACCGGCTTTTGAATTGACGGTTTTTAAGCAGGCGGCTACGGCTGTCCTTGTGCTCAACGGCCAGTTCTGCAAACGATATGTGGTGGGGCTGGGACCTGCTGCCGACATACCGATCGGCACATACGCTGTGCGCAACAAAGTGCAAGAGCCCGTCTACCGTCTGCCGGACGGTGGCGAAGTGCCGTTTGGCCATCCGCAAAATATTCTGGGCACACGCTGGATCACACTTTCGGCAACCGGCGCGACCCCGCCCGCCCGACTGCTCGGGCTGCACGGCACATGGGACGTGTCATCGCTTGGCCGTATCTCTGATGCTGGACGTGTGCGTTTCAGGAACGCGGACATCGAAGAACTGTGCGTGCTGTTGCCGGACGGAGCGCCGGTTAAGATAGTTGATTAGTGCATTAGTTTGTCTGGGAGTGCACTGCCCCCAAAAAACCTTAGTACCCTTTGTGCCTTCGTGTGAGGAAACAACTTGTTTTTTATCGCGATTGTCGAGCCGTAACGCACTAATGAACTCATGCACTAATGAACTAACGCACTGCATCCATCCCCCACTCTTCCAATTTGGACGCGATGAACGCGATGCTTTGATCGTGTGTGGCGCGTGCGCCGAGTGTGGCGGGCAGCACGGGGCCGCAGGCGAAGCGGATCGGCTTGTTGGGATCGACCTCGCCGAAATCTTTGATCCATTTGCCGGTCTTGAGGAAATCGGTCTTGACCGCCAGCGGCACGACTGGCACGCCAGCGCGTTCAGCCAGCTTAGAGCCCAGCGAATTGAACTTCTTGCCGTCAAAGACCGCTTGCCGTGTACCCTGCGGGAAGAGCAGAACCGAGTGACCTTCAGCCAGCCGCCGAGCGCCGACCTCCAGCACGGTCTTCAGGTCTTCGCGTGCGTTTTTGCGCGTTATCGGAATGCATCCGATACGCAGGGCGGCCTTGCCGACCAGCGGAATCTCGGCCAGGCTTTTTTTGAGGATGATCGCGATCTTGCCGAAAGTGAGCAATGTCGAGGGGAAGACAAAGGTCTCAAGCGTGCT
>Ga0116183_1004513_pt1 | contig 13607 bp, 10 predicted proteins | sample AD_UKC078_MetaG_FD_89753 | JGI IMG/M metagenome (GOLD analysis project Ga0116183, IMG submission 89753) | Active sludge microbial communities of municipal wastewater-treating anaerobic digesters from USA - AD_UKC078_MetaG | ecosystem: Engineered > Bioreactor > Anaerobic > Digestate | place: USA... | reverse complement strand
CGCATCTGACCATTCATTATTACTTGCTTTGTAGCAAAGGTTTGTATAGGATCACCGCTGATATGATGATCCGAACCCAATCCCACATGTGCCAGGATTGTAGTTTTGTCAGTAATTGAAACCGCAGCAGCGCCTGTAGATTCCCTTATTATTGTACATACTTTTTTTAAAGAATCACCGTTGATTTCCCTGAAATACGGGAGGGTTTTATTCGCTATTTCGAGAGCCAATTGAGCTTGCATTGCAGCCATTTGCTCTTTTTCTTTGAAGCTATTCTGAATCAGTAATATGAGGATACATATACCTATAGCATTTGTAAAACTCATTGGGACATAAATGCTTTTTACAATGGCAAGTGCACTGGAAAAAGGCTTTGACATGAGCAGAATCAACAGCATTTCAATACTTTCTATAATGATGCCCCCGGCAAGCCCATAAAGCCATTTCTGATATCGGATTCCTTTCTTATAGATCAAGGCGGAAAGGAAACCGGCAAGGATTGTTGATATTGCACAGGGAACGGAGGTTATTCCGCCGATATCATATAAAAATCTGTGCAAGCCGGCAATAATACCCGATACAATACCCACAAAGGGACCGCAGAGTATGCCTCCGGTCATTACGCCGATAATTCGCGTATTAGCTATCGCACCTAATACGTCTGTTCCTGTATATGTGCTTATAATACCAAATACGGCAAAAATTACAGATAATATCAGAAGGTCTGATTTTTTAAATGCATCCTTTTGTATTATTTTCTTGAATACGGAAAGGTTTGAAACAATAAAAGCTACTATAATTACATAAATTAAACTGTTTATCAGGTTCTTAATAAGATCAATCATTTGATACTTCTTAATCTCCTTTTCATATTTTTAAAAAAAGCAAAATAAGGACTATCAATGAGATATTCCTTTTATAACATTTTACCTTTTTATTCTGAACTTTGCAAATAGTTTTGGGGCAAGGTATCCCTTGCCCCAATGCTTTACCAAACCTCCGGAAAAGCAGCGCCAACATATAAATCTTCCAATTTAGTCTTATGTCCTTGTTCCATTGCTGCAAGTCCAAGGAATGTTTCCTTTTGTTCTTTATCGGTACTTATAGCTGCAAATCCTTTATACATATCCATTGCTTCTTCTTCCCTTTTCATTGCCAGGGCAATAGCATCAGCAGGCTTCATATCAATGGAAAGCTTAGGCTTGTCTACTGATTCCGCAACCTTGTAGTCTGCAGTCGAGTCGAACTCTAACTTCTTTCCGGTATCTTTAAAATAATCTTGAAGTATGACTTTATGCGATAATTCGTCTTTTGCCAGGTTCTCAAATATATCAGAAATGTTCTTGTCCCTGGTTTTCTTGGCAACATCCCGATAGAAGGAATAAGCTTCCTCTTCGTTTTTTATTGCATCCGATATTATTTTTTTGTATTCTTCAAGAGTCATTTTACAACCCTCCCTTTGTTAACATTATAACATAATTATACATAATAAATAGTCTTTTTTAAAGGCTGAATAACTAATGCTGATTTGCTTTGGTGCAGGATACCGGGTGTAAAACCATACAAAAACTCCAGTATTTTATACAACTTACCTAAAAATGATAAGATGCATCAATATACTGGAGCCTGAGCGAACCATTTTGAAATATATTACTTCTTCAATTCCTGTTTTCCGGTGACTTTGCTTTTATCATCAATTTTGAAAGTGGATTTGGCATCATCTGTTGTAAAATATACATTCCCGTCGATGGTTCCATCAACCAGCTCAAAGTTCTTTGCAGAAACATAAACATCACCCTTAAAGGTTCCCCCCTGGATTCTGGCATTTGGGCTTTTGACAGTAAGCTTTGGTGCTGTTAGTGTGTATCTTGCTGTTACGTTTTTGTCTGCATCCTGCGCGTAAAGAGCTATTTTACGCTTGAGATCCTTAGCCGGATCGTTCTTGTCATGGAATTCGCCTTCCAATATAAGATCCTCGTTAATTGACAAATCCTTTGTAGTGCATATTATCCAGGTGCCGTTTCCGCTTATAGCTTTTTTAAAGGCATCGGCATCAGCTACTATTGAAGCAGTTGTTACAACATCCGGCGTTGCCTCCTGCGGCGTTGCCTCCGGCGGTGTTGTCTGTGGTGGGGTCTCAGGGGCTGCAGGCTCCGGAGCACAGCCTGCAAATAATGCAATAATAACCGCAAATACTAATACTATGACTTTTCCTTTCATCGGAAATCCTCCTTGCATTTATATATACTTTAAATTACATTATTGCCTGAATGATAGAATTTAATGTATCACTGCAGGCCGGATACATGTCAACAAAAAATATTAATTTTGAAAGGAACTGCCAACAATATATTTAGCATTAAGATTCTTTGTCAAAAAAGAGGAAAATTTGATTGCATGTCGAATAAGATAGTGGATATAGGACCATAGGTCTATATATATTCAATAAATAGGACCAGAGAACTATATATTGATTGGATTATTACAAGATTTTGCAGGAGTGGATTATATGCAGGAAGCAGCAGGTGCTTTTAAATTATATATCGCAAAGAATAATGCAGTTATGATACAGGCTGCTGATAATCAAAAAGCAGTGTTTTATTTTTTTATTATACTTCTGATAGCGGCTGCTGTTGCTATTATACATTATTACGCAGCCAGAAATCGGAGAGGGACTGTGAACAGCAAAAAAGAAGGCGTAATTAGCTATCGGACAATAATTCAACTTATGCAGGAGGGATTTGCATTATTTGAGATAATATACGACCAGGGCGGGAAGCCAATAGATTATTATTTTATTGATTCAAATGAGGCAGCTGAGGTTATTAGCGGAATTGAAAGGAAAACGTCAATTAATAAATCGGTTTTTGATATTCTGCCTGATTCGGCTGCAGAATTGGCAAAAAAATTGAACGAAGTCACATTTGCAGGAGAACCATATAAGGATGAAATATATGTCAAGGAATGGGGAAAGTATTTATCAGTAAACATGTATGAAGCTGAAAAAAAACTGCTTGCAGTTATGTTTTCGGATATTACTCAAAAGAAGCTGGCGGATGAGGCCATGCAGAAGCAGAAGCTCAGCTATGAGGCATTGTTTAGAAATTCTTCCGATGCCATTATCCGGTTTGACCAGAATCATAACATAATTGACATAAATGAGAAATTTACGGAATTGTTCGGATATACCCTTGATGAAATATATGGCAGGGAGTTAGACAGCGTATTAGCTCCGAAAGAAAAGTTCGATGAGGCAAAAGTATTGACAAAGAACGTGCTCAACGGGAATATTACCGCTATGGAGGAATCAGTACGTTTAGGATCTGACGGAAAGACCAGAGAAGTAAGTATAAAAGGCGTTGCAATTGTTCTAAACGATAAAATCATCGGCGGCTATGGTATATATACAGGTATATCCCGAAGGAAAAAAGCAGAAAGAGAATTAATGTATATGAACTATCATGACCTGCTGACCGGTCTTTATAACAGAAGGTTCTTCGAGGAGGAATTGAAACGCCTGGATACTGAAAGAAATCTGCCGATTTCCATTATTATGGCGGATGTTAACGGATTGAAGCTGTTTAATGATGCCTTCGGCCATGCTGAAGGTGATAAGCTATTGGTTAAAGCAGCTGAAATAATCAGTAAGGAATTGCGGGAAGACGAGATAGTGGCAAGGCTGGGAGGAGATGAGCTGGTTATTTTATTGCCAGGGACTGATTCGGAGGAAGCACGCAGCATAGTCAAAAGAATAAGAGCTTCCATTTCAAACATACGGCTGAAATCCATAGAACTTTCAATATCCTTCGGATGGGATACAAAAAACAGTGCCGATCAGGATATGAATGATATATTGAAAAATGCAGAAGATTATATGTACAGGAATAAATTATTTGAAAGTCCCAATATCAGAGAGAAGAGGATAAAGGCAATAATTAATTCCTTTTATGAGAATAACAGTGAAGAAGAACAGCACTCAAAGCGGGTAAGCTCCTTGTGCGAGGCCACCGGTGCCGCTATGGGCATGGCCGGAGCTGCCCTGAAGGAGCTTAGGACATTAGGCTTGCTTCATGATATCGGGAAAATTGCAATTGATAATAGTATACTGAATAAACCGGACCGGCTTACAAAAGAAGAATGGAATGAGATTAAGCGCCATCCGGAGATAGGATATCGGATACTAAGCTCAGTTAATGATATGGCAGAATTGGCGGTATTCATACTCGCACATCATGAACGATGGGATGGAAAAGGTTATCCGAAGGGAATAAAGGGAACGGACATACCGCTGCAGGCAAGAATCACAGCAGTAGCAGACGCTTATGATGCTATGACAAGTAAAAGTGCATACCGAAATCCCTTGTCTGAAAGCATTGCGGTGGATGAGCTTGAAAAAAATGCAGGCACACAGTTTGATCCTGAAATAGTGCAAATTTTTATTGATAAGGTAATAAATAAAAAAGTCAAAACTTCTGTTGACATTGACGTTACGTAAAGGTGTATAGTAATCTTATCGGGCTCAAGGCGGTGATGATATGGAATACACGGTGCAGAAGCTGGGAAAATTAGCAGGTGTCAGCACGAGAACCCTGAGATATTATGATGAGATTGGAATTCTTAAGCCGGCCAGAATCAATGCATCAGGATATCGAATATATGGGCAGAAGGAAGTTGACAGGCTTCAGCAGATTCTCTTCTACAGAGAGCTGGGAGTGGGACTGGACAGCATAAGGGAAATCGTGACGGCGCCTTCTTTTGACGGAGCTAAAGCACTGCGGGAACATCGCGGGAAGCTGCTTGAGAAAAGAGAGCAGTTGGATATGCTGATTGCTAATGTAGAAAAAACCATAGCGTTAACAGAAGGGAGAATTAGTATGACCGATAAAGAAAAATTCGAAGGCTTTAAGCAAAAGCTGCTGGATGATAATGAGAAAAAGTACGGTAAGGAAGTTCGTGAAAAATACGGTGAGAGTGCAGTAGAAAAATCTTATGATAAAGTAAAGAACATGACCAGGGAAGAGTATGATGAGCTGACAAAGCTGTCTGAGGAAATAACAAAAATCTTGGGCGAGGCATTCAAAACCGGTGACCCGGCAGGAGATTTGGCACAGAGGGCTGCGGATTTGCACAAGCAGTGGCTCACATTCTACTGGGACAGCTATTCAAAGGAGGCTCACGCGGGGCTGGCACAGATGTATGTGGATGACGAGAGGTTCAGAGCTTACTATGACAAAAAACAGCCCGGCACGGCAGAATTCCTGAGAGATGCAATTCTCATATATACCGGAATGAAAAAGTAGAAGCAATAACCTTGGAGGACACGGGGAGAGGACACGGGGACGTTTCGAGGACACGGGGACGTGTCCTCTCCCCGTGTCTTTTGTTACAGTTTTATTAAAAAGCAAAGAAGCAGAAGGGCATTTGCATAAACTTGTAGAAATACCATAAAGAGCATAAATACTACAAAATTCATTTATTAAGGAGCAAATTATGAAGTGTATTTCAAAGTTCATCATTTTTCTGTTTGCCCTTTTATTAACATTATCTGCATTTCCAGTTTCCGCAGCTTCGGAGGCCCCGGAGAAGGAGGAACTCAGGGGAGTATGGGTTGCAACAGTGGCGAACATAGATTATCCTTCAAAGTCCACTGCCGATTCAGCGATATTGAAAAGTGAAGCCTTGAAAATACTGGATGATGCTGAGGCCATGGGCTTGAATGCGATTTTTCTGCAGGTCAGGCCTGCTTCAGATGCCCTTTATAAGTCAAAGCTTTTCCCCTGGTCAAAGTATCTGACGGGGAGACAGGGACTCGCACCTGATAATGGCTTTGATCCTCTGGAGTTCTGGGCAGCAGAGGCGCACAAGCGCGGAATGGAACTGCATGCATGGATCAACCCTTACAGAATCACAAAAAAGACTCCAAAGGAGCCAAAGCATGACCTTGCTTCTCTTGATCCATCTAACCCAGCCAGATTGAAGCCCGAATGGGTGGTGAAGCATACTGACGGAAATCTTTATTACAATCCCGGAATTCCCGAGGTCAGAAAGCTGGTAATAGACGGGGTGCTTGAAATTATCGAAAATTACGGTATCGATGGTATACATTTGGATGATTATTTCTATCCCGGAAAGGACTTTAGTGATAAGGCAGCTTATGCAAAATATGGAACAGCTTATGGCAATATAGATGACTGGCGAAGAGAAAATGTAAACAAGCTTATCAGCGAGCTTTCGAAGGCCGTAAAGGCGGCCGATGAAGCTGTAAGCTTTGGCGTCAGCCCCTTCGGTATTTGGGCAAATAAAAGTGCAAATACGCTGGGAAGTGATACGAGAGGCATGCAAACCTACTATGACCAATATGCTGATACAAGGAAATGGGTAAAGGAGGGCTTGCTGGATTACATAGCGCCGCAGCTGTATTGGTATATAGGCTATGAAATTGCAGATTACAGCAGGCTGTTGAGTTGGTGGGCCGATGTAACTGCGGGTACGGGTGTTGATCTGTATATCGGACAGGCAGCATATAGAACCGGGGATACAGATCCTAAAAGCCCATGGTATGGTATTGCAGAGATGGAAAAGCAGCTTAAACTGAATTCTGAAAACAAGGAAATAAAAGGAAGTATCTTTTTCAGCAACAGGTCTTTATGCAATAACCCGGCTCTATGTGCGGCTTTGCAATCTTTATATAAAAGGAAGAGCAGTATTCCGATCAGTGTTTCACGTCCGGCTGAAGATATACAGACCACCTTGGAAAAATATTACCTGAACGGTTCATCTGATCCGGAAAAGCCTTTGTATCTGAACGGAGTACCTGTGGAAAACAGGTCGGCCCGGGGATACTTCGGAGTTTTGGTACCCTTGACGGAGGGTGCAAATTCTTTTACACTATCCCAGGAAGCCTCAGAGGTGACCCGTGTGATATACAGAAAAACCGCTGATTCCGAACCGGCAAAAATGAGCGGGGCTGAGATAATTTCAGCTTCAGTCTTTCCGCAAAGCCAGGAGTACCGTAATCCCGGGGAAAAAATAACTCTTTCCTGCGAAGCTCCTTATGGCTCAACGGTAACGGTGCAGATAGGCGGGAAAAGATATTTAATGAAATCTTCAGGCGCAGTGACAGGAACCTCAGGGCTGTATGCAGACAAATTTACCTGCGAATATACTATTCCGGCATATAAGGGCACTCCCCGTAATATAGACCTGGGGAAACCGGTTTATACAATGAATTACAAGGGTACGGCCAAGAGCTGTACCGCCCCCGCAAAGATCGGTGTGATAATGAAAGGTTCACCATTCTATGCAAAGGTTGAAAAAGAGGTCATATATACATACAATGAGGCAAGCTCTTCAGATGGAGCAGCCTATGAGTTGTACAGCGGAATGTTTGACTCTGTTACCGGAATGTCGGGGGGCTATGTCCGTCTGTCCCTGGGGCAATGGGTCAAGGACAGTGATGTTGCGGTATATACTTCCAAGGCGCAATCAAGGCCGATTATAAAGGATACTGAGTATATATCCGGGGATGGGTGGGATTCTTTAAAACTTGATATATCGGCTCCGCCTGCCGCTATTGCAGATTTTGACGGAGCCCTGCTGAAAATTAATGTATCAGCCGATTCTCAGGCAGCATCTCCTGAACTGCCGGATGATTCACCTTTTTCATCTGTTGCTGTTGCAAAAAAAGTGAACAATACGGAATATACCATGGCATTGAAAAAAAACCGGAGCATAAGCGGCTATTATATGCAAAAGACAAAAACAGGACTGGTGCTGAATATAAAAAGGCCTGTAAAATCAAATAATAGCAATGAGCCTCTTTCCGGCCTGACAATCATGCTTGATCCCGGCCATGGGGGCAGTGATACAGGTGCAATAGGCCCTCTCGGAACAGAGTATCCGGAAAAGACCATAAATCTGAATATTGCATTTAAATTACAGTCGGAGCTTGAGCAGCTTGGGGCAAGGGTATTTCTGACAAGAGCGGCAGATGTGAATGTGTCCCTGGAAGAGCGCCTTGCAGCCTCCAGAAATGCAAAGCCTGATATGTTCCTTTCTCTTCATTCCAATAGCATGGCGGAGGATGTTGATATATCCAAAGTAGACGGATTTGCAGTTTTCTACCGGGAAAAACTTGCACTGCCATTGGCAGAAACAATATTCCAAAATACATTGACACATCTGAACAGAACCAACAAAGGGCTGCATAACAAGAATTTTTATGTTTTAAGGGGTACCTGGACACCATCTATCCTTGTTGAAAGCGGTTTTGTCCCGAACCCATATGAATTTGAATGGCTGATTGATGAGAATGAGCAGGCCGGGCTTGCCCAGAGCATAGCGAAATCTGTAGTTGAATATTTCAAGTAAGTAATGAACATACTCTTTTTTTTGATAATTTGATAGAATAAGAATATAGCTGAAGCAGGAGGCAGGCCCATGTCGGAACTCAGAAAAATGAAAGCAATAGTATTATTAAGTATCGCAATTATGACGGCTATAGTGATTTTACCCGCAAGTGCCGCAGTTGGACAGCAGCCTCCTTTTTCTGAAGTCAAGGAAAAGCTTTCGGGAATTTCTAAAGAGGAAAAGGAGATTTTGCAGAAACTGTTCATACTTGCTCAGGAGATTGAAATAGCGGAGGCGGAGGCAGAGGAGCTATCCCGCGAAACAGAAGCAATCAGTAAAGAAATAAAAGGCTTGGAAGAGGATATAGCAAAAGAGGAGCTTGCTTATGAAAAGAAGCGGAAGAGCTTGGAGCAGGTTCTGAAAAGCTATCAGAGGATGGGAGCCGGGTCATTCCTGGAAATCATCCTGGACTCGGACAGCCTGAGTACTTTTTTGCATAGGTTGAACATACTCCGGGATCTTACCAAAAATACCGGAACGCTTTTGGAGCAGCTGGAGTCAAGCGGCAGGAAGCTTGCAGAGGAAAAATCAAAACTATCGGAAAAGCTTGCGTTGGTTAAAGATAAGGAAAGTATGTCAAGAACGGCGTTAGCTGATAAAAACAGGCTTAAGGCGGAAAAGGAGGCATACCTGGCATCCCTTAAGGGAGAGAAGGAGCATTACCAGGAATACCTTTCCAATCTGGAAAGGGTCTGGAATGAGCTTAAGCCTTTGCTTTCAGAGACCGCAAAGGAATTCTCCCGAATGATTGAAGAGGAGGGATTGCCTTATGATGCTTTAAAAATCAGCTTTTCTCTTTTTGAAGTCAAGGGAGCTATTGACGATGGGACTATAAACAAAATTATTTCAGAGAATGCCAATCTTGAAGAAATGATTTTTGCTTTTCATCAGGAAGCGGCTGAAATAAGGATACCTGATAAGAACCTTATATTGACAGGAACTTTTGCAATTCAGGAAGGACACACTCTTAAGTTTCAGGCCCGGGAAGGAAGCTTTTTCGGATTGCCTTTGGAAAAGGGAGTTCTGGAGGAATTATTCGGAGAGGAAGGCATGATGCTGAATCTTGAGCCGCTGCTGGCAGGAAACGATATACATGCCGTAAGAATTAAAGAAGGGTACATAGAACTGATTCATAGATTTTAATTTGTTATTGTATTTGGAGGGGAAATAATGATAGAAGCTAAGGGAGTATGTTTGGAGTATCCGGATGGAACCAAAGCCATTAAAAATATTGAGCTTTCAGTTAAACCGGGTGAGCTTGTATACATAACCGGACCCAGCGGCTCCGGAAAGACAAGCCTGCTGAAGCTTTTCATGGGTGAGGAATATCCGACTGCCGGTTCCCTGAGGGTGCTGGGACAGCACATATCCAGGGGACAAGCGTCAAGAATCAGAGGCCTGCGCAGAATGATCGGTCCGGTTTTTCAGGACTTCAGGCTGATAAAAGGGAGAACTGCCTTGGAAAATGTCATGCTGGGAATGAGATTTCTGGATATACCTTCCGGCTGCATAAGGGAAAATGCCGGAAATGCACTGAAAAAGGTGGGTTTGGAGCAAAAAATGCTTTCACTGGTAGAGCACTTGTCCTGGGGCGAATGCCAGAGGGTGGCAATTGCCCGGGCAGTATCAAGAGAACCGGTCTTGATAATAGCAGATGAGCCTACGGGCAATCTTGATAAGGACAATGCCCTAAACATACTGGAATTGCTGAAATCCTTCAGAAACGACAATAAAGCCATAATCATCACTACCCATGCAACCCATTTGATTGAAGATGAAAGATATGCAGTACATATCCGGATGGATAACGGGAACATGCTCAAAGAAAGGTCAGGGGAAGCTTAGATGAAGAATATTTTGTACAATACCGGTTATTTCATTAAAGAAACAAAGACAATAATGCGTTTGAACCTGCTGTCAAGTATTTTATCTTTTCTAAGCATCGGGCTTATTTTTTTCATCCTCGCCATGATGATTTCCGGCTGGTGGGTAAGCAGCCATGTTGTGCTTGCCATACAAGAAGAGGCGGAAATAAGTATATATTTCAGTGAGGATATGGACGCTGCCGGTGCAGAAAGTCTGGCCGAAGAGATTGAAAATATTGAGGGAGTATATGAAGCAAGGCTGGTCAGCGAAGAGGAAGCCTACAGCAGGATGGAAAAAATACTGGGGAAGGAAGCCCGTGTTCTTGAGTATTTAGATGATAATCCTTTCAGTCCCTTTATAGAAGCAAAAATCCAAATAGAAGATATAGGCCTGATACCGGGGAAACTAGATCTGATTGAGGGCATTGAGCATGTGAGGGATAACAGGGAAGTGCTGGAACGCATCCTCGGAATTTCACAGACAATAAAGATATTGGGATACCTGATTATAGCCGCTGTCGGGATATCCACAACGGTTATAATATCCCACATTATCAGAATGGGAATATACGACTGCAGAGAACAGATAAATACCTTAAGGCTGATGGGAGCGCCTGAAGCTTTTATCGGGTTTCCCTTCATGCTGGAAGGGCTTCTTCTCACTCTGGGAGGAGGCGCGTTATCCTCAGCCTTGGCAGCATATGCATTAAAGTATTTGTATGCACAGGCAGCCGGCCCGATAGCCTTCATTCCTCTTCCGCCCCGGGAGGCATTGGTTTCTGACCTTACTATATTGATTATGTTATTGAGTACCGCATTGGGAACAGCCGGAAGTTTTTTCGGTTTGTCATCGGCAAAAAACTGAACAAGAAAACGCACATGGGCGGATATCATAATCTTTGCATATTTATGGTATAATTAATGCATAACAAAGGAGGGAATGCAAATGAGTTTTAAAATGACCGGCAAAGTTACCTGGGTAGGGAAAATTGACTGGGAGTTGAGGAGATTTCACGGGGACGAGTATTCAACTCACAGAGGTTCTTCTTACAACTCATATCTTATAAAGGACAAGAAGAATGTACTTATTGACACAGCTTGGGCACCCTTTGCAAAGGAGTTTGTGGAAAACCTTAAAAAGGAGATAGACCTGGATAAAATTGACTACATAATTGCAAATCACAGTGAAATTGACCACAGCGGGGCACTGCCGCTGCTGCTTGCGGAAATACCAAATACTCCCGTTTATTGCACAGCTAATGGGGCCAAGATATTAAAAGGGCATTATCATAAGGACTGGAATTTTGTAACGGTAAAAACCGGAGATACCCTTGATATTGGTGAAAGCAAGCTTACTTTTGTGGAAGCCAGGATGCTTCACTGGCCGGACAGTATGTTCGTGTACATGTCAGGTGAAAACATATTGTTCAGCAATGACGCCTTCGGACAGCATTATGCCTCGGAGCTGATGTACAATGATATGGTAGACAATGCTGAATTATATCAGGAAGCAATTAAATACTATGCAAACATATTGACCCCCTTCAGTACCTTTGTCACCAAGAAAATAGAAGAAGTTTTAAGCTTCAATTTACCGGTGAACATAATTGCCCCCAGCCACGGGATAATCTGGAGGGACAATCCGGCCCAGATAATTCAGAAATACATGGATTGGGCAAAGGACTATCAGGAAAATCAAATTGTAATAGTATATGATACAATGTGGAACGGTACAAGGAGGATGGCCGAAGCTATAGCGGAAGGAATCAGATCGGTTGATAAGGAGGTTGCAGTAAAGCTGTTTAATGCTGCTCATTCCGATAAAAACGATGTGATAACGGAAATATTTAAATCCAAGGCAGTATTGTTCGGTTCTTCCACTGTAAATAAGAGTATTATGCATGCAGTGGGCGGGATGTTGGATATGGTAAAAGGCTTGGGCTTCAAGAATAAAAAAGCAGCAGCCTTCGGCTCATACGGCTGGAGCGGGGAATCAGTCGGCATATTGACGGAAAGATTGAAGGATGCCAAATTTGAAATAGTAAGCGGCGGAATAAAAGAACTGTGGAATCCGGACCAGGATGCAATGAACAGATGCGTGCAGTTCGGAGCGGATTTTGCAGGGAAGCTGTAGTCCGGAACTTTTCGCAAAGATGCTGCGTCATAACTGTGTACGGAAAAATATGCAGTGTCTTTGAAGGGAGAGTTATGCTAATAAAAATGTTTAATAAAAAAGCTTTTTTCAGGTCTGCTTCATTAGTTATGTCCATTGTTGTGCTTCTGGGTGCAGGATTGCTGACAGGGTGCACGGCACCTGCAGAGGATAATACAGGCGGCAAAGCTGAGGATAATAACCCTCCTGCTGTGGAGGAAAGCATTGAGGATAGGATTATTCCCGAGTTTATGGCATTGGTGGGGGGGAATCCCAAGCCTGATGCAATAATTGAGTTTATGGATAAGAGTATTGCTGACGTTTCCGGAGAAAATGCGTCTAAAATGCTTGATGAACTTGAAAAATCCCTGAAAAGCAATTTACCGGAGCTGGAGGAGAAATATTACAGCACGGCGGTACAAGAAGCAATGTTCAATGCGTACAAATCGGAATTTGATCTAAGCAAACTTGACAGCATTCAAGATGCTGAAGTTAAAAGCCTTATTGATGAAACCAAGGCTATGGGCTATAAGGTGGAAACAGCGGAAGGCATGTTTTTCCCTATTATTAACTATGAATTTCTTAAGAAATTCAGTTCTTATGCAGAGGATGACATGAAGGATTATATTGATATAATGGCAGCAGAGAGCAATAAAGTTCCCGCAAAGGATGGGGCTCTTGTGATAGGCTGGGATGAGGTAATTGAGAGGGCGTTGGCCCAGGAGAACTTTATGGCGAAACACAGCAGCTCTGCCAAGGTTGGAAGCATAAAGGAACTGCAGAAAAAATATATCATGTTCATTCTGTACGGATTGAATAATACCCCTCTATTCAGCTATGATACAAAAATGATGAATCCTGAAGCCAAAGATGCTTATACAAAGGTTTTGAAGGAAAAAGGAGATAGTGAGCTGTTGCAGCTTTTGGGCAAGTATATGGAGGTCCTGGAAAAATCGGATTACAAGTTATCCGATGAAGTTGATAAATTCAGAAAAGATGCTGATGGGCAGTTTTAACGTTCAGACTTGAAATGGCCAATAGTATGTGTTACTATTATGGTAATTGAATAGCTTAAGTACTGGGGGGGCTGGTAAGGCCGGCTGAGATAGAGAACATGAGTCTCTGACCCTATTACCTGATCTGGATAATGCCAGCGTAGGGAAGTAACATGTTTATAGAAT
>Ga0116183_1004511_pt1 | contig 13608 bp, 13 predicted proteins | sample AD_UKC078_MetaG_FD_89753 | JGI IMG/M metagenome (GOLD analysis project Ga0116183, IMG submission 89753) | Active sludge microbial communities of municipal wastewater-treating anaerobic digesters from USA - AD_UKC078_MetaG | ecosystem: Engineered > Bioreactor > Anaerobic > Digestate | place: USA... | reverse complement strand
ATCCAGGTGAAGGATGGAAAAATTTCTCTCAATCACCAACTTTGCTGGATAGATACCATGGCTTTCCGGCGCGCGCTGGAAGAGGCAGAAGAGCTTGCCAAGAAAAACAACGTGAAGGAAGCCGTTGCTTTATATGAAAAAGGGCTATCCTTTTACAAAGGACATTTTCTGACAGGTGATGACAATAAGTCCTGGATAATATCCCACAGAGAACGCCTGAAAAATATTTTTATTTTGCACATTGCAAAACTTGGAACCTTGTATGAGCATGAACAAAAATACGGGAAGGCAATTGCCTGCTATGAAAAAGGGCTGGAAGTGGATAATCTTGAAGAAAAATTTTATCAGCGTCTCATGTTATGTCATCATCATAGGGGACACAAAATGGATTGTGTAAAAACGTATCAGCGTTGCCAGGAATCTCTTGCGACGACTCTTGGGGTTGAGCCATCCTCAGAAACACAAAAACTTTACGAGAAAATTATGGCTTAAATCAAGAGACAAATCCGATTTGTTTGCTGTTCAAGTGTTTTCGGAAACTCATCGCACACAATGCCCAGCACTTTTCCTCTGGAGTATTTTCATCACATGGGACGGAGAATACTTTGGCGGCGCAGATAAATACATATGCACATGCAGTTGTGGCCAGGTCTTGAAATATCAGAAATCCTATATAGCAAGACCTGCCCCCAATCTCTCCGATAATCGACTCAGAAGACGGGCCCACGAAATTTCTTGCAAAATGTTACCAAGAGCATATAATTAGCAATAATGATAATTATGTATGCTTGGTGGATAAATGATCCGCTTACAGGAACTCAGCAAAAAAGATTATTTTACGGTGGATGATATTGCCGGAGAATTTGGAATTCAGCCGACATCCGCCCGTGTGCTTTGCAGCCGTTACGTCCGTAAGGGCCTGCTGATCCGTTTAAAAAATAATTTCTACACAACTGCATGGCGGTGGGAAAACATGAAGCGTGTCGATTTTTTTAAAATCGCCAATGTGCTGCAGGTTCCATCCTACATTTCCCTGATGACGGCGCTGGCGTATCATGAAGTGACCACGCAGGTGCAGCAAGGCTTCTTGGAAAGCGTCGGCCAGAAGCGAACGGTGACATACGCCGTCCGGGAAAATGTTTTTCAATATACGAAAATCGCCAGGCGATACTACGGCGGATTTGTACGAAACGACGGAATCTTTATGGCCACGGCGGAAAAGGCGTTTCTGGATGCGGCCTATCTGTATTCCTTCGGCAAATACAAATTAGATAAAGATTCTTTAGATTTGAATAAACTGGATCTGAATAGCTTGAAAAGCCTGCTTCAGGATTATCCGCAAAAAACGAAAGAAACGGTGAAACGACTGTGCGGGATTTGATTTTACACGAACAATTTGAACTGGAAATTCTCAACCACATGCAAAGCGGCCGGTTTCTGGACGCCCTGATCTTCACCGGGGGAACGATGCTGCGCCTTTGTCATGGATTGGATCGCTATTCTGTCGATTTGGATTTCTGGGCGGCCAAAGACGGCACGGACTGGATCAAATATGCCCGCAGTCTGAAGACGCACCTGTCGCGGGATTATCAGATTGTCGATGCGGCAAATAAACGCTTCAGCCTTGTGGTGGAATTGAAGTCCGCATCGTATCCAAGGTCGCTCAAGATTGAAATCCGTAAAGAGATCAAAATGGTAAAAACGCAGATGAGCATTGCCTACAGCCCCAACTCGACGGTTCAGGTATTAATGAAAACCGTCGCGCTGGAAGACATGATGAAATCGAAAATCGCGGCGTTTCTCAGTCGCAGGGAAATCCGTGACGCGTATGATCTGGAGTTTCTGGTAAAAAGAGGCGTTCCTCTGGAAGCGGATGGCGAAACCCTCAAACGGCTGCAGGCAGGCTTGGAAAAACTAGGAAAAAAGGATTATGCCGTCAAGCTGGGCTCACTGCTTCCCGCCGAGGCGCGGGCTTACTACCGGGAAAACGGGTTCAGGATTCTGAAAGCACATGTGCAAACAAAGCTAAATTAAGAGGCTCGTGGGCTCAGGTCTTGAAATATCAGAAATCCTATATAGCAAGACCTGGCCTGATATCCACTACCCTGCCACTGATTTCACTCGGAGGATGAAATCACATCACGAAGGGATTGCGACCGGCGGGTCAACTTTTGACCTTTCTGACGTACCGCGCCACCAAAGACCTGAGCGGGGCGCCACCAGCGTCCGCAGGGGGACATCACCAAGGATTGAGGGATAAGCTAAAAGCTGTTAAGGGCTGATAAATGAGTTCAACAATATTTTATATTCCGGATAACAAGCATCCGGCCGAAGTAAATATGACGAAAAGAAACGTATTGCTGGCCGAGATGATCGTGCACGAAGACCTGGGAAAGGTCGCCACCGGCCGGGATCGGCTTCTTCATGCTTTGCTTTAAAAATCCCTGGGGAGTTCTTCGAGTTCGGCAAGCGAGAAGACCGGTCCGTCGGAGCAGACGTATTTGTAGCCGACGTTGCAGCGGCCGCATTTGCCGATGCCGCACTTCATGCGCATCTCCAGCGAGGTGAGAATGTTTTCTTTGGAAAAGCCCAGATCGAAAAACACCGGCAGTGTGAATTTGATCATGATCGGGGGACCGCAGATGACAGCTACTGTGTTTTCCGGCGATGGCGCTGTATCTTTGCAGATGGCGGGCACGAAGCCTTCACGGCCTTTCCAGCCGGCGTCACCTTTATCCACGGTGATGACGGTATTGATGTCGCCCAGCTTTTCCCATTGGGCCAGCTCGTCTTTATACAAAAGCAGGCCGGGAGTACGCGCGCCGTAGATGACGGTGATGTCGCCGAAGCGCCTGCGGTTGTCTCCGTAGAGGATATAGCGGATAAGTGAGCGCAGTGTGGTGAAGGCAAAGCCCCCGCCCACGACGACGATATTTTTATTTTCCAGAAACTCGATCGGCCAGGAATTGCCCAGAGGCCCGCGCAGACCGATTTTCGCCCCTTCTTCCATGCCATGAAGCGCGGCCGTCACCAGGCCCGGCACAACCGCGCCTGCCTTTTGCACGGTGAATTCCACGTATCCTTCGTCGGTGGGTGAAGAGGCGATGCCGATGGGGGATTCCCCCTTGCCGTAAACGGAAAGCTCGGCAAACTGCCCCGGCAGATAGCGGAAGTTTTTCGCGTCTTCGGGATTGAGAAATCTCAGGCGAAATGTTTTCTGGTCGTGCGTGTCAACTTCGTCGATGATTTTTATAATCTCAACCGGCATGGGAATGTAGGGGTTATTTGAACACATATTGATCCTCAAAAGATTTAAGTTTTTAACTTTGCCGCAGCTAGGCCTTCAGTGCCTGGTCCACAATGGAAAAGATGTCTATGTTGACCGGGCAGGATCTCGTGCAGCGGCCGCAGCCGACGCAGGAGATCGGTCCGTATTTACGGATGTGATACGAATACTTGTGGCAAACCTTCTGACGCAGCCGCTGATATACTTTTGTACGCGGATTGTGGCCGCTGGCCTCCAGCGTAAAGTCCGTGAACATGCAGGCATCCCAGACGCGGCGACGCGTGCCGCCGCCGAACAGGTTTTCATCGCAGATGTCAAAACAATAGCAGGTGGGGCAGACAAAGGTGCACACACCGCAGCTTAAACACCCGTCGGAAATTCTTTCCCAGAACTCTGTGTTGTGAAAAAGGTCTTCGAATTTTTTAGCGACACCGGGAGCGTCGATGTCCATGAAGCGGGTCTTGAACGAACGGCCGGCCTCTACTGTGTCGTCAAAATATTTGAGATCGTCCGCCGACGCTTCGGAAAGGGAATCGATTTCCGCCAGAATCTTCTCCCCCTTGGGGGTAATGGCTTTCAACAGCATTTCATCGCCTTTTTGGATCATAAAGACGTCGCTGCCTGTGGGGTCCGCCGCGCCGATGCCCAGTGCGGTATAAAAGTCAGCAGACTCGGCCGGTCTGTTCAAATCGAAGGCATAGCCGAAAATTGTTGTGGCCTGTCTTCTGTCCTGCCAGTAGGGGTCCGGCGCGCCTGTTTCGATGAAGTGGATGTCCATGATTTCGAAGCTTCTGACGTCACAGGGACGGACGCCGAAAAGAAATGTCGGCTTCAGGTTGAGCTCGACGCATTTCGCCTCTTGCACGGACTGTCCGCTTTCATACCGTATAAAATCTTCTTTCTGTGGCAAAAAGGCCGACTTGGGACTCAAAAGCGTATTGTAAAAATTTAAATCCACCTGCCCGGCATCGGAGATCTCGCGGAAATTGAATCCCGCCTCCTCTCGCACGGGGGCGATCAGTGTGCCTTTGCCCATCAGCCGGGCGGCGAGCTCTGATATTTTATCAATGGATGTTTTCTTCAACACAAAATTGCTCCTTATTCATGAGACTTGTTTATGCACTTGGAAGCGGTGCAAAGTAACCGGCTAAGTGTTCCCGCAGGCTTTGACGCGCATGGTTCCGATTTATCCTGTTTTTTGTTTCGGTGTCTCCTTCTGATGTCCGTTTCTTATTCCAGAATCGCGTCGGAATCGTCCATCCGGAAATCGACCAGCACCGGCTTGTTTTCAATGCTCATCCCGGCGGCCTGGCCGAACATTTCCTCACACTCTTTGGCCACTTTCTTGTGGAATAGATGCAGGGGGATGTCCACCGGACAGGCGCGGTAGCACTCGCCGCAGTCGATACAGCGACCGGCCAGGTGATGAAAACGGGTCAGGTGATACATCAGATTCCCGCCGGAGCCGGGTGCTTTTTCCCCCCAGCGGGGCTTGTCCAGGTCAATGAAACATGGGTCGCAGTAGCACATCGGGCAGGCTTTGCGGCAGGCGTAGCAGCGGATGCAGCGGTCCAGCTCTTTTTTCCAGAAAGCCCAGCGCTCTTCCTTATCCATGGCCTCGTACGGCGCCAGTACGTCATAGGGTGCCGCGGCCGGCTGGTCTTCGATTTCCTCGCCCAGCATGATGTCGCACAGCACCGGGTTATACAACCCGCCGGTGGTGGCGTTGTCGATCACTTCGTCCGTTTTGTGGTTTTTCATCCCACAGACGGGAATGCCCAGGATGATCAGATCGTCGCGCCTGACTTTGTCTTCCTGAATGAGAACAACCACGGCGCGGCTGTCGGCGGCTTTCGCGGCAATGGCTATTTTCGTGCCACGTGGATGGCGCATCAGGTAGCGCGCCAGATTGGCGTTGCAGTATTCATTGAAAATGATATTTTCCACGTCCGCCACGGATTTGGCGGTGTAGGGCAGAGGATGCTTTTCATCATATCCTCCGGTATAGGCCAAAACCAGCGCCACTCTTCCGGACTCCAGAAGTTTTCTGGCTTCGTTTTTCAGATTTTCCTCGATTTGTTTAAAGCTCGTTGCCATATTCTCTCCCGACGTTACTGTGTAATCGCAAACTTGGTCTGGGGCCCGAGATCGCGGATCTGTTCGGTGAATTCCCGGACGACTTCCGCAAATTTATTGCCCTCGGAGGCGGAGATCCATTCCACGCGGAAACGCCCCGGCTCCATTCCGGAAAATTCCAGAATTTTTTTGGTGACGGCCAGCCGCCGGCGCGCGTAAAGATTGCCCGTGTTGTAATGGCAGTCGCCCGGATGGCAGCCGCCCACCAGCACTCCGTCCGCTCCGAGCTGAAAGGCGCGGAAAATAAATGACGGGTTGATCCGGCTGGAGCACATCACCCGCACCACTCTTGTATTTTGCGGATACACAAGCCTGGTTGTTCCCGCCAGGTCCGCACCGGTGTAGGTGCACCAGTTGCAGGCAATGCCCAGGATTTTAGGTTCAAACGACATGAATGTTTCCTTTCTCCGTATCTAAAATTCCATTAATCCTTCCACTTCCGCCAGCACCTGCTCATTTGTAAAATGTCTGGCGACAATCGCCGAGGGCGGGCAGACGGAGGCGCAAAGGCCGCAGCCTTTGCACAGAGCTTCGTTGATTTCCGAAACGCCTTTATCTTCCTTGAAAAACGGCGCGCCATAGGGACAGACGCGCACGCAGTTCTGACAGCCGCAGCAAAGCGCCGGGTTGACCATCACGGTGGTCGCCTCCAGCTCCATCTTGTCTTTTTCCACAATGGTGAGCGCCTCGGCGGCCGCGCCGGTTGCCTGAGCGACCGTATCGGGAATGTCTTTAGGGCTTTGACACACGCCCGCGATGAACACGCCTTCCGACATGGTGGACAAAGGCGCCAGCTTCGGATGCCGTTCCATGAAGAAGCCGTACTTGTCTGTGCTCAGATTAAAAAGCCGCGCGATATCTTTGGCGTCTTCCCGCGGTTTCATCGCCGGCGAAAGAACGACCATGTCCACCGGCAGGCTGATGAATTTTCCGGTGATCGTGTCTTCCGCCTCTACAATCAGGCGGCCCGGCTCCTCCGCGCTTTCGGCCACCCGCGCCCCTTTGCCGCGGATAAACTTTACGTCCTCTTCGACAATGCGGTTGTAGAATTCTTCATAGCCTTTGCCGGCCGCGCGCATGTCGATATAAAACTGATAGACATCGGCGGATGTTTTCTCCTTGAACAGGTGCGCGAATTTCAGCGAATACATACAGCACACACGGCTGCAGTGTTCGTAGTTGTTTTTATCACGGCTGCCGATGCAGTGCAAAATGGCGATGGCCTGCGGCTCGCTGCCGTCACGCAGCGTCACTTTGCCTGCGGTAGGACCCGAGGAATTGAAAAGCCGCTCCACCTCCAGCGCGTTATAGACGCCCGGATACCTGCCGTAGCCGTATTGCACCAGAGGCTTTGTGTCCATCAGGTCATAACCGGTGGCTACAATCACGGCACCGACTTTCACTGTAACAAAAGTATCTTGCTGTTCGAAATCGATCGCCTTCTGCTCACAGACTTTTTCACACAGACGACACTTGCCCTTGAGAAAATAAGTGCAAACCTCCCGATCGATAACCGGCTTTTGTGGAACGGCCTGCGGGAAGGGAATGTATATCGCTTTTCGCTTGACCAGGCCTTCATCCCATTCGGATATGCCTTTGCCCGGGCACTTCTGCATGCAGGCCATACACGCGTTGCACTTGTCATGATCAACGTAGCGGGCCTTCTGACGGATGGTGATGTCGAAGTTGCCGACAAAGCCTTTGACCTCGCTGACCTCGCAGGAGGTCAAAAGCTCTATGTTTTTATTTTGCAGCACACTGTCCATCTTCGGCGTCAGTATGCAAGCTGAGCAATCCAGCGTGGGGAAGGTTTTGTCAAACTGAGCCATGTGCCCGCCGATGGTCGAGTTCTTTTCGACCAGATAGACTTTTTTGCCCGTATTGGCCAGCTCCAGTGCGGCCTGGATACCGGCGATCCCGCCGCCGACGACCATCACATCCGGATTCACGTCAATCTCACGCGAGGTGAGCGGCGCCAGCAGTCTGGCCCGGTTGATTGCTCCGTTTAACAGGGCCTTGGCTTTGGCCGTCCCTACGTCAATATCATTTGTGACCCAGGAGACCTGCTCCCGGATATTCACGATACTCAGCAGGTATTGATTCAAACCGGAAGCCGCCAGCACCTTGCGGAAGGTCTGCTCATGCATAAGGGGCGAACAGGCGGTGACGATCACACGGTCCAGCCTGTGCTCTTTGATGTCATTGGCGATCATTTCCTGGCCGGGCGTGGAGCACATGAACTTGTAGTCCTTGGCGACGACGACATCCGGCAAAGTGGAGGCGAACTCGGCCAGTTCGCTCACCCTGACTGTTTTGGCTATATTCAAACCGCAGTGGCAAACAAAAACACCAATTCTGCTCATAGTATCTCCTGGCTATATGTCTTAAAAACTCATGTTCCTGCCGCCGGTGCCCTGCATCCGGCGGGAATATTCTTTCAGCCTATAAGGCGCATGTATCGACAACCGGTTCGTCCACGCTGATATTGAGGCTCTCCAAAAGAAGCTCGGTCACATCCCGTACTTTAATCTGTTCATCGACGTTGAGCGTCCGGACACTGTCTTCGAACATGGCGATGCAATAAGGACGGGCAGTCGCCAGAACCGCAGCGCCCGTGCCCATCGCTTCTTCCATGCGTACATCGCTGAGGCGCTCGCCTTTGGCCTTTTCCATCCATAACCCGCCACCGCCGCCGCCGCAGCACATGCTCTGCTCGCGCGTGCGCTCCATTTCGACGAAATCCAGACCCGGAATCGCCTTGAGAAGATCACGGGGCGCATCGTAAACGCCGCCGTGACGACCCAGGTAGCACGGGTCGTGATAAGTCACTTTCAGGCCGCCGAAATCCTTCTGGGGTCTGATTTTTCCCTCGCTGATCAGTTTTGCGATCAGCTCGCTCAGATGAAGAACTTCACACTCCACACCGTAATCTTTTTTAAAGGACACCATGCAGTGAGGCGAGACGGTGATGATCCTGGAGGCGCCGACTGATTTGAAGTAGTCCAGATTTTTGTCGCGGAGGCGCTCGAAAAGTTCCATATCTCCCACTTTACGCAGGCTTTCACCGCAGCAGTTGACCTCCAACGAAGGAATGCCCCAGCTTACGCCGGCAAGATTGAGAATTTCCGCCGTCGCTTTGGCCAGTCTCGTGTTGCGCGGGTCGTAACAGATTGTGCAGCAGGTCCAAAACAGATAGTCCATGCCCTCCGTATAAAGCGGGTATTTTCCCTGCGCCCAGTCGTTGCGCTTGTCCTCATCGCCGGACCAGGGGTTGCCGCGGGCGGAAAGGGAGCCGACAAAAGCACGCAGGCTCTGCGGAAGCATGCCCCCGCCGCTGTAAACATTGCGGATGGCCGTGACGACATCGATGATTTCCACGCCCCGCGGGCAGCGATCCACGCAGAATTTGCATGTCGAGCAGCCCCACATGAACTCTTCAATGCCGTCGAGGCCCATCTGGCCGAAGCGGATAAGTTGACGGATGTTGAAATGCGTAATCGGCGTCCAGGGGCAGGTTCCCGAGCAGGTGCCGCACTGATAGCATTTTTTCAGCGCCTCACCGCCGGCCTCCATAATTGCCTGCGACATCTCCAGATAAGGTGTAACTGCTTGTGACATTTAACATCTCCCATGATAAAAATCATTAGTGCCTCTGCTAGCACATTCATATTCAATCGGCAAATCTAAATTTCAACCGCGCCGCCGTATGGCCGGCATAGTTTATCCGTGCTCTTGTCACGGTAATTCATCTAAAAACATATAGATTCATCTGGTTTCCTGGGCTTGCCAGTCCTGAAAAAAAGGGAACCAAAGGTTCCCTTGTATTTTTTGAAGATTTGGCAATCGTTGATCAGTATTCCGGGGTGAGGGCATCGAGCTGTGCCAGCGAAAAAACCGGCCCGTCCTTACAGACGTATTTGCTGCCGACGTTACACCGGCCGCACTTGCCGATGCCGCATTTCATGCGCATTTCCAACGAGGTGATGATGTTCTCCTTGGAGAATCCCAGCTCGAAGAAAACCGGTAAGGTAAACCGGATCATGACAGGCGGTCCGCAGATGAGAGCAACGGTGTTGTCCTTGCCGGGCGCAACTTCCTTGCAGACGGCCGGCACGAATCCTTCACGCCCCTTCCAGGTGGCATCTCCCTTATCGACCGTCACATTCATGTTGATGTCGGAGCGCTGCGACCAGGCGTCGAGCTCGTCTTTGTAAAGCAGCAGCCCCGGCGTTCTCGCTCCGTAAATGACTGTGATATCGCCGAAGCGTTTGCGGTTGTCTTCGTGAAGAGCGTAGTTGATCATGGAGCGCAACGTGGTAAAAGCGAAACCGCCGCCCACGATAACGATGTTTTTGCCCTCCAGGTACTCCAGCGGCCAGGAATTTCCCAGCGGGCCGCGAAGGCCCATCATTTCACCCTCTTCCATTTCATGCAGCGCCGATGTCACGACGCCGGCTTTCATCACGGTGAATTCCACATAGCCTTTCTGCGTCGGGGAAGAAGCGATGCCGATGGGCGACTCACCTTTGCCGAAAATGGAAAGCTCGCCGAACTGGCCGGGAATGTAGGCGTATTTCTGTTCGTCCTCCGGGTTGACGAATTTGAAGCGGAACGTTTTAATGTCCTTGGTGTCGACCTCGGTAATGATTTTATCCACTACAACGGGATAAGGAATATACGGGTTTTGCATTACGAACTCCCTGATTATAATTTTGAAATATCGTCTACGATTTTTCGGATATCAATATTCACGGGGCAGTACATCACACACCTGCCGCAGCCCACACAGCCTATGGTATCGAACATGTCGATGTAGTATTTAAATTTGTGCATTGCACGCTGACGCCATCTCTCCTTTTGCGATGGACGGGGGTTGTGCCCCGATGTTTCCTTCGTGAACAGCGGAAACATGCACGAATCCCAGGAACGCAGGCGGACGCCGTCGGCGCCGACCACTTCATCGCTGATATCGAAGCAGTGACAGGTGGGGCACAAATAGGTGCAGGTGCCGCAGGCCAGGCATTTGCGATGAATGGTATCCCAGAAAGGATGATCGAAATTCTTGTCCAGAATCGGCTTCACTTCATGGGCGGGGATTTTTGCTTTGATCGCTTCTCTGGCCTTTGCCGCCGCTTCGGTTTTCTTTGCGTCGGCTGTCTCGTCCGCCTTCGTGTCGCCGAAATATCCGGCGAGCTTTTCGCCTTTCTCGGTCACAAATTCCACCAGATAATCGCCGCCGATGTCGGTCAGAAGAATATCGGCTCCTTCTGGGGAAACCGGTTGTCCGTCCACCGAGGTGCAAAAGCAGGTGTCATATGGCGGCTGTACACAGGCCAGGGAAATGACCGTCGTGTTGAGCCTTTTGGCGATATAGTACTGGTCTTTATATTTTTCCTGGTCGAAGAGCTTGTCGAGGACAACAAAGCTGTGTGCGTCGCAGGGGCGCACACCGAATAAAACCGACTGGTCGGCCTTGTTGACCTCGGATGAAAACACCATGCCTTGAGGCGTGCGCGTGTATTTCATCATTGTTTCCGTATGCGGGAAGAAAATATTCTTCGGCGCGTTTTTGGAATTCAGGTAGGCAAAGAAAGGTTCGTCGTCGGACCCCATGGGCGCGAAAAGAACATTGTCTTCTTTTTTCAACGGCGCCCAAACCGTGAAGTCTCCGGCCATTTTTCTGGCGATGCCCGCCAGCGCGTCTTTTTTGATCAAGCGTTTTTCCATAATTGTCCCTAATTTATTATTTTATCCAACTGTTATGGTTTTCAAGCGTCGGTCTTTCCCTCTGTTTTAAATCAGCCGCAACTGATTCAAAAGCGGCTGCGGATCAATCAGGTGCGACTTGAACGTGTCTTTCGAACCGGGCAGGCCCATGGCCAGCGAAATCAGCTCGGTGAAATAGAACACGGGCATTTTCATGTTGCGGCTGGGACGCATCTCCAGATTGGCCATACACATCGGGCAGGCAACAGCTACGCAGTTGGCATCCGCCTCGCGGGCCGCCTTCATCAGCTTGTCACACAACTGGGTGACAATGGGCGTCTTGCTGACCGACAAGGACCCGCCGCAGCAGTCCGTCTTGTAGGACCAGTTCTTCACGTCCGCACCGATTGCGCTCATGATCTTGTCGAGCATAAAGGGGTTTTCGTAATTTTCAAACTGGCAGACCTCCGGCGGACGCAAAAGCAGGCAGCCGTAATAGGATACGGGCTTGAGGCCGGTCATCGGTTTGACCACCTTCGCCGCCAGCGCCTCGAGGCCGATTTCATTGTAGATCACGTCAATCGGATTGCGGATGGAAATGCCTCCCTGGTATTTGGCGCCCAGCACCCCTTCGATGCGCGCTTTGAGGTCCTTGTTGGATTTCAGGTTATGCTCGGCCGTTTTGAAACGGTTGAAGCAGGCGGCACAGGGAACCATGACGTCCATCGCGTCCTTTTCCGCCGCGATCAGATTTCGCGCGGGCAGGGCCACCGACAGTTCAAAGTTCGTGTTGTGCGCGGCGGACGCCCCGCAACAGGACCAGTCGTCAATTTCCTTGAGTTCGATGTTGAGGGCTTGACTGACGGCCTTCATGGACTCGTCATATTCCTTTCCCATACCATGCAGTGAGCAGCCCGGGTAATATGAAACTTTCAAGAGAGTAGCCTCCTTCTATAACTTGATGCCCCGCGTAAGGCTCCCAGCCCGGCGCGCGGCATTTCATCATCAGTTTTGCGTCTTTTCAAAAATACTTTTCACCGACTTGAGGTCTTTGGTCCTGGGCGGCAGAAGCGAGAGTTTCCCCTTGAGGAACAAAGACGGCGCGATGTCCACGTCTCCGAACAAATCCCCCGACTTGAGCTTGTAATGGACGGTCATCAGCATTTCATGCACGCGTCCGCCGAATTTTATGCTCGAGAGGAACGCTTCGTGGAATTTCAAAACGTTCGCTTCTTTCGCAGCCACGCCCTCTTCAATGGCCATCTGCCTCAGGACGTCCATCATCCGCGCGATATCCACGTTGTTGGGGCAGCGGGTGATGCAGGTCTCGCACGACATGCAAAGCCAGATGGTCGAGCTCGACAGCACCTTGTCCTTCTGCCCGTTTTGTATCATTTTGATGACCTTGTTCGGATTGTATTCCATGTAGGGCGCGCCGGGACAGCCGGCCGTACACTTGCGGCAGTGGTAACAGGCCTGCAGGGGCACTCCGTTTATTCTTTTGTTTACTTCGTCCAGAAAAGTTTCCATGTAAGCTCCATCGTCTTGTTCAATTACGGATTATATACAAAGTCTCCCTTGTCTTGATGCTCATCGAATTTACCCAGAGGCGGCATATCCTCCATACTCGAACCGGCGCGGTTGCCGAAAAAGTCCCAGCAGTCCTTGTCGAGTTTCTTCAGGAATTTGCGCAGATCCACGCCCATCGGGCAAACGGCAACGCAGGAACCGCAATCGACGCAGCGGCCGACCATGTGATAAAGACGCATGAACTGAAACACCTGCGTATCCGTTTCGTCCTCGCCGATACCCACCCACTGGGGCATGCTCTGTTCGGCAAAGCAGGTGGGGCAGTAGCAGGAGGGACAGGCCTGGCGACAGGCGTTGCAGCGAATGCACTTTTCCATTTCCTTCGTAAAATATTCCCAGCGTTCCTCGGTGGTTTTTGCTTCAAACTCATTGACTCCGTCATACTCGACATCCGGATTCATCGCCGCAGCCGGCTGGCCGATCATCACGTCGGAAATCACCGGGTTGTTGAAGCGGCAGGTCCGGCAGCAATCCGCCAGCACATCTTTGAGGGTGACAGTCTTGTCGCCGTCGGATGTTTTCATTTTGATCTGGCCCGCATCAACCGAGCCGTCGATGATATCCGCGCCATCGATATTGATTTTAAGAGCCTTGCCGTCCACATAACCGTCACAGGGAACGCCGATAATGCAGATATCCTCCCGATCGTACTGCCTTTCCTGGAGATGAATGATAATCGAGCGCGTGGTACAGCCGCGGGCAACAACGCCGATGACTTTTTTCTTCCGGTCTTCCGGCTTGACCCGCTTTTGAGAATTTTTATGAGCCGTGACCAGATCATGCACATATTTGGCAAGGTTTTGCGTGCACAGATTGTTCCAGACCAGCCGGTCGGCCTCCTCAGGCTTGGTGATAAAGCAAGGAGTGGCCGTCAGCGGAAGCGTGCCTTT
>Ga0116183_1004509_pt1 | contig 13610 bp, 15 predicted proteins | sample AD_UKC078_MetaG_FD_89753 | JGI IMG/M metagenome (GOLD analysis project Ga0116183, IMG submission 89753) | Active sludge microbial communities of municipal wastewater-treating anaerobic digesters from USA - AD_UKC078_MetaG | ecosystem: Engineered > Bioreactor > Anaerobic > Digestate | place: USA... | reverse complement strand
GATTATATAGTTGACCGACGTTTGCAAGAAGAGACTCTGAATGATTTGTCCAAGTGCAAGAGCGATGGAGAAACTCCCGACAACTTTCAACATCATCAGCAAAACGCTGACGATGATGTACTTTTTTGCGTTGCCGATGTATCGAAAAAGCAATTTATCCAGCATAGATCACCTGTCCGCCATCTCTAGTTAGACTTTACTAACTCCGGAAAGCAAAGATAAGTTAGCATATTCTAACCATGAAAGGCAAACGTGATAATGGAGGCTTTTAAGAAGGTGATTGGCAAAGAAGATGGTGTTTCTGTCTATAGATATGTCCTTAAATGAGTTGGAGCATCAGGGTTACACGTGCTGTTATTGATCATTCTCTGAAACAAATGATCGATCTCCGGACAGATTTTGACAGCTCGACGTTAGATGCCGTCATTCACTGTATTTTCTTACCAGCTCGCGGAAGACGATGTGTAAATCCTCGTTTGTCTCGTCAAAGACCCCGTAGATAGGATAAAAGCTTTCACGAACCCCGCGGAATGATACGGTAAATGAGTCAGTTGTCTCGTCATAGACGACACTGGGATATCCGCCTGTTTCGTTTGAATCGTCTTTCCTGTCTATTAATGCGTAATAGTAGCGGTCGTGGACAAATGCACGGACGAGTCGCTCGCTGTCGGAGTTGTCTATCTCGACGTACTCACAACGGTGCTGTCCCGCTTTGTCGGTGAAAGACCCTGCCAGATAACCTTGACCCGAGTCAATCATCAGTGTGAAGCTAAACGAATCGGTGAGCGTCATGTGCGATTGACTCAAGTGGATCGTTTTAATCAACTCTTCGGGGGTCGTTGTGCCGCTGTCGAGGTTAAGAAGCGGTACGTAGTCTTCCCCCGCATTCATCAGAGCGTCAATAAGAAGCGGTCTCAATGCTCGAAACAGATCGATTCCTCTGGTGGGAACGTAAGCATTGATCGATATGCCGAGATAATCGCCCGATGCATACTTGCCGCTCAGAATAAACTCACCTGCCTTCACGGGAAGTCCGGAGGTCCAGTCGTACTCTCCGTTTATGACCATGATGCCCGACTGTCTTACGATTTTCGCGAAGCGGGTCGTAAAGTCTTTGTCAACGGGGAGAGCGATGGAGATTCCGCTGCGAAACTCGTGAAACCGGTCGGCGGAGACGCCGATACTCAAAATGTATCCCGATTCCTTAAATAGCTCTGTGTTGTCGCCAGCTTTTCTGGCGAGGTATGAGTTGTTCTCATCAAAAACATGAAGCCCGAGATCGAATGAGCCGTGTATGTCGTCCGAAGCGTGGACCATGTGCATGTCAAAGGAGAGAAGATCGGTTGATGCGATGTCCTTCGGGGCGTCGGGATTTTGGCTTCTTTTATGTTCTCCGGGCATTTCTTCGCGGTTCGTTGTACCTGTGATGTCGCTTTGATTGCCGTCTTGCGGTGGCTTTTTCTTGCATGAAACGAGCTGGATAGCTAAAACTACGATTAATGCGACGACTAAAATGACCAACAAAACGATCGCTACGGGTGTTATCGGTTTTTGCAGAATCGTGTTCATGGATGTACCTCTGTCATTTACTGGGGACTATTGCTAGATGCATTCTAACAAAAGGTTCGTTCGCAATACAAAGCGGTCGACCGAGAACAATCGCACCTTTGGCGCTAAACGACTCTTTCTTAACCTTCATCGCTCGAGTCATGAAAACTGTTGCATTTCTTCAAAGTTTACTTGAGCTAAACCCTACATTTCTTCAAAATAATTTGCATGGAGATGATAAATTGTTAATCCCTTTTCGGTAGAGGTTTGCCGATCTTCATCTCTTGTCTCCACGAGGGAGCTTCTCCGTTGTCCGCCCAGTATTCGTCAAGAGATGCAATTTTGTCATCCTGTATTGCCTCTAAGTGTGCAGGTCGTAAAACGTTTCTCTTGTAATTTCATAGTAGACGGCAGTGCGCCAAGCTCCTGTTTGATCTTGCCACTCATTTTCGACGACTTTCGTCATGATCGCGCCATAGACCGAACGAGTAGACATCGCGCCATATGCCGTGGTTATCTTGTACGTGTTGTTTCTGTACGCTCTCCAAAGTCATACCCAACTTTACCATGAGGCTCGCTGACTGTTTCAAAATGAATCATCGTTGGCTCCTATGTCTTCCGCGTCAGGATATGCCAGATGGTATTGTCGGTGAAACCGCATTGCTCGTAAAGTTTTTCCGGTCGTGTCTCATTGTTGACACGACCGGAAACGGTCACAAAATCAGCTTTATCCTGGAGCCGAGATAGAAGTTCATTGACGATACATTGCCCGATTCCCATGTGCCTATAACCGTCCGACACTTGAATCCACTCAAGGCTGCCTTCTCGAATGTCGCGATCAAGTTCAGCGATGCCGCTGGCGACCACGTTCATGTTCGATGTATCGCGAATACAAATCCATAGATCGGCGTCGTAGACGGGGCGGGCTTTGTATTGCTCGAGTTCTTCAACCGTCACGCCTTCGCGCTCGTAGCATGTGTTGATGTGGGCGGCGAATTCCCCTGTGCTACCTTGTGTCATGACAAAGCCTTCCGGCAGATCGACTGCATCGATGTGCTTCAAAGTGTGTAGGAGTTTGAAGTACGGATTATCGGTGTAATATACAAGGAGGCTGTCGGAAAAGTCGTTGTCGGAGACAACCCGCATATGCACAGGGATGTCGAACGAATTTGTTTTCCAAAAACACAAGGAAGATGCTCCCGTAGGGTTGAGTAAGTACGTCTGTTTATCCATGTGATTCTTCTTCCGAAGTTTCTTTTGAAGGCTTGAAGCCGAAACAACTCTCAATGGCGCCGGTCGGACATTCGTGGATGCAGTCGCGACAGCGGATGCACTCGGGGCTGTTCGGCGACTTGACGGGGTCGACGCCCATCTTGCAAACGCGCGCGCATTTTCCGCAGTCGATGCATTTGTTGTTGATTTTGAATCGGTAGAAACTGACAGGCTGTAAAATCCCGTAAAAGGCGCCGAGAGGGCAGAGGTAGCGGCAGAAAACGCGGTAGAGAAAGACGGAAAGCACAAGGATTGCGATCGCCAGAGTGACTTTCCAAACAAACAGCGATCCAGCCGCCTCCCGCATGGCGGGATTGAGGACGACAAGCGGAATGCCTCCCCCGATTGTCCCGGCGGGACAGACATACTTGCAAAAAAACGGATCGCTCATGCCGAGGCTGTTGCGGACGATAAGGGGCAACAACATGACGACGCCGATGAGCATGAGGTATTTCCCGAAGGATAGTATACGGTTGAGCTTGGCGGGGACTTTGATTTTCGGCGTAGGTATTTTGTGCAGGAGATCCTGGAGCAGTCCGAACGGGCAGAGATAGCCGCAGAAGAAACGACCGGCTAAAATCCCGAACAATGCGATGAGTCCGAACACGTAAAAGCTGAAATTGAACTTCGCGCTGCCGGCGACGGCTTGTAAACTGCCAATCGGACAGGCGCCAAGAGCGCCGGGACAAGAGTAGCAGTTCAGTACGGGTACGCAGATGGATTTCAAGCTGCCCTTGTAGATGCTCCCCGAGATGAAACCCTTGAAATGACCGTTAAAAACGGCGGCGCCGAGTGCTTGAATGAGGTGGCGCCGGTTGGGCGAAATCTTCTTTTTCGTTTTTATCTTATCCAATGCCGATGCACTCCATGCAGATATTAATTGCCTTCATCAGGAGTGTTTTCACCTCATCGCCATTTGCGCGCAAGAGACCGATCAGGATAAAAGCGATCGCGACGGCGGCAATTAGAAGCGACCATTTGTTGAGTTGAAAGAATCGGAACAATGTTCCTTCGGAAGTATGTTTTTTATGAAGGTTTTCATTCATCACAAGACTCTTCTCTCTGGCATTATGTTGCTATGCTACACATTATCGTTAAGCGAGAAAACGCTGTCAATCGAATTGTAAAGTGAATTCGTACCATATGATATGTTTTCCGCCGACGGAATCAGTATGATTTGAGCTGATCATGTCTTCAAGGAGATTTTTCGATGAAACGAAAATTTAGAATAATACTCGTTTTTGTATTGGCTCTCGTCATGCTTTTGAGTGCCTGTCACTCTCGCGATTTGCCTTCGAACGGCGACAATAAGACATCTGCGGCGGATTCCGTTAAACCGTCCGCTTATCCGAAATCGCTCGGAGAAATAAAGAGCTGGAAATTCAGTACGGAGGATATTGAAGGCAATCACGTCGACGAATCGATCTTCAGCGAAGCGAAACTGACGATGGTCAATATCTGGGCAACATGGTGCGGACCGTGCATCGCGGAGATTCCTCACATCGGGGAACTCGCGAAAAATGAATTTGCCGACATGAACATCCAAGTCATGGGGATCATAAGCGATGCCGAATTGGGCGGCGACAATGAAATTGCGGTGGACAATGCAAAGTATATTTTAGAAGCATCCGGGGTCTCCTATCTGAACGTCCTTTTTAATTCCCCCGATATGTATGAATCGCTTCTCAAGTTTGTCGGGGGGTATCCGACGACAATTTTTATGGATAGTCAAGGGAATGTCGTCGGCTCTGAAATACTTGGAATGCGTTCGAAAGAGGCGTTTCTCGAGGAGGCACAACAGAGACTCAACATGCTGAACGACTAAAACCTATCACCCTATTCATCCAACTCGCGCAGGCGGTTGAACCGTTTCAGTATGTACTCCGCTTAAGCACGGCTGTGTTATAATTCGGGTGTCGAAACACCGACATAAACAGGCGTTTGGGAGTGTTTTTGTGCGTTGTCATCGGTGCGGTCTGCCGAATTGACGCGAGCCGCCCGTTTCACGCATTTTGCGGGGCTTCTTCTATCAGAAGGAAAGGTACAAGCGGCTATGAGTCATGTTGAAGGTATCAAGCTGCAAGACTTTGAGGTAATCTGGTGCGACCGGAAGGTAGAGGCAATGAGTCATGTGGAAGGTGTCAAGCTGCGAGATCTTGTCGAGCATTTTGATTATCACGTCATTCGAGATTATGGGAAGATCGACAGGACTGTGATTGCGGTTGCCGACATTACGCGACCGGGGTTACAGTTGGCGGGTCACTTCAAGCACTTCGGTCCCGATCGAATGCAGCTGATCGGCAATATGGAAATGGCATACCTGAAGACGTTGACGCCTGAAGAGGAGTCGGAGTGCCTCAGTCGCCTATTTGCGACGGGTATTCCCTGTCTGATTCTATCCCGGAGACATGAGCCCAGCGAGGTCATGCTACACTGCGCTGACAAATATGAGATTCCTATTCTGCAAAGCGATCATTCCACAGCATCTATCTACAGCTCGCTCGTCAAACACTTGAATGTCGAGCTTGCCCCGCACATTTCGATGCACGGCGTGCTTGTTGAAGTACTTGGGGAAGGCGTTCTCATTCTAGGCGAAAGTGGCGTCGGTAAGTCAGAGACCGCACTTGAGCTCGTCAAGCGCGGGCATCGTCTGATTGCCGACGATCTGATTGAAATTAGACGCGTCTCCGATACGACGCTCCTCGGACGCGCGCCCGAGAATATCCGACATATGATCGAAATTCGCGGCTTGGGCATACTCAATGTCAAAGAGCTTTACGGTGTTTCGTCCGTTAAGGTGCAGGACAACATCAACTTTGTTATCAACATGGAGTTTTGGGATGAGAATAAAGTCTACAATCGGCTCGGCATCGAAGATGAGGAGACAACGATTCTCGGCGTTTCCATCCCATCCGTGACGATTCCCGTGCGCCCGGGGCGGAATCTTGCCATTATTGTTGAATTCGCCGCCATTAATTTCCGTCATAAGAAGATGGGGCACAACGCGGCGAGAGAGCTTGAAGAACTAGTTTTTAAATCAAATAATTGATTTGTCGGCATTCGCGATCATTCAAGGAGATTGATGATGACACGCAAAGGAGAGAGCAAGTGAGCAAAGACGGGGTGAATGTCTCTGCCGTTGGCGATGCCGTATCCGTTCTCAGCAGCATAGAAAACGTATCGGTTGAGTGCAATGTGCCCATGGCGGAACTCACACGCTTTCGCGCGGGCGGTCGAGCCGATATCCTTGTTCAGCCGCATACGGTTGAGAGTGCGATGGAGCTGATCAGGGTTGTGCAAACAAACGGCTTGCCTTTGACGGTTATCGGATGCGCTTCTAATATTCTTGTATCCGATCGCGGTATTCGCGGCGTGACGTGCCGATTGCATCCTTCGCTGAACGCAATACGTCTAGACGGTAACAGTCTGTTCTGTCAAGCTGGCGCTCTGCTTTGCGACGTCGCGGCTTATGCGGCGAGACGCTCGCTCGGAGGGGTCGAATTTGCCGCGGGGATTCCCGGCTCGGTCGGCGGCGCCGTTTTCATGAATGCGGGTGCGTTCGGTGGGAGCATGTCGGATGTCGTGTGGAGAACGATGTTCATTGATGGCGACGGCAACATCGGGGAGATTGTCGGCGACGAACACGATTTCGGCTATCGCCACAGTTTTTTTATCGACTCGCCTGACGCCGTGATTCTTGAGACGGAACTCCGTTTAGAGCACAGGGATCTTTCGCTTATCTATGAAAAGATGGCGGAGAATGCCCATAGACGTTACAATACCCAACCGCTCGATGCATACTCCGCGGGCAGTGCTTTCAGGAGACCGGAAGGATTTTATGCAGGTAAACTGATTTCCGATGCCGGTATGAAAGGATACAGGCGCAATAATGCCGGCGTGTCAGCCAAGCACGCCGGGTTCATTGTAAATCACGGCGAGGCAACGGCGGATGAAATTGCTCAAGTTTTTAGAGATGTCCGCAAAGCAGTATACGATATGGAAGGTGTGATTCTCATGCCCGAAGTGAGACCGGTCGGTGAATGGGACGACGATCCTTTTGCTTTTGAGCGCTGATACCGCGAAATGCCTCTTACATTGAAAGCAGGTTTTCGTGCTACCCCATTGAAACCAAATACACCGGCAGACGTTTGGCGAAAAATTGAAAGGGAAGTTGGATGGAGATTACGATTGTCACCGGCTTATCGGGGAGCGGAAAGAGTTTAACGGCAAACTTGTTGGAGGACATGGGTTTTTTCTGTATCGATAATATGCCGCCTCAGCTCGTGGGCGATTTGACGCGCGTTTTATCGGACTGGCAAGCGACGACCGAGCTGCCTGCCGCCGATATGCGCCTCGCGCTCGTCATGGATACGCGAACGCCCGGTTTTGTTAAACATCTGCAACCCGTTCTCGATAATTTGAGAGACAGCGACGTTCCTGTTCGCATTCTTTTTCTTGAGACATCCGATATGGCGCTGATCAGTCGCTACAATCAGACTAGGCGCGATCACCCGTTGTCGCAAGGGCGATCTCTTGTAGAGGCGATTGCTTCGGAACGTAATATGTTAGCACCGGTCAAGGCGCTCGCCACGGACATCGTAGACACGACAGGTCTGTCGAGCCGCGATCTGAGACAGAGACTCCAACAACTCTTCAGCCATACCGGCTTGCACGATGAAATCACGATTTTTGTTCAGTCATTCGGATTTAAGTACGGGATACCGCCCGATGCGGACATTGTATGTGATGTCCGTTTCCTGCCGAATCCGTATTACCTTGATCATCTGAGACCGTTGTCGGGACTTGATCAACCCGTCATCGAATTTTTAGAGCAGTACCCCGAAGCCGATGAATATCTCGAACGACAGTGCGAGCTTTTTTGTTACACAATCCCGTTCTATATCCGCGAAGGAAAACAGCGGTTAAATATCGGTATCGGCTGCACGGGAGGACGTCACCGCAGTGTTATGTCCGCTGAGAGGATCGTCAATTATTTGAAAAAATCCGGTTTCAACGCTTTCGTGTTGCATCGCGATTTGCATCTAGATGTGAGACAGCGGCGTATCGATGCGATGGAATCCGATGAATCGTTTTCATGACTTTTTCCGCAGGTATTCGTAGAGAATTAGTTGATCGTTTTTCGGCGAGAGAGGAATCGCGCGAGTGGGCACTCGTGTCATTTGCCGTGTTTTCCGCTCTGTCCGGTTCCATCGACCAAGACGAGGAAGGATGGCGTGTTACCATTCGTGTTACGGGCTCTCACATCGCTTCAATGCTTGAGGATATCGCTAGGTCGCTTTCCCTTCCGATTTGTGAAAAAAAGACAGGAAGACGCGATGTGTGCCTGACGTTTGTCGTTTCAGTTGAAAGACGTGCACTATTATTTTTCGATTTTGATCGCTGGTGGGAATGGACAGGCGAACAAGGTCTCGAGGTTATTTTCTCATCCTTTTTTCTCGCATGCGGCGTGATGTCGGATCCGGCGACGGGACGTTATCGTCTGGCCTTTTCCCCCTATTCAGAGGGCTCGATTCCCCTCATGAAGCATTTGTTTAACCGCGCTGAGCTGAATCCGAAAGAATCGCGACATCAGGGTAAACAGCTGCTGTTTTTCTCTAAGGGAGAAGACATTGCGCAATTTTTATTGTTGTGCGGTGCGCACCTCACCTTGTTGAGATTCGAAGAACTGCGGAGTGAGAGGGAATTACTCGGACAAGTGAACCGTCTTGTCAATTTTGATGAGGCGAATGCCAGTCGTCGCGCTCAATCGATTTCTGAACAGCTTAGCGCCATCGACACGATTGAACGAATACGCGGACTCGACTCACTTGCCCCGGTTCTTGCAGAGGCCGCAAAAGCGAGATTGGAGAACAGAGGCGCTTCGCTTGAGGAACTGGGTGCCGGCATGGTACCGCCTGTGAGCAAGTCGGGGATGAGTCACCGCTTTGCAAAAATTCGTTCTCTCGCTCTCGCTCTTGAAAGCAAGGAACGACGTGAACAATCTGAGTGATAGAGAGTGGTATACTTAAAGCCGATCAACCCATCGACGTTTTACGTCAAGTGGTGACCGATTGATGTGTGGTGAGATGCTTCAGTCTCTGCGATAGTGACGATTGGGTCGTAATGCTTTTACACAAAGCGATGGCGGTGTGGTAAGGATATGATGGACTACTTAGAAGGCTTTCTAATAGGATCAATATGGAGTGACACGGATTACCGAACGCGTCGACACTACCATGCGCATGTTTTTCTCGCCGCTTTGATGGGTGCCGCTTTCACGTTTTTTCTCTTTTTCCCGGACAAGATGTCAAAGTGGATCGTCGTTCCGCAACCGCTCTCCCTTGTTTTCCTTATTTTTCTGATCTTGGCGACGCCGATTATTTCAAGTATCTATTATCGTGTGCCTTTTTACGTCAGACCCTTCCTTTTGCTTTTGTACATCATGAAATACGTGCTGCTCTTCTATACGCTCGTCCATTTTTTCTTTCCGCTTGTCACGGTTGATCGTGCGAATTTTTCCGATCTCTTGTTCGCGCGCATCGATGACCGCATGACTCGTTCGCTTGATCGATTCAGCGATTCCGGCAAAGTTCTTACGACGGTCGCCGGTGTGCTTATCGGAGCTTTTTGGATTATTGCCGAAGGTCTTCTCGTCGTACTTATTCTGATTGCCGTACCGCTTGCCGCAATTTGTCTTCTGAAAGGTATACGCTATGTCCTTGACATCGTCCTATACGAGCTGATCGATCGTTACGTTCTCAAGGACGGTCCGGCAAGGACTGATGAGGTCCCGTGGCTCGGAAGCGTTGTTGATGATGATGAAGAAGAGGGCTCGACCGGAAGCACACCGATCTTGTTTCCCGGATCGGGAGGGCGACAGAAAGAAACTGACGTTACTAAAAAGAGACAAGATGTTGCATATGATGGCGGTATGATCAATAGGTTCCGCCTGATCCTGAAGAATAGACTTCGATCTTTCCGACGCGGACTACGCAACATATCTCTACGTGGGAAGAAGTGGAAAAATCGCGTCCCGGTCAAGAGAGGGGTAAGAACGAAAACGGAAGATTAAAAGATTGGAGGTTATCGCACTGTAATTCCTCGTTCGTAAAACGAGTTTGTGCGGCGAACATTCTCATGAACAACGAATACAATCCAAATCGACACAATTCCGCAAATCAGAACGAAGAAGAGCATATCCGTTCAGACCGACCCTCTACCAATGAGAGTCCGTACTACGCTCAAGGAGATCACTCGAACTACGGAGGGGCACCGCCACCACCGAAAAAGGGTACGAGCGGTGTCGCTCTCGGTGTCATAATCGTCGGGTTGGTGGCTGTTTTGCTGTTCTCCGCCATTGCGGGATTTCTCCTTTTTCTCTATAAAGGCTATGACAGGCTTAAAGAGCCCGCGGAGGTAACTGAAAGCTTACCGCCCGATAAGCCAATGCCCTCGGCGCCTCTTATAGATGATGAACCGTTACCTTCCGGCAGTGAAGGAGTCGATCCGCACTTTAATTTAGAGGATTTCGCGCGCCCCGCGCCGCAAGAGGGCAAAGAGATTCTCTCAATCCCCGAGATTGTCAAGAAAGCGAAACCTGCTGTCGTCGCGATCTACACGAACATTGTGGTTGACCGCGGCGCATATTTCGGACTGATCGAGAGTACGGTTGCCGGGTCAGGTTTTATTATCACGGAGAACGGCTATGTCGTAACAAATGCACACGTTGTCGAAGATGCCCGAAGCGTTATTGTGTATTTAGAGGACGAGCGCACGTATGAGGCGACGGTCGTCGGCTCGGATGCCTATGCGGATATTGCCGTCTTGAAAGTTGATGCGGAGGGTCTTCCGACGGTACAGCTCGGCGATTCGGATAAATTACTCGTCGGCGAAATAGCGATCGCCATAGGAAACCCGACGGGGAATTTGAGAGGAACAGTAACGTCAGGCATCGTCTCAGCAGTTGATCGCGAAATGCAGGAATCTCCGATTCCCCTCATTCAAACGGATGCCGCTCTCAATTCCGGCAATTCGGGCGGCGCGCTGCTCAACGCATACGGCGAGGTGATCGGGATTAACCAATTGAAAATTGTGTATGCCGATTCGGGGAGAGATGAGCCGATCATCGGGATCAGCTTTGCCATCCCATCCAATGCTGCGAAACCCATTATTGAGAGTCTCATCCGTACCGGTAAGTATGAATGGCCGATGATGGGCATCACTGTATCAACGGTGCAGGAGGAGCTTGCTGAACAACAAGATATGTATTATCCAGGCGTCGTGGTCGTCTCCGTCGAGAAAAACGGACCGGGTGACAAAGCCGGGTTGAAATCGGGCGACGTGATTACAAAGATAGGCGATACAAGGGTGACGACGACGCGGGAGTTATCAAACGCCAAGAATGAATATAGGGTAGGCGAGACGGTCATTCTTGAAGTGTATCGAGCTAAACGCGTAATTGAACTTTCTATAACGTTCGGTTCGTCTCGGTAATATCGACTGCAAGGAGTGTCAATGCGAGGTCGCGGTTGGGCGCGTGACATTATTTCTCACTTTGTTATCGTATCTCTTTTAGGGGTAGGACTCTTTTTGTTGCACAAAAAAGCGATGAATACGCCCGAGCTAAAGGATGAGAGCTGGATATCAACGGTCTTTACGATTGCAATCATCCTATTAGCTCTGATGGTCTTCGTTTTTATCGGACAGGTTTTCACGCGCGTGAGATTGGAGCGATTTCGCCCCGGGAACGCTGAAAGCCTAGCTCGTCTTGAGCGTATGCGTCGCTTTCATTTGCCTGAACGATACCGAAAACTACAGGAAGCATGGCATGACGCGAGGCAGGATCTTTGTAGGTTTTATATCAATAAGGGGTGGATTCCCACCGAACGAAAGCCTTTTGACATCATTTTACAGCGTCGTCGCAGGATCCCGTCTTTCGGGCGAGAGCCTTACGTTGATCGCCTGTTCGTTTTCTACCACCCCATGCTTAACGTGCTCATCGTCGATCAGACGCTGAACCTGTGTGAACGCCTGATCAAGAGGAGCTACAAAACTGCGCCCGCCCCGAGAAACGCGATCGTGTTTCTGACCGATATGAACAACTCGGAAGAAGTTACGTCGGCAGCCGCGGGTATCGTAAACTACCTCTGTCGACTTGAGAAGAAGACGAGTCTCTATCCGTTGTTAATTGATTTCAACGGCGGGAGGTTATACTATCCGATCGATACGACGCTCGTTCGTAAACCTCACCGCATGTTTTACTTTAAAGCGCGCCTTGATCTGACGCGCTTCGTCCGTCAGCAAGTTCCGAAAGAAACGCCCCGTGCGAATCCACGGTCATAGCGCATGAACTATCGTCACTCGCCGAGGAAATAATTCGCCAAATTCGCATTCGGGTCGTGCCTGCCGACGAGCAATTCACCCTTTGAACAGCTGAGCAACGCCGTGACACCGGGACCGTGACCTGAAACGACGCAATTCGAATGTACGATCACGCCGAGTGTGCGCGCTCCTTTTTTATACTGACGTCCGAACTTATTGTCACAATCATGTAGCAGGACGATATCGCCGAAGCGTAGTTTATCAAGACCATGTTCTTTCAGTGCGTCGAGGTCGCCGGTCATGATATCGTAGTCGCCCGTGTAGGCAGACGCGGCGCCGATGCCCGAGCCCATGAGGTAGGGCGGAACTTCCGCGACACAAGGAACGACGAGTTTTCCGTCCACTTCCTCGGGAGCGATCTTCTCAAGTAACTCCGGCGACAAGCTGAGACAAGCGATGTCGGGGTAATTCGTCAATTCAAGCCCCAGCCCCTTTGCGCGGATGAGAATCTGGTCACCTATTTTCATTTTGTCGAGCGCCTCGACCGGGAAATAGCAAATCGTGTGTTCAATGCCGCCGTGTTTTCCGGTGACGAATCCCTCGACCCCCTTGGCATCTCCGTCGACGACAATAGCGCGATTGCCGATGCAGGCGATATTCATGATGCAGTCATTTTCAGTCTTTGTTTCGTTGCGCAAGCTGACTCCAGGCTCTATGTGGTCGCCGGCAAGCGTCATGCAGCAGTCACCGATCTGATAGTTGTAAACGATGCCGCCAACGCTCGGAAGCGCTCGCGCGAAACCTCTTTGATCGATTTTATAATCCTTTTTCCATGTAGGTGCGTGAATTCTCGCTTGTACGGACATTTCGACAAGATGTTCTTTATTGGTTTTCATGGAGCCCCTCCTTCACTAAAACATACACAATATTTTCCATGCGTTCTTCATCATACCATTGCTTTTTATTACGTGTTGTTGCGACCACTGTTCGGTTAATCTCTGTAAAGAATCTTGAGATCAGATGTTCTCGAAATCCGCTCGACGGAATGACCTCGCACGCGACCGATGACGGCGTCGCCCATTCCGTTCATTTCGATATCCAACTCGTTAACCGACAAGTGTTTTGCGTCGATATCGCCTGAGCCGAAGACTGCAATCTCAAGTCTTTCCGCTTCACCGCTCAGAATGGAGACATTTCCCGATCCTGCGATCCTGACATACCCGGTTTTAGACAGTTCTCTGATCTTGACGTCGCCGGATCCCGCGATGCTGATTGATGCATCTTCGACCTCCCCGAAATCACAGTCTCCCGATCCTGCTACTTTTAACTGAAGTGATTTTACATCCCCTAGGGTCGTGTTGCCTGATCCCGTGATCATGACATTCGCCTCATCAACTTTGATTGCACTTCCGATGTTTGCGGAGCCCTTGATTTTTGCGTTCAAAGATTTTAGAACGGGGTCAGCGACG
>Ga0116183_1004488_pt1 | contig 13658 bp, 14 predicted proteins | sample AD_UKC078_MetaG_FD_89753 | JGI IMG/M metagenome (GOLD analysis project Ga0116183, IMG submission 89753) | Active sludge microbial communities of municipal wastewater-treating anaerobic digesters from USA - AD_UKC078_MetaG | ecosystem: Engineered > Bioreactor > Anaerobic > Digestate | place: USA... | reverse complement strand
CAAAACCCTGGAAATGCGAAACCCAAAAAATGAATTTTGAAAATGGTGGAACATGGAATTATGCAATGGTGAGTCCAGAAAACGAGAAACATTTCGCAGGGATCGATTACGAGGAAATTAACCCAAATCGAAGCATCGCATGGAGCGATTATTTTTCCGATGAAAAAGGAATAAAGAATGTAGAATTTCCTACAACCAATTGGCTCATCGGTTTCACTGGGGTTGAAGAAGGCGTAAAATTAACCGTAAATCTGCATTTTGCCTCAGAAAAAGAGATGAATGCAATCTTAGAAATGGGTTTTGAAGAAGGATTTAAAGCAACATTAAATCAATTAGAGGAAATTTTAAAAAAATAAAACTTACAAAAACCGGGAGAGAAATTTGAATCTTTAACGGCAAAAGAAGCAAAACATTCAAACAAAAGCTGGCAAAAAAAGTGTTTACATTTTGCCAGCTTTTGCATTTTTTTCAAACATATCTTTTGTCGCTTTTGCGGTAAAAAAACAGGATTGTTTTTATCTATATTGAAATTCTATAACAATTCCTCATCAATGAAATATTGAATAATGGCTTTTTTCATTAAAATTTGCTGCTCATTGGGTTTCAATTCTGGCAATTTTTCGACTTCCTCAAAATGCGGATAACCATCATCGTCGTAATTCGAAAATTTATAGTATCCGAAAGGTTCTAAAAGTCGGCAAACTGCGATATGCAAAATATTCAACTTATCGTCTTTCGAGTATTTCTGTTGGCCGCTTCCGAGTTCCTGAACGCCGATCAAAAACAAAAGCGTATCAATTTGTGGATGTTTTTCGGTATCGAAATTTTTTACAAAAAACGCTTCAACTTCTTCCCAAAGCTGATTATCGGTTTTATTTTCCATCAATTTTATTTTCTAATTTCATTAAAAAAGCATATTCCAAAGCGTCTTCTTTTAAAGATTCAAATCTTCCGCTTGCACCACCGTGACCTGCACTCATATCTGTTTTGAAAAGCAACAAATTGCTATCGGTTTTTAGTTCCCGAAGTTTCGCCGTCCATTTTGCAGGTTCCCAATATTGCACTTGAGAATCGTGTAAACCAGTTGTGATTAGAATATTCGGGTAATTTTTCGCTTCTACATTATCATAAGGCGAATACGATTTCATGTAATCGTAATATTTTTTCTTTTTCGGATTTCCCCACTCGTCAAATTCTCCCGTTGTTAAAGGGATTGTCTCGTCGAGCATTGTTGTAACGACGTCTACGAAAGGAACTTGCGCCACAATTCCGTTGAAAAGCTCGGGTTCCATATTGATGATTGCTCCCATTAAAAGTCCACCTGCACTTCCTCCCATCGCATAAAGATGTTTTTCGGAAGTATAATTTTCAGCGACCAAATATTTTCCAGCATCGATGAAATCATAGAACGTATTTTTTTTCTGAAGCATTTTTCCGTCTTCATACCATTCTCTTCCCAAATATTCTCCGCCTCGAATATGCGCAATTGCATAAACAAAACCTCGATCCAAAATCGAAAGTCTTACATTAGAAAAACTCGCATCAACAGTATGTCCGTAACTTCCATATCCATAAATTAATAAAGGAGTTTCGGCTGATTTTTTTGTATTTTTATGATAAACCAACGAAATCGGAATTGAATTTTTCCCATCTCTTGAAGGTGCCCAAATTCTTTCAGAAATATAATTTTCGGCGAAAAATTTTCCACCCAAAACCTCTTGTTCTTTTAAAACTTTGGTTGTTTTTTCCTTCATATCATACTCCAAAGTAGCGTTTGGTTTGGTTAAAGAAGTGTATCCAAAACGCAATTTCTGGGTGTTAAATTCTAAATTCATCCCAATATAAGCGGTATATGTAGGATCTGAAAACTCTAAATAATGTGCATTACCCGTTTCATTTTCGATCACTTTGATATGAAGCAAACCTTTTGTGCGTTCTTCGATCACAAAATAATCGTTGAAGATTTCAAAACCTTCCAACAAAGTTTCTTCGCGATGGGGAATTAAATCCACCCAATTTTCCATTTCTGGATGGGCAACTTTCGTCGTTACAATTTTAAAATTAGTCGCGTCGTCCGCATTCGTAATGATGTAAAACTCATCTTGGTAATGTTCTACAGCATATTCCAAATCATCAATTCTGGGTTGAATGATTTTCCATTCTGCAAATACATTATCTGCCGGAATAAAACGGTGTTCATCAGAAATGGTACTCGAGCTTCCAATGAAAATATATTCTAAAGACTTGGTTTTAAAAACATTAACATCAAAAGTCTCATCATCTTCATGAAAAACAAGAACATCTAACGAAGAATCGGTTCCCAATTGATGACGATAAACCTGAAAAGCGCGCAAACTTTCATCTTTTCGGATATAGAAAACGTGTTCGTTATCATTTGCCCAAACTGCTTTTCCTGTCGTATTGGGAATTTGCTCTGGATAAACTTCGCCGGTTTCTAAGTTTTTGAACTGGATGGTATAAATTCTTCTTCCCACATTGTCGGAGGAAAAACTCATGAGTTTATTATCTGGAGAAACCGCAACACTTCCGATTTCGAAAAATTTTTGGTTTTCTGCTAAAATATTAACATCGATCAAGATGCTTTCTTCTTGGTCTAAATTTTGAAATTTTCTACTAAAAATAGGATATTCTTTGCCAATTTCAAACCGAACGATATACCAATATTCATTGAAAAAATAGGGCAGACTTTCATCGTCTTCCTTATATCTGGCTTTCATTTCTTCGAAAAGCTGCTGCTGAAACGCTGAAGTATCCTTCATCATCAAATCACAGTAGTCATTTTCTTCCTCCAAATAGGCGGTGACTTCAGGATTTTCTCGTTCTTTCATCCAGAAATAATCATCAACTCTTTTGTCGCCATGAGATTCAAGAATCTTTTCTATTTTTTTTGCTTGAGGAGCGTTCATGCTGGAATAATTAAATGAGTTTTATGAATCTTTTGAGGTACAAAGTTCTAAAAGTTTAGTATTATAAAAAGCAAAGCCATCTTAATCTAGGAAAAAGACGGCTTTAAATAGTATTATCTCTGAATTATTTCTCGTTATTACGAATGAATTTTTCAATAGCCATCGTCATCGAGGGTGATTCTTTACTTGGTGCCATTACATCAACTCTTAAATTCGCATCTTTTGCAGCTTGCTCTGTAGTTGCACCAAAAACCGCGATTCTGGTATTTTCTTGTTTAAAATCCGGAAAATTAACTCCTAAAGAGCGAACACCTTGTGGACTAAAGAATACTAACATGTCGTAATCGTCGATCGAAACATCGGTCAGATCACTGCATACAGTTTTATACATGGTAGCTCTGGTCCAGTCGATCGGTGCGGTTTCCAACACTTTCTGAACATCTGAACTCAAAACATCAGCTGCAGGAAGAAGGTATTTCTCTGTGGGGAATTTTTTGAAAAGTGGCAATAAATCACTGAACGTTTTTTCACCGAAAGAGATTTTTCGTTTTCTGTAGATAATATGTTTCTGAAGATAGTTTGCTATGGCTTCAGACTGACAAATGTATCTCATTGAATCGGGCACTGAAAAACGCATTTCCTCAGCAAGACGAAAATAATGATCTACCGCGTTCTTGCTGGTAAAAATAATTCCGGTAAACTGCGAAAGATCAATTTTCTGCGTTCTAAGTTCTTTTGCGTCAACACCTTCAACATGAATGAATGGGCGGAAATCAATTTTTATTTTCTCCTTTTTTGCCATTTCCAAATAGGGAGAAGACTCATTAGGCGCTGGTTGTGAAACCAATATAGATTTAATTTTCATCATTAAATTTTAAAAGAATAATACTTTCCAGAGTACCAAAAAGGGTACAATTTGAAGGGTGCAAATATACAAAAATTTATAATACCATTTTTGAGGCAATATATCATTTTGATGGAACAAATAATAAAACTGCTTGAACACAAACATCAACAAAAGTCCCACGAAATAGAACGGCAGTCTCTGCAATTCTGCATCGGGAAAATAATAGCTCATCACACATAAAACAATCATAATGATTGAAATACAGAAATAAAATTTGGAGACGGTGAAACAAAAGAGATCCCATTTTCTCAGCGTGCCTGTTCCTGCAAAAAACAAGTAACTCAGCAAATTCTTTATGAAATAAAATGCTGCTATAACGGTTATCGTAAAACCAAACTTGTTGAGTTCATAGCCGAAAAAAGTGAAGTCACGAGCAATTTTGGGCACGACAGGAATGTAGTGAGAGACAAAAGTGGCGAAAACCAAACAGAACACTGCACTAATGATCGTCCAACTCAAGAAATTATTGCTGGAATCGGAAAATTTTTGCGTTAGAAATCCTCTAACAGAGGAGTCTCGCTGCAAGGAAAACAACATGAAAACGTAAAGAAATAAACAGCCAATTATAATGAAGACCACCCAATCATTTTGCTGTGCAATTCGTATCAAATCTAATTTTTTTGCAAAAGTAAGCATATAAATAGAAATATATTTCAATTTCCACCTACATTAAAATCAAATTCTGCCCCACAATAAAATTGAATAAAATAAAGCAGGAAAAGTTTATCTTTGCGAATTAATTACATCGATGAAAAAACTGGTCATTATACCGACCTACAACGAAAAAGAGAACATAGAAAATATTATTTCCGCGGTTTTTGCGCTGGAAGAGGATTATCATATTCTCGTTGTTGATGATTCATCGCCAGATGGAACAGGAGATATCATTAAGAAACTTCAAAAGATTCATCCGAATTTTCTGCATTTAAGTGTAAGAAAAACCAAAGATGGTTTAGGAAAAGCATATCTACATGGATTTGCGTGGGCTTTGCAAAACAATTACGATTACATTTTCGAAATGGATGCAGATTTTTCGCACAACCCAAAAGATCTCAATCATTTATTTGAAGCCTGCAAAAATGCCGACATGAGCATCGGTTCCAGATATTCCAAAGGGGTAAATGTGGTGAATTGGCCCATGGGAAGAGTTTTGCTTTCTTATTTCGCTTCCATTTATGTACGCACCATTTTAGGGATCCCTATTCATGACACTACGGCGGGATTTGTTTGTTTCAGCAGAAAAGTTTTAGAAACCATCGATTTAAATGACATTAAATTAAAAGGTTACGGTTTTCAAATTGAAATGAAGTTCCGGGCTTTTAAAAAAGGCTTCAAAATTGTAGAAGTTCCAATTATTTTTACCAACCGCGAATTAGGCACCAGCAAAATGAATGGCGGAATTATTCACGAAGCCGTTTTTGGAGTTTTAAATTTAAAGTGGAAATCTATTATTGGCAGATTATGAAACATTATCTTTTCCTTATTTTTTCTTTATTAATGAGTTGCTCGCAGTTGATCGATGAACCCAAAAATTTAATCCCAAAAGATAAAATGTCGGAGATTGTCGCAGAATTCGCCATGAACGACCAAATCCCGACCTATGTTCCGGGAAGCAATTTGGAAAACGCAACAAGAACGACCTTGAAACAAAGAAATATAAAATCCGCAGACTTTATAGAAAGCTATAAATATTACGCCGCTACCGGAGATTTAGAAAAAATTCTGAACAATGCTCAGGAAATTATTGTAGAAAAAGATCCAACGGCGAAAGACTATATCGATAAAAAATTAAAAGAAAATAAAAATACACCTCCTCTTGTCAAATAATATGATGTCTCCATTTTTTGAAATCAACAAAACGTCAACCGGTAAAGCCAGAGCCGGAACCATCACTACTGATCACGGAACCATTCAAACACCGATTTTCATGCCGGTAGGAACCGTAGCTTCTGTAAAAACTGTTCATCAAAGAGAATTAAAAGATGATATCAAAGCGCAAATTATTTTAGGGAACACCTATCACCTTAATCTGCGTCCAAAAATGGATATTATGCAAGCTGCAGGTGGATTACACAAATTTATGAATTGGGACTTGCCGATTCTTACCGATTCCGGTGGTTATCAGGTTTTTTCTTTATCAAAATCGAGAAAACTCAATGAAGCAGGCGTGAAATTTAAATCTCACATCGATGGAAGTACGCAATTTATTTCCCCCGAAATTTCCATGGAAATCCAAAGACAAATCGGTGCCGATATTTTTATGGCATTTGATGAATGCGTTGCATATCCTGCAGAATACAAACAAGTAAAGAAATCCATGGATCTAACCCATCGATGGTTAAAAAGATGCATTAAATGGAATGCCGAAAACCCAGAATTATATGGGCACAAACAAGCATTTTTCCCGATTGTTCAGGGTTCTTGCTATTCTGATTTAAGAAAAAAATCCGCAGAATTTATATCTGAACAAAATGCCGTAGGAAATGCAATCGGCGGACTTTCTGTTGGAGAACCCGAAGAAGAAATGTACCGAATCACCGACGAGGTAACCGATATTCTTCCCAAAGACAAACCACGATACTTAATGGGAGTTGGTACGCCTTGGAATATCATCGAAACCATTGGTCTCGGAATTGATATGATGGATTGTGTAATGCCGACAAGAAACGCCAGAAACGCCATGCTTTTCACTTGGAAAGGCGTTATTAATATGAAAAACAAAAAGTGGGAAAGTGATTTTTCTCCTTTAGATGAATTTGGAACCAGTTATGTAGATGCAGAATACTCCAAAGCGTATGTGCGCCATTTATTTGTAGCGAAAGAGTATTTGGCAAAACAGATTGCCTCCATTCATAACCTTGCATTTTATTTGGATCTGGTTAAAGTTGCGCGCGAACACATCGTTGCAGGAGATTTTTACGAATGGAAAGATTCGATTATTCCGGTTTTGAAACAAAGACTCTAACTCCTTTTAAGATTGAATGAAAATAATAGATTTATATATCATCAAAAAATACCTCGGAACTTTCGGGTTTATGTTGGGATTATTAACTATTATCGTTTTGGTAATCGATGTTCAGGCAAAAGCACCGAGAATTGAATCAAACGGATTTACCGTAACGGAATTCCTTATCAATTTCTATCCTTACTGGATCGTGAATTTGATCATCACTTTCATGTCGATTTTGGTATTTATTTCTGTGATTTTCTTTACCTCCAGAATTGCGAATGACACCGAGATTGTAGCGATTATAAGTTCTGGCGCGAGTTTTCACCGCTTTGCAAGACCTTATTTGATGACTTCTGGGCTGATTGCTATTTTTGCACTCTTGCTCAATCATTACGTTTTGCCTCTTGCAAATGTTAAGAAAAATGAACTGGAACCGTACACTTATACCACAATGGCGCGGGAAGAATTCACCGGAAGTTCGGAAGTTTCCACACAATTATCAAAAACGGAATATATCTTCGTAAAAAGTTATAACAAGAAAGAAAAACGCGGCAGTGGATTTATCTATCAAAAATTCGACAAAAACAGAAAATTAATCTATCAACTGAACGCGACCGATTTTAATTGGGACACCACCAAAAAACTATTTGTTCTCAATAATTTTTTCGCAAAAACCATCAATAAAGATGAAACCGAAAAATTACAAAACGGATCGGCGATGGATAAAAGCTTCATTCATCCACCAGAAGAATTGTTTCCCGATGTATTGCTCGGTCAAAATAAAACCACACCCGATCTGATCAAATTCATCAACCGAGAAAAAGAGAAAGGAAACGGAAATCTCAACAATTATCTTAATGAATTACACCAAAGAACTTCGATGCCGGTTTCTGTAATCATCCTTACTTTTTTGGGTTTATCACTATCTTCACAGAAAAAACGCGGCGGTTTAGGTGTCAATTTAGCCATCGGAATTGCTTTGGCTTTTGTATTTGTATTTTCTTTTGAAGCTTTAAAAGTGGTTTCTGCCAATAAAACAATGTCACCATTGTTTGCAATGTGGTTGCCAAATCTGATTTTCGGACCGGTTGCACTCTATTTATATTTTAAGAGAGCCAATCAATAAAGCAATTCAATTTCTTTGTGATAAAACTTTTGTAGCCCTTTATTTTCTAATTCTACCCAAAGAAAACCCTCTTTGTCCACCTCTCTTATAATGCCATTTTGTCTTACCTGATCGATGTCAAAAACAGAAATTTGATCTTTCCTAAATAAGAGCGTATTTATTTTGCTTAAAAGCTCCAATTCACAAATTTCTTTCGTTAGATGATCGCTTAGATATTTATTTAAAGCTTCTGTAAATTCATTCAGATTAAATTTAAAACCCGTCTGAGTAAGTAAGGAACCCGCTTTTGGTAGATTCTCAAAGTTTTCCTGTAAGACATTGAGTCCAATACCGATAATGAAATAAAAACTCCCACCGATCTTTTTTTTCTCAGTAAGCAATCCTGCAATTTTTTTATTTCTAATGATTAAATCATTTGGCCACTTTATATCCACTTCTGTTTTTGTCATTATGGCAAGAAATTCCGCTAAAATTGAAGCGGTATGAAAATTGAATAAATGATCTTGTAATTTGATTAGAAGAGAAGGAACCGCCATGGTAAATGCAACATTCATGTTTTCTGATGATTGCCAAGAATTTCCATACTGTCCTTTCCCTTTCGTTTGTTTAAAAGTATAAACAGCGTTTAAAGCATTATGGTAAGAAGGTAGTAAATGGAGTATTTCATCATTTGTTGATTCACACTCATCCAAATATAAAAGTGAAGCCATTAAGAAAACTTTAAGAGTTAGAAGGGGTAAATTTGAGACTAATTAAATAAAAAAACAATAAATTTGCAGATTATACAAAATTTTTAATGAATAAAATTACAGAAAAGCAACTACTTATTGATAAAATAGTAGAGGCAATGCAAGATACGAAAGGAGAAGACATCCTAATTTTTGATTTATCAAAGATTGAAAACTCCGTGGCACAAACCTTTATCATCTGTAGCGGAAATTCCAACACGCAAGTTTCTGCCATTGCTGGAAATATCGAAAAAAAGGTAAGAAATGACCTGCAAGATCGTCCATGGCATGTCGAAGGAAACGAAAATGCGTTGTGGGTTCTCCTCGATTATGTCTCGGTTGTAGTGCATGTTTTCCAAAGAGAAACCCGTGAATATTACGATATTGAGGAACTTTGGGGAGATGCAAAGATCACCAAAATAGAGAATTTAAATTAATGATATTTGACGGAATTATATTTTCGTCAAAATTTTTATAGAAAAAATATGAATAATAATAAAGGATTTAACTGGTTTTTCCCCATCGTGATTGGAGCCATTCTTCTCTTTTTCTTTACGAACATGAACAGTGGTTCGGAGTCAAACACCATTGATGAAGATGCTTTCTATACCTTAATGCAACAAGGAAAAATACAAGACGTTTTAGTCTACAAAGACACCGAAAAAGCTGATGTATTTTTAACAAAAGAGGCAAAAGCAGAAATTGCCAGCAAACAAAAAGCAAAAGAAAAAAGCCCGTTCGAGGCGTTCGATTTCGCCCCAAAAGCGGATTACAATTTAAGCTTCGGTGATTTACAATTGTTCCTAGAAAGATTTGAAAAGATCAAACAGGAAAACCCAACCATTGTAACGAAGAAAGATTATGGTATAGGCAAAAATCCTATGACAGAATTACTCTTTACCGCAATTTTCTGGATTGCAATTATGGCTTTATTTTATTTTGTGATTTTCCGCAAAATGATGGGCGGCGGTGGCGGCGGAGCTGGTGGACAAATATTTTCCATCGGTAAATCCAAAGCAAAACTGTTTGACGAAAAAGAAAAAGTACAGGTTTCATTTAAAGATGTTGCCGGTTTAGAAGGTGCAAAAGAAGAAGTACAGGAAGTTGTAGATTTCTTGAAAAACTCCGAAAAATACACCAAACTTGGTGGTAAAATTCCGAAAGGAGTATTGTTGGTTGGTCCTCCGGGAACAGGGAAAACTCTTTTAGCAAAAGCCGTTGCAGGTGAAGCAAAAGTACCGTTCTTCTCCCTTTCTGGTTCAGATTTCGTGGAGATGTTCGTAGGAGTTGGAGCTTCTCGTGTACGTGATTTGTTTGCACAAGCCAAAGCAAAATCTCCGGCGATTATTTTCATTGACGAAATCGATGCGATTGGTAGAGCCAGAGGAAAAGGAAATATGACAGGTGGAAACGACGAAAGAGAAAACACTCTGAATCAGTTGCTTACAGAAATGGATGGTTTTGGAACCGACACCAATGTGATCATCATGGCTGCAACCAACAGAGCCGATATTTTAGATAAAGCATTAATGAGAGCGGGGCGATTTGACCGATCAATTTATGTAGACTTACCTGAATTGCATGAACGAAGAGAAATCTTTGATGTGCATTTGGCTAAAATAAAAATGGAACCAAATATCGACCGGGAATTCTTAGCGAAACAAACTCCAGGATTTAGTGGAGCCGATATTGCAAACCTTTGTAACGAAGCTGCATTAATCGCTGCCAGAAACTCTCACGAAGCTGTTTCCACGCAAGATTTCTTAGACGCTGTGGATCGAATCATCGGCGGTTTGGAAAAGAAAAACAAAGCCATTAAACCCTCAGAAAAAAGAAGAGTTGCTTATCATGAAGCTGGTCACGCCACAATATCTTGGTTAGTAGAACACGCAGCTCCTTTATTAAAGGTAACAATTGTACCAAGAGGACGATCTTTAGGTGCAGCTTGGTATCTTCCTGAAGAAAGACAGTTGACCACGACTGAACAGATGTCCGACGAATTATGTGCAACTTTAGGCGGAAGAGCGGCTGAACAAACTATTTTCGGAAATATTTCGACTGGTGCACTTTCAGATTTAGAACGTGTTACGAAGCAAGCTCAAGCCATGGTAACCATCTATGGATTAAACGACAAAATCGGTAATATTTCTTACTACGACAGTACAGGACAATCAGAATATAGTTTCGGAAAACCATACTCTGAGCAAACTGCAAAAATGATTGATGAGGAAATTTCTAAAATCATTGAAACTCAATATGCAAGAGCATTGCAGATTTTAGCGGATAATAAAGACAAATTAGATGCACTCGCAGCAAAACTTTTAGAAAAAGAAGTTATTTTCCGTGAAGATTTAGAAGAAGTTTTTGGGCAACGAGCGTGGGATCCTGAATTAACAGAACATCCTGTCTCAAATACGCAAAAAGGCGAAACTCCCGAAGAAGAAGCGGTAATTGTAGCTCCAGATTCTGGTTCTCAGCTGTAAGAAAAACAATCCTGATTATTTTAATTTTACTAAATAATCAGGATTTTTGTATTTAATTGATTGTTTACACAAATATTTTATATTTTTGCAGTAACGATCGCATAATCAATATAAATTGAGTCTTTTCAAGAAAATTGTCGGAAAAATATTAAATCAACCTGAAGAAGAAAACACTCAGGATTTGATTAAGCTTGGAGATCAGCTGAAAAATGCTGACCTTGATTACAAGTTTGCCCAACTCTTTACGCATTCCGGCGGATTTTTTAATTATTGTGCAGATGAAGCAGAAGCGCTGCAAACACTCAATCACATTCTGAAAATTGAAGATATCAAATCTGTATTCTGTTGGGATGAAGATTTAAAGAATTTTTTAGATGTCGTAAAAGTTCCTTACACCAAAGAACTCGAACTTTTCAACGACTGTGCTTTTATCACCTGCGAATATTTAATCGCTTATGACGGTAGAATAATGCTTTCCTATAACAATATTTTGCATTACCACTCGTCCAGACTTCCTCAAAAAATTATTTTAATGGCCAACGTTTCTCAAATTGTAACCAATTTGAATGATGCGATGAGCAAGATCAAACGGAACGGAAATATCCGCAACCTCACCTCCATCAGTGGAAGCAACTCCAAATTGGATACCCCAAATAAGGATAATACAAAACTTTTCTTACTTTTGCTCGAAGATTAATTTCTTCTTCAAACAGTAAAGTGAAAAGAAAAAACTTCTTAACTTATAATCAAACCATCTTGGATAAAAATTTAGTACAGCGGATTTTCGGAGGAGTGTTATATGGTTTTCTTGTGATTTTCTGCACCACTTCAATTGGTTCGCAACTGCTTGACAAGATTTCGCCTAACCTTGTTTCCCAACAAAATCTTTTTTATGGCTTAATCACCTTCTTCCTTTTCGTAGGAGCTTGGGAATGTATGAAGATGATGAAATTCGACCCAAAAAGCTGGGAAAAGTGGGCGGTTTTTCCTTTGATCGTTTTCGTTTTCTACCGTTTTTCAAAAAGATTTTTCCAACACGGTTTCTATTTCGATTTTAATCTTTCTGAAATTTTGGCGCTTTCACTCATTGTCATTGCGGTGATTACTTTATTTAAATTTTCAAAAGAACTTTATTATGATAACGGTAAATTAATTTTCACCGTCATTTACACCGCGCTTCCTTTTGGATTTGCGCTGGGTTTACCCAAATTTTCTTCCGTTGACAATACCTTTACTTTAGAAGTGTTCTTCCTTTTCATTTTAATTTGGAGCAGTGATACTTTCGCCTATTTTACGGGAAAATTTTTCGGTAAACATAAAATGTCACCTAAAATTTCCCCTAAAAAAACCTGGGAAGGTTTTGCAGGTGGTGTTGTCTTAACTTTAGTCCTTGGTTTTTTTGTTGAAAAATATTTTCCCGAACTTCGTGGGAATTGGATGGTTGTAGGAGTTCTCGTCGCTGTCTTTGGACCGTTGGGTGATCTGGTAGAAAGTCAGTTGAAGAGAAACTTCGGCGTAAAAGATTCCGGAAACATCATTCCCGGTCATGGTGGGATTTTAGATCGTCTCGATAGTTTTATCATCTGTGCTCCTGTCGTATATTTATATTTTATTCTAGAAAAATTTATTTAGAAAACTCATGAAATTACATAAAGAATCAAAAGGAACCATTATCGTTGCAAGTCTAGCTTTCGCTTTAGTTGCGGTTCTTTCCATTTATTTTTTGAAAAACTTATCGCTTATCATCTTTATTCCGTTACTTATTATTTATGGATTGGTTTTCTGGTTTTTCCGCGTTCCAAAAAGAGATATTCAGGATCACACCGAAAATGTGATCGCTCCTGTCGATGGTAAAGTCGTGATGATTAAAGAAGTTTTTGAAGATGAATTGCTTCAAACTAAAGTTATTCAGGTTTCTATTTTTATGTCTCCTCTGAATGTTCATATCTGTCGCTATCCTGTTTCTGGCGAAGTCATGTACAAGAAATACCATCCTGGAAAATACCTCGTTGCATGGCACGAAAAATCTTCCACAGAAAACGAAAGAACTACGGTTGCCATAAAAAGTTTAACCAATCATAATGTTGTCTTCAGGCAAATCGCAGGATACGTTGCGCGAAGAATTGTTTTTTACTGTAATGAAGGCGATTCTGCAAAAGCCGGCCATGAATTTGGGTTTATAAAATTCGGCTCCAGAATGGATGTTTTTCTTCCTCTAGACACCGAGATCATCTGCAAGATCGGGGACAAAACAAAAGGAGGAATTGATGTCATTGCAAAAATGAAAGATTAACCGAAACCTTTCTTCTAAAAAATTACAAAGCCAAGCTCAGTCTTGGCTTTTTCTATTCCAATACATTACGCTTCAACTCAAAAAAAAAAGGAATCAACAATTAGTCAATTCCTTCTGAATTTATTTAAAACGCAAAGCTTAAATTGGCACGAAAATCACCGCAGCAATTGCTGCAACACCAATCGCAATCGATGATAATAAATCTAGCTTTTTAACTTCGCGGATATTACTTTTATCAATTACT
>Ga0116183_1004486_pt1 | contig 13662 bp, 14 predicted proteins | sample AD_UKC078_MetaG_FD_89753 | JGI IMG/M metagenome (GOLD analysis project Ga0116183, IMG submission 89753) | Active sludge microbial communities of municipal wastewater-treating anaerobic digesters from USA - AD_UKC078_MetaG | ecosystem: Engineered > Bioreactor > Anaerobic > Digestate | place: USA... | reverse complement strand
TCGGGATTTTGGTAGATTTGTAACTTGTCAATTCAATTTTACCATAAATCAGTGAGGAGTTACAGTCTTTTATACACAAAAAACCCCGTGATTTCAGGGGTTATGGCGTTTCACAAACGCCTATCATATATAATAGAAAGAGGTGACATGACATATGAGCAAAATCAAAAATTTTATGAATAATATGGTTTACAATCTGAAAGCGACCGCAGTCAGGTTTCCTATGACTGTAATTTTATTGGCAGCATTGTCTGTTACAATGTTTTTGATAATTGAGGACTATTCGTCATTGGATATAGATTTGTTAAGACGATTTATATTTGCAGGCATCTTTGGCGCACTTTTGGCTACAGCTGTTCGGTTTATGCTGGAAAGATTTGAAGGTTTGAAAAACTCATTTTTATTTTATGGATTAACTCTTGTACTTACAGCAGCTTATTATTATTTCATGACAGATAATGAATTTACAAATGTTATGTTAATACACCTGCTGGTAATTTCTTTTGCATTATTTGCAGCCTATTTGTATTTACCCTCAAGCAAAAGTGCCGTGAATTTCGGAAATGTGGCACTTGCACACTTTAAAGCAGCTTTTACATCAATCTTGTACGGCGTAGTATCATATCTTGGTATTGCTGCAATAATCAGCGCTATTGATATCTTGCTATACGACGTAGATTATAAGTCTTATGCACATGCAGCAAATATAATTTTTATTTTCTTCACCCCTCTATATTATATTTCATTGCTGCCGGAATTTAATTCAAATGATGAAGATGATGATAAAAAGAAAGAAATTTCATTTATGTATCCAAAATTTTTGGATATTTTGGTTTCATATATAACAATTCCGCTGATTACTGCATTCACGGCTGTCCTGGTTATATACTTCATTAAGATACTGGCAACAGGTGTGTGGCCTGTGGGTCAGGTAGGGCCAATGGTTTTGGGCTATTCAGCAGCAGGGTATTTTATTTATATATTAAGTTCAAATTTGAACAATAAATTTTCCCTGCTTTACAGAAAGCTCTTTCCCTTAGTTTTAATACCCTTGGTTGTAATGCAGCTGGTATCTTCATATATTCGTATAAATGCATACGGCATTACCGAATCCAGATATTACGTAGTCTTATTCGGAATATTCTCTCTTGTAAGTGCCCTGGTTCTTATATTCGGCAAAAAGAAAAATCCGAATACAATTGTTCTCTTGTCTGCTATATTTTCCTTGCTGTCAATAATCCCGCCAGTTGATGCATTTACTGTTTCTAAAAACAGCCAGGAAAATAGACTTACAGAAATACTTCTTCGAAACAACATGATAATTGATGGTCAAATCGTTAAGAAAACGGATATTTCCAGCGATGATAAGTACGAAATAACAAATATATCAAATTATATGCAGGGAATGGGATACCTTGATGACATGAACTGGTTCCCACAGCAATATGCCGATAATTATTGGGGCAATTTCAGAAACATCTACGGCTTTGAACAGCATTATGACAGAGGAATTTTCGAGCCTGAAGAAATACAATATTTAAATGCCATGCTTGATGAAAATGAAAAAATCGATATTGAAAATTATGATATGTTTTTCAAAATCTATATTCATAATAAAAGAGAACCGGGTGAAGTTACAGGTGAATTCTCATTGAAGGGTAAAAATTATATCATCCGGCAGATATTTGATGAAGATAACAATATAACAATAACAATTTCTGATGACACCGGTACGATAATTGAAATTCCAATGAAGGAATTCATAGACAGCTTGTTTGAAAAAGCAAATGAGCCTAAAGGGCTGATGAATCAAGAAGCTCTTACCGTTGAAAAGCAAAATGATAAATTAAAGGTTAAACTTTTGATAAATGATATTAATGTTGATAAATATAATCCTGATGATATTAACATCTATGCCAATGTATTTGTGTTTGTGGCTGTACCATAATGATACTCTTCGAGGAAACAGAAAAAAAGGAACGATGTTTTTCACGGTAGACCTTTAGGAATGTCAAAATCAAAAAACCGCCTTATTTTTGGGCGGTTTTTCATAATCTTATTTATTCCCTATAATATCCTTAACAACCTCACTAGCTATAATCAGGCCTGCAACAGAAGGTACAAATGACACGCTTCCCGGTATGGCCCGCCTTTGAGTGCACTTTCCTGTTGCCCCCGGCGGGCATATGCAGCTGTCCTTGCAGCTTACTTCTTCATCTATCGGCGTAATGGGTTTTTCTTTTGAATATACAACCTTTAAATCTTTTATTCCCCGTTTTTTTAATTCATGGCGCATTACCTTTGCCAAGGGGTCTGTTGATGTTTTATAGATGTCTGAAACTTCAAGCTCTGTGGGATTAAGCTTATTACCTGCACCCATGCTGCTTATAATGGGGACATTGTTTATTTTTGCTCTAACAATCAATTCTATTTTAGCGATAACCGTATCAACGGCGTCCACGATATAATCGTAGCCGGTCAAATCATATTCATCAGCATTTTCAGGCATGTAAAAAACCTGGTGTTCTGCCACATTGGCATTTGGATTGATTTCCTTAATCCTTTCTGCCATAACTTCAACCTTTTTTCTCCCTATGGTTTTTCTTGTGGCAATTAACTGTCTGTTTATATTAGTAAGGCATACTTTATCGTCATCAAAAAGTGCAAGGTTCCCTACCCCGGACCTTGCCAGGGCTTCAACAACATATGTACCTACTCCTCCAATGCCGAAAACTGCAACAGTGGAGGAACTAAGCTTTTCCATTGCTTCTTTGCCTAATAAAAGCTGTGTTCTTGAAAATTCGTTCAAAGCAGTATCCTTTCTCACCAGTTTTTGCACACATCTATCCAGGTATTGCTTTGTGATGTTTGCTCCAGTTCCTCAAGAGTCAGCTCTATTGCAGAATTTCCTGTTCCGCAGGCTGGAAACATTGTCTCAAATCTTTTCATAGATTCATCCAAGTATACTTTTACATTTTCGGGCAGTGCAAAGGGACATACCCCTCCGATTGCATGGCCGGTGAATTTTTCCGTATCTTCAGGTGCAAGCATTCTTGCCTTAAAACCAAAGTAGTCTTTAAATTTCCTGTTGTCTATTTTTGCATCTCCTGCTGTTACTATAACCATTGCACCGTCACCGTCATAAAATGATAATGATTTTGCAATTCTTGCCTCCTCTGTATCCAGAGCAAGTGCAGCCAGCTCTACGGTTGCTGTTGATTCGTCCATTTCCAGTATGTCATTTCCCTTGTTAAATTGTTTTAAATAATCTCTTACTTTTTCTACTGACATTTTTTCCTCCTAATAATTGCATTATCCGTTCGTAAAAAAACCTTCTCCAGGAGAAGGTCAAGTGTCTAATTTTATGCTTTATCTATAATTTGGTTTATTTGCTCTTCTATCTGCTTTGCCATAAATTCTTCTGTTACCTTTTCTTCATACAGCTTTGATATTGCCTTATCCAATTGATTTTTTGTGTTTTTTACAGTATCTAATGATTTGCATATGCCTGATTGAACTGCCCAGTCAAAAATTAAGCTGTCAAAGAAACAATCCGAAAAATTTTCAAATGTCCCGGCTGCTATTTCAGTACCTGTAAACATTGTTATATCAGATAGTTCTTTTTTGAACATTGAAAGCATTCTTTGAGTTTGTTCCGCATGGTACCTGGCATTATCTATATTACCTCTTTCATCTATGTTTTCCAGGTCTTCTGCATCTTCTAATTCTTTTATGGCTAATTCTATAGCTTTTAATGCTTTTTCCCCGTAACATATTGCTTCATATATTTCAACCATATTGGCATTTATATTTTCTTTCCGTTTTATCAGCCTCTTTAATTCCAGACCGGTTTCATCATCAGCCATATTTATGGTTTCCAACTTTTTGTTTATTAATTCTTCATATTCAGCATCGCAGCCGTTTAACTCTGCTATATAATCTACAATCTTCTTTGTTTCTTCAACCAGATAATTAACATTATTCTTGCATTGGTCATATTTTAACCTTGCTTTTAGCAGATCCCGCTTTTCCTTGTTGTATTTATCTTCCTTTGTATCTAATACGGTCTGAAACAATGAAATAATATTATTGGATTTTAGATTTAAAATGTCCTGACTTTCCTTCTCCAATTCCGCAGAGAGCTTGTTAATCAAAAGTTTTTCTTTTATAATATCCTGTTCTGTCTGCTTTAACAGCATATTTAATTTACTTTTCTTTTGGATACATTTTTTCATGTCGCTTATTTTTTGCATATTATTACTCCTGCCCTTGCTTTGGTACTGATTTAACCTTTTTGATTATATCATACATTATAATGTGATTCAAACAGTTTTTAGCCGGATGATGGGGGAATACGTTTCTATTTTTAAATTTCACGCAGCTGTTATTAATTTATATGTTGTCTGCTTTCGGTAGATTGCCATCCGCAGAATAAAAACAGCCTAAAAAAGCTTATAAGATTTTCCGCTGCGTTCTCTTATAAAGTACTTAATTATATATTGAATATTATTTTCATTGCTGTATAATGAATTATAATATTTAGTATTTAATTATATAACAAAAGGAGTAGTATTATGATTACAAAAGATATGACAATTCGAGAAGTTATTATGGCAAAACATGAAGCTGCCGAAATATTAATGGCATTTGGAATGGGATGTGTGGGCTGCCCCAGTGCTCAGATGGAAACATTGGAAGAAGCTGCAGCAGTACACGGAATGAATTTAAACAATTTGTTGGCTGCGTTGAATAAATAAGATTTAGCAAAGTGTCTTCTGCTATAGTACTGAATTGACCAAATGTTACAAAAACCGGCACGAAGCCGGTTTTTTACTATAATATTTCGTCCAGTTTGCCTTTATTAAATCCTACAACTACTTCGTCATCAATCATAATTACAGGGACTCCCATATATCCCATGTCGATCAGCTCTTTTCTTGCTTCCATGTCTGTTGAAACATTCTTTTCCTCGTATTTATAACCTTTTTCCTTTATGTATTCCTTTGCAGCCGTACAATTCGTACATGTTGAGCTGGAATAAACCTTAATATTTTTCATTTTATCCTCCGTTATTGATATTACATTTTCTATATATCAATAATTTTATCATATTAGCTTATTTTATGCCATAAATATTTAGCTGAAATTTTTCACAAAAACCCCAGCTGAGAATAATATGAATTATATTGCATCAGAAAGGAATGAAATTAATGAAAGAATGCACCATATACATAGATGTACCCGAAAAATATTTAAAGGGTGCAGGTATTTTAAATTCTCAGTTTATTCCATCATATATTTATCAAATAAAAATAATTCTGAAAAATACGGCTGACATTGAAAAACTTTGTTCTTTCAGTGCTGCATTGGCAAATGGCATAAGATATCTGGATAACCTGAACCATGCCGGCCCGGATACAGAAATTCTGGATAATGTCAGTATCGTTGAGCCCTGTAAAGAATTGAATAACGATAATGTGATTATTTTTGGAAACAACTTTACTTTATCTCCAAATTCAACTAATACAATAGTATTTGACACGGCGCTATGCGATAAATACACAGCTGAGAGCATTGAAAATTCAGGGGATAAAATACCCCACAGAAGTAAAATAAGTTTTTATGCCAATTTGATCAATGGCGGTATTACTGATTCATATTCTGCTTTCTCAACTGCAATGGATTTTGATATGAGTGTGGAATGTAATGATGAAAGGCTAAAGCCGGGCGATATAACCAAGTACTATGTAAACTTGTCCACCGGTCAGTATGATCTGGCAAGAAAGGTTTATTTAAGAAGCATCCTTGACGGGGCACTTGAGTACATAGGGGATTCTTGCAATTTAGAACCGAAAAACGTTTATGAATTCAACGGAAAAACCATTATCAAGTGGGATGTGGGAAGCCTTCTCCCCTCAGAGATAAAAAGAATCGGCTATAAGGTAAAAGTCAAAAAAGATGCAGAAGGGAAATTGACAAACAAGCTCAATTCAAACTGCATAAATAATTCTGCCTACACCCAATGCCCGGTAAGTCTGAAGCATGTTCTTGATGTGGATTGATAAACTTGTTTAAAGAACACTGGTATACACCGTCAAAGGTATGGGGACACATCCCTATTGATAGAAACTTTATTCGGAATATCAATAGAGAAATGTCCCTAAATATTCTATTTAATCTAAAATTCTTCTGTAGTAGTCACTGTCAAGTATCAGAGCTGAGTATTTGAACTTTGATAAAACTGTATCTGCTCTTTCTTTAATGTATGAATCTTCAATGTCTTCACCGGTTAATGCTTTTACCTCATTCGTTCTGGCATTGTAAAACACCTTGTCTGTCATAAAGCTTCTGTCTGAAAACATCACTAAAGCTTCTGAGTCTGAAAGAATATCTCTGCCCATCAGAAGCCTTGAATCATAATCCAAGCCCATGAGATTTGACAAGGTAGGAATTATATCCAGGCTTGAACATGGTTTATCAATTTCAACAGGCTCCATTCCCTTGCTCCAAAGGAGAAACACCCCTTTTTCCAAATCATAGTCCCCCTTGATTTCACTGTCTGCAAGCTCATTGATTTCCGCCAGGGTCAAGCCATAGGGATAGTGGTCGGGACTTATGGCTATTAGAGTGTCTTCGGCAATCCCTTTTTTCTCCAGCTCCTGTATTAATCTCTCCATTGCCTTGTCAAGCTCAATGTTGCATGCCAGATATGCCTTGACATTGTTGGAGAATGGCAGGGCTTCCACAAGACTTCTATTTTTTGCAGCTATGTAGTTGCCTGTAAATGTATACTGCAAATGACCGCTCACTGTCATATAGTAGGTATGGAAGGGCTCATTCTCTATGAATTCCGGCACTGTAAGCTCAATCATTTCCAAATCGGATTCAGGCCATGTTTCCGTTATATCAAGCCCGTTGCCCAGTCCCTTGTATATATAGCCCAGATTTGGATGGGACATGTTTCTGTAATAATAATCAAAGTAATGGTTATGGTAGGCTTTTGTTTCATAACCTTCTTTTTTGAGTTGATTTCCCATAGCAAGGGGCATAAAGTTTGCAGATGATTTGTAGAAACTCCATATGCCTTCCTTGGGCAAAAGCCCCGTACAAGCAACGTATTCTCCGTCGGAGGTGCTGACTCCCCAGGTAGGAGTGTAAAAATTTTTGAACTTAAAACCCTCCTCCTGCATTTTGTATAAGGTAGGGGTTATATCTTTCCTGACAGCATAGGGTGAAAAACCCTCCGCAGTTATTAGAATCAAATTTTTCCCTTCGTATCTGCCCGTGTACTCATTTTTCTTTGTGGGCTGAACACTGCTGAAGTATTCATGCATATTTCTTATTGCCTGATTTTTTTCCGTATTTATCAAATCGTCAAAAGGAATATCCATAGTATTGTATTCTGCAATCCCGGCAGACGGGTCTTCCTGCGGGGGCTTTGGTATATCTTCATCTTGCGGCTCAGCAGACGGCTCGTCAATTATTTCCGGAGGCTTGATTTCTATAGCAAAGACTAGGCTCTTTAAAATATTTTGTATGTCTAATCTTCCTGTTGTTAAAAGACCAAACTTATCTACGGATTCCACTACCAAAAAGGTTTCGGAATATAAATAAGAGGGGCTTAGTACTCCCGTGTCAGAAGACAGGACCGCAATTACAATTGCTGTCTGCATTACAAGAGCTGATAAGGCAATATTAACAGCATACCTTTTTATAATTTTGTTGAATTGGAGATTCCTGTGAAAAATCAACAATAGAACGAGAGGAAGAAATACTATGATTAATTCAAAAATATTATCAAGAAGTACGGAGATTATTATATCTTTAAACCATAATACCTTACCGGTTCCAGCTAAAATAGAATACCATGAAGTAAAGGTATTAAATATTCTGTAATAAATTATTTGAACACAGTAATAGAGAGTTAAAAAGATTACAATGACATAGAAAAGAATTTTGTTTGTTTTCTCATTAAAAGCTTTTGAAAGCAAATAAAAGAACAGCCCCAGGGGAAAGGAAAACAAACACATGTAGATGTATCCCATATTAAATACTGCATCAAATAGAAAAATCCTGAGGATTGTTTCATAATAAAGTATTAACAGGGGGAAAAATAAAATTTTCAAAATATTTTTGTTAGTATTCATGATGCTTCTTTCTTTTTTAAATATGCGGGAAAACCATCATGTTCCCCCGCATGAATTTCTATTTTACAGCATATGCCAGCTTTTCACCGTCTATGAATCTTTGAATATTAGATACAACAAGGTCTCCAAGCCTCTTTTTATTTTCTCTTACAATGCCTGATGCGTGAGGGGTGATGTACACATTTTCCAAACCCCACAGTTCATCGTCTTCAGGCAGGGGTTCTACTTCAAAAACATCCAGTCCTGCATAAGAGATTGATTTATTCCTCAATGCTTGTGTCAAGTCTTTCTGATTAATTATGCTTCCTCTTGCTATATTGATAATTGCAGCGCTTTCTTTCATATATTTAAGAGTATCCTTATTAATCATATGGTAGGTTTCCTTATTCAAGTCAACTGTTACTATTATATAATCACTTTCTGACATTAAATACTCCAATCCTTTCTTGCCTGAAAGAATCTCGTTAAAATATGCCATTGAAGATACCGGGCTTCTCTTGTATCCGATTATTCTGACTCCGAAACCCTGGAGTCTCTTGGCAATTTCTGTAGCAATGGACCCTGTTCCAATAATTCCTATAGTTTTACCCTGAAATTCTGTTCTTCTTTGGCTTAAGTCCCACTTATGGTCTTTTTGACTCTTTAAGTATGCCATGGCATTTGTATTATGCATAAGTATTTTACAAACAACATCCTCTGCTATGGGAATTGAGTAAATATCCTTTCCATTGCAGAAGGTAATATTTCTTTTCATCATATAGTCTAAATCCAATGTGTCGTAGCCTGCCCTGAAGGATTGTATCCATCTCAAACCAGGCAGCTTATCGAGCTTTTCCGGTACAAAATCCATAGGCTCTCCTATAAGTGCTTCTGCTTCGGGACAATCATCAATTTCAGTGTAAAATTCAATATCCGGAAACTTTTCAGATACAAGGTCCAAGTATTTCTTGTGAATAATAATTTTCATGTAATTCTCCTTTATTTTATAATAGTCAGCCCGTCTCCAGGGGAGCATAAGCTATATTGTAAAAAGGGCATAGCCCTTTTCATCAAATGATACAATAAGCTGCAATTTTATAGTCATCGGGCACCTTGTAGTCTTTTTCAGGCTTTCCGAACTTCCATGAGATATCATGCAAGGTACTTTCTATAATTGCATCAAAATACAGCATTATAACTGCCGTATCGATTTTTTCTTCATATTCTGTTACATATATATCTTTTTTCAATGCCAGAACAACCGTCCCGTTGTCAACGATAAATCTCCAGGGCTGACGATTTTTGTATGAAGGAGCCAGTATCCCGTAAAAGAACCCTTCCAGCAGACCGTAGTTCACCAGCTCATCGGGATCTGCCTTTTGGCCCCATTCCTTGGTGAAAACCAGGTCCCTTATGCCAAGTCTTTCGCTTGTATTATCCTCAATTACTTTAACATTTGATGAAGTATTGTATTTGCCTTTCTCATACAAAACCTTGTTCTGAGGGTCTTCATAACCGAGAGCTATAAGGGCAGCAAGCTTTTTGTCTGTATTAATGCCTAGTTTTTTCTTAATTGCTTCCCCGTCTTCAAAGGTTATCCAGCAGGAAGCAAGACCCAGGCTCCAGGCCTTAAGCATAATATCCTGTACTCTGTAGCCTGCGTTTTCTATGTAGTGATCCTTTTCTTCGGACAACACAATTAAATAATGGGGAGCTTCGATCATTCTGTTGTTATAGCCTGCAGAGTCTTTAAGCTGTTCAAAAACTTCATCTCTGTTTTTTCTAAGCACTTCCATTTCAATATCATCAACCAGTCTTTTGCCCTGTTCATAATATTGTTTTAATTCATCAAATAATTTTGTATCCACTTGATCCTTTTTGTAAAGTCTTACGGATTTAATTTCAGAAATAATTTCTTTATATTTCATTTCGTTCCCTCCATTTCGGTATAAAATAATTATACCCAATTTAACAGGGAACTAACATAAAATATGCCCTTAAAAAGCTATTACTATTCCTCCGTCATAGGCATAAACAGTGCTCAACCCCGCAGGGTTAAATATTTTTATGTCCTTAAAATTATATTTTGCCTTTATGGCATCTCTTAAATTTTCAGCTTTTTCAAGGCAGTTTACATGAGTTATACCTAAAACTGTATTTTGATAATCAATATTATATTCATCAAGTATTTCAACAAGCCTCGAGAATGCTTTCTTTTTGCCTCTTACTTTTTCTTTTAAAATTATTCTGCCTTCCCCGTCTTCCCCCATGATTGGAACAATGTTCATTATGTTGGCAAGGAGTGCCTTAAAGTTGCTTATCCTGCCGTTCTTGGCAAGGTTATCCAATGAGTCCAATATAAAGAGCGTTCTCATATTAGGAATGTATTTTTCTACCTGCACAACTATTTCATGGGGATTTAAGTTTTCTTCAATCAGTTGTTTAACTTTTAGTGCAATCAAGGTTTCCCCCGCAGCAGCTGACTTGGAATCAAAAACATGTACAAAAGTTTCAGGAAACTTTTCCTTTATGGTTTCCATGGCAACCATGGCACTGTTGTAAGAACCGCTTAACTGGCTTGATATCGTTACAATAAAATTATTTGCTTGAACCTTCATTTTGTTTATGAAGTCTTCCGGAGGAGCACAAGCAGTTTTAATTTGATTGCGGCTGCTTTTCATTTTTCTTATAAGCTCAATTATATCAGTGTCTTCATCTACGATTTCTTCATCATCAATTATAATTCTGAAAGGAACTCTGGGTATGTCTAATGTTTCCTCATTAAAGTCGGTGCAGCTGTCTACTATTAAGTTTGATTCCATGACGATACTCTCCTCATCTTTTGTTTTATATAATTATAGCAAAATTATATATATTATACAATTATATTTAATTATTTGAACAACATCAGTTTTTTTAAGCGTCTCAGTTTTTTTATCTGGGATTCTCTTTTCATTGCATCAATTTTATTGTCAAATTCCTCATAGTATTTTAAAATCACGGGAGTTCTTCCTCTTGTATACTTTGCTCCCTTTTTCTCATTATGTGTTTTGATTCTTTTATCCAAATCGTTAGTATATCCAGTGTACAAAGTTTTGTCCCTGCACTCTAAAATGTATATATAATGCATCCTATCACCTTTTATTTATAAAAATCGGAAGAAATTGTCATGCAGTTTAAGCACCCTTTCAACGGGGCAGCAGGGATATGCCGTTGGAAGATATCCTTGCTCCGCCTAAAGTCCATTTTAGCACAATTATACTGAAATAGAAAGAAAAAAATTGGATTGGGGGGACGACCGCCCGTCTTCTTGACATTTGTTTTTTGGTATATTAAAATTAGTTAATTAACTCTGGAGGCGATATTATGATAGGAATAATCGGTGCAATGGGCATTGAGGTTGAAGACCTTATAAATTCCATGGATTTAATAAAAAAAGAAACCATAAGCGGCATAGATTTCTTCGAAGGAAAACTGCAGAATAAAAATGCAGTGCTTGCAATTTGCGGTATAGGCAAGGTACATGCGGCTGTCTGTACCCAGACAATGATATTGAAATATGCTCCGGATGCCATAATAAATATCGGTGTTGCCGGATGCTTAAGCCCGGAATTGGACTTTGCAGACATTGTCATATCCGACAGTGTGGTACAGCATGATTTTGATGTTACGCCTTTTGGAGTCCCGGTTGGTTTGATTTCAGGAATTGATTTAATTAAAATTCCCTGCAGTGACAGACTGGTAAAAAAACTGGTGAAGGCAGCCGAAATCCTGGAAGATACAAATATAGCCGTGGGAACCGTTGCATCAGGAGATCAGTTTGTAGGAAGCAAAGAAAAAAAGGATTACATAGTAAATAACTTTGATGCTCTTTGTACCGAAATGGAAGGTGCAGCAATAGGGCATGTATGCTATATGAATAATGTGGATTTCTGCATAGTGAGAGCCATGTCCGACAAAGCTGACAGCACTGCAAACATGGACTTTGATATATTTGTTAAAAATGCAATAGATAAGACAATTAAATTAATCAACAGCTTTCTGAAGGTATACTGACAGGATAAGCCGATTTTCTATGGCACCAATATGTCTATGGCATTGTGCACAGAGGAAACTTCTGCCGGTGCATAACCTGCCGGATCTCCATCTGCATCAATCAATAATTCCTTTTCAGGAATTATTTTTATATTCTCTGCCTGAAAATAATGAACCTTTGGATGAGTTATGTGATGTCCATTAAACACTTTTGTAAATATCTGAAACATCTCGGCATAATTTGTTTTTTCGAAAATTACAATATCCAGCAGGCCGTCGTCCAATTTTGCCTTTGGACACAAATACTTGAACCCTCCTGCACCGGCAGAGTTAAGTACAAGAAAAAGCAAAGTATTGTAACCGAGTTTTTTTCCGTCAATTATATATTCAATTTCTTCGCAAATCTCAAGCTCATCGGGAACCTTAACCGCTGCCTGATAGTAGTAGGCATACTTTCCCAGAATTGTCTTTGCATCAATTGTAACCCTGTGGGGAATGGTTGTAAAAGCTCCCCCTCCCACTACATTTATAAAATATTTTTCATTTATTTTTCCCACATCAATTGTACTGTATTTATTCTGCATGATAAGAGAGGCAAAATTCTCCTGAGCCTTGGGAAGGTTAAGCTGTTCGGCAAAGTCATTCACTGTTCCGGCAGGCATTATTGCCAATTTAGGCCTGTTGGAACACTTCATCATTCCGTTGACAACTTCATTTACTGTTCCGTCGCCGCCACAGGTTATAATCATTTCATAATCAAGCCGGCATGCTCTTATTGCAGCTTCTTCCCCATCTCCCTTTTTCTTTGTGGAATAGAATGAAAACTCCGCATCTTCAACACTCATAAGGGTTTCAGCAGCGCCGAATACCTTATAGGCTGCAAGCTCTTTTCCCGAAGATGGATTGTATATTACAAAATATCTTTTCATATTTATCACCCGCACTTTTCATTATGATAATTATAGCATTGCTGTAAAAAATTTCAACTGCCAAGATGAAAATATCCTGCTCCTTATAACAAAGGAGCTAAAAGCCTTGACACGGATTCCTTGAATCTTATTAAAATCCCCCTTTCCAGATACAATTCCCTTGTCAGCTCCATAGAATAATTCAAATCTTCCATAAATATGTCATACAGCATTTGGGATGTGTCCCGGTCATAAATTATTCCGTTGCATTCAAAATTCAGTTTAAAGCTTCTTACATCAAAGTTTGCTGTCCCCACAGATGCAATGGTACCGTCAACCACCAGGGTCTTTGAATGCAAGAATCCGTACTCATAAGTATAAACCTTCACTCCATATTTTAACAGGCCTCCGCAATACCAGTAGGTTGCCCAGTAAACAAAAGGATGGTCAGGCTTGCAGGGAATCATAATTTTCACATCCACACCGGATGCGGCAGCAATTTTGATAGCTTCAAATACGGAAGCATCAGGAACAAAGTATGGGGTTTGAATCAAAATGCTTTTTTTAGCTGAATTTATCATTTTTACATAATT
>Ga0116183_1004477_pt1 | contig 13677 bp, 8 predicted proteins | sample AD_UKC078_MetaG_FD_89753 | JGI IMG/M metagenome (GOLD analysis project Ga0116183, IMG submission 89753) | Active sludge microbial communities of municipal wastewater-treating anaerobic digesters from USA - AD_UKC078_MetaG | ecosystem: Engineered > Bioreactor > Anaerobic > Digestate | place: USA... | reverse complement strand
CTTGGGAGAGTCTCTTTTGGACAATATGACTAAATACGGTTTGCATTTTTAATCCTTTGCCGAACAATTCATATATCGAATGGGTTTCCCCTAAAATGCGCTGCGCACACCCACCCTATTCAAAGCATAATAAAATGTTTACAACCTATATCGATGATGTTGGGAGGAATATCTTTGTCCCTTTCGTGATTGTGTTTTGAAAACCAGGTGCACTTGCCCAGAAAAGTATCGCAGCCTATTTGTTGATAACCGCAATTCCAGCAGCTTTTCCCCTCTTCCGTAGAAGGCATATTATTTTCATCCATCTCATCATTTTCTTTTTCTTGATCATTCAGGCAAATCACTTAACGATGTTCATCAGCTTGGCATAATCGCTGATCACATCGTATTTCACTTGGTCCGAAGCAATGCCGGAAAAGAACTTTCGGGCGCAATCAACCTTGCATTCTTCGATTTTCTTCAGTTCCATGGACGACATGGAACCTTTGGTCTCGGCTACAAAGTAAATGTGCTTAACCTTTCCCTCCTCAAAGGCGATGGCCCAATCCGGATTGTAATTGCCGACAGGCGTCGGAATGAAAAACCCTTTCGGCAGTTTGGCGTAGACCACAACTTCCGTGCTTTTATCCAGTTCGGTGACAAATTCTTTTTCTATATTGGAATCGGTAAAGACATAATCATAGACATGGCGCTCTGTTTTTACCGCCCGGCTGAAATCGTTTTGTTTATTGACGGTAAATATGTCCGCCAGCTCATGCCGATCCTCCACAGGGCTATATGTAAGATGTTCAATGACCATGGTCGCCTTCTGTTCGTTGATAATCTGCGCGGCTTTCATCATAAAGTCTTCGGGATTGTAGCGATACTGCATAAAAACGATCCCATTTATGTTACGCAATATTTCTGCAATTGTGCGGCGGGTCAGCTGCGTATCTTCAGCCAGTTTGCCAATCAGGTCATATTTGACGGCAGAGTGAACGGAATGGTTTTCGTATAGCGTAGCGTTTTCCTTGATCCGGAATCCTTCGCCACCCCTCATTTCATCGTAAGAAACGGAATCCAACTGCTCGCCCACGGTAACCGTGTATTGCATTTTGGTAATCTGCAAGTCTCCAAGCGCGGCCACGCATTTCCGTATTAATTCGGCGCTGTCGAAGTGAACCGTGTAGGCGGCTTTTTGGTTTATTTTTTCCCAGAGCGCCTTGAACTCCGCTTTTTCGATGTTTTGATTTAACGGGTTCGGTTTGCCCTTGCGTCCATCCTCGGGCGCAGGCAGGGCTGCATCACTGAAGACGCTGTCAATCAACTGCATAACCTGTTCGGCATAGGGCGCCAATTCCGGCGGCAGCGGCGCAAGCGCATCGTTCTTTTTTGCTTCGTGGTATGCGGGGGCAATGCCGTCGTTGTCATCTGTGTAATCGTTTTTCAGCAGGTACTTGTATATCTGCCTGGCCATTTGCGGTGTAACGGTGAGGGTTGCGCCATCCTCTGTTTTGATGACTTTTCCGGTAAAATACGCCTCATCCGCCTTGCGCGGTCTGGCGGAAAGCGATTCCGATATTTCCTTCTGGAGCCCTGCAGTAAAATCCCTGTAGCTTTCGCTGGCCACAACGGTCAGCAGGTTAATATCATGGACATTCGCGCCGCTGTCGATGCGTTCTCCTGTCTGATTCACACACAAACGCAGTCCACGCCCCACTTCCTGACGCTTGCGAATACTGCTGTCGCTATGTTTCAGGGTGCAGATGACAAAGACATTGGGATTATCCCATCCCTCACTGAGGGCGGAATGGGAAAAGATAAAACGTATCGGCTCATCGAGGGACAAAAGACGCTCCTTGTCCTTCAGGATCAGGTCGTAGGCGTCGACATCTTCCGTTTCCGTGCTTCTGGATTTTACTTCCGGATCAACCAGACGACGGGTTTTTTTATCGATGGAGAAATAACCATTATGGGTTTTTTGCGCATCGATGCCGTCAAGGTAAGCGCGGTAAGGTTTGTCTAACATTAAGGGGATTTCATTAACGGCGTTTTTATACTCGTCTTCGAACATGTGTGCATATTCGCCCGGTTGTTCGTAACCGTCATCATAGCGGCGATACCGGGCCACTTCATCGATAAAAAACAGGGAGAGCACCTTGATGCCTTGATGAAAAAGTTCCTGCTCTTTTTCCAGATGGGCCTTGACCGCCTCGCGAATCTGAATGCGCCGCAAAGTAGCTTCATTGACATCTCCCGTCGCTTCGCCGGCCTTCAGGACGACACCGTTGGTGAATGCAACGGTATCCGTATTGGCATTGATATCCGCAATCACGAAACCATGGTACTCGTCCAATCCGCCGGAGAGGTCATACAGATTATCTCCCTTGCTGAATTTGCGAACGGTTCGCTTGATTCCGCTTTGTTGTTTGACCTCATATTCGATACGGGCCACAGGCGGGCTGCTAACTGATATCTGGATGTTTTCCAGATAAAGATAAGCGTTGGTTCCGGTAAGCCCTCTCACGCTGATGCCGCGCACGGCGATCTTTTTGACCAGCTTCTGGTTGTAAGCATCCAGCGCGTCCAAACGGTAAATTTTGTTGTGTTCGGTTTTGTGGGTGGCCGAATAGCGCAAAATGGCCAGCGGACGGAACCGAGTCAGAGATTCAAACGTCTTCGCCCCTTCCAGTTTCTGGGGCTCATCGATCATCATGATCGGATGGTTGCTGCTGATGACGTCGATCGGTCTGCGGGTCTGGAAATCATCCAGCTCTTCATAAATGCGTCGAGCATCCTTACCGGTGGCATTGAACGCCTGTACATTGATAATCATGACATTAATACCGCTGTCGGAAGAAAACTGTTCCAGGTGGTGCAACTGCTTCGAGTTATAGATAAAAAAACGGGCGCGTTTGTTGTAGTCTTCCAGAAAATGTTCGGCGGTAATCTCGAACGATTTGAAAACCCCTTCCCGGATGGCAATGGACGGAACGACCACAATAAATTTGGACCAGCCGTAGCGCCGGTTGAGCTCGAACATCGTCTTGATGTAGCAATAGGTCTTGCCCGTGCCGGTTTCCATCTCAATGTCCAAGTTCACCGGACACACCTTGTTGCTGATCAAAACCGTCGATTGTGGCAAATTCTGCCGTCGTTGGACGGCCTGGATGTTTTCCAGCAGTTGTTCCCTGGTCAGCGCCAGTTCCCTGTTTTTGAAACCGGACTCCAGCAGGTCGAAGCGCGGCTGCGCTTGCGTGTTTTTATTAGCGGTTCCCCCCGGATCGATACGATAGGTAACGCCATCCACTTTGGGTTGACCGGCAAAACAGTCGGCGACGGCATTAACGCAATCTGCCTGAAAGGCCTGTTTCTTGAATTTTAATTTCACGTCATCACCTATATAGATACATAAATATATCAATAACTTGCGTTATTTTATTTCTGCATTTATTTCTGCATTTATTCTTTTTATTCTGCAATTGTCCATACAGGCATTCTGCGCGTTCCTTTGTTGGCGATTTTCCCGGAACGTCGCATATTTGTGATTAAGTTATTAATTTTATGCTGTTTTTGCTCTTCATCCAGCGCATCGCTTAATTTATTCCAAAGCAGTTTATCAATTTCCTTGCGGCTTGCTGATCCGAATTTCACTAAATAATCCTTTATCATTTTGGCATAAAAGACATCATCCTGGGCGCGGGTACGGATATAATCCGCCTTGCTTGATGTAGCAGCAGCAACAGTGGCAGAAACATAGAAATTTGGTTTGCGGCCCTCTATTAATTTTGCCGCTTTGAGTGCTATTGATGTTGAATCGTCTATTGGTAGCTTCTTCTGGACACGGTCAAGGGCGAAAATCATTCCCAATGAGAGATCCGTTTTCTGAATCAGCATACGGCTATAGGCAGGATCGACAATTTTACCGTAAATCGTCATTTTAACGGCATTGGCCTCGCTGAGATCATAGTCAGGCAGGGGAAAGTAGCGGCGGGCCTGGCCGAGATGCATTTCATAAATACCATACCCCATGGTATCGATCATATTCAGCTCCACCATGGCCTGCGCAAGAAAGGGGTTCCGGTATCGTCTGGGCGTTTTGTGCCCTGTGAGGTAATCGGACGGTTGCCCCTCGAAAAAATTACCTTCATTTTCAAAAATAAGCCGATCAGGCTCCTCCGTCACAATAATGCGACCGTTTCGAGTGTAGTCCTGATGTGCAATGCAGTTGTGCAGGGCCTCCAATACGATCTTTTGATCGTATTTTGCGACTTCAATGGGCAGCAATTGGTCCTCCGGGAGGATGCGCAACTGAATATTGCGAATTCTCCGATAGATTTTGCTCGTATTGAGCAGAAAAGGAGGACCGAACTGTTCGTATGCCCGTTCGGAACCCTCAAGCTTCCATGTCATTTGGGCCGGGTGAGGGGAAAGAAGATGCGCCGCTTCCGCTTTGCCCAGCAACAATATGGTGCCCCTGGTTAGTTTTCCGTCTTTGGCCAGTTTGGCGCGGTTCAGAAAAGTCGTTTCTGGCCACGATTGAACTTCCTGCATCATAAAGCGATTGGCATATTTTTTTGCAAAAAACTCGCGGGCCTTTGCCAGGGCTTGCGGATCAAGGTGGGCAAGTTTTGCGGTGGGTACTACCTGAGCGGACCAGTCAGTCGCGCCGCCCTGTTTGCGAATTTCATCCTGTTTGTCCAAACCAAGGTGAGTCAAGCTCTCCCCGGCACGGGCATAGTAATGTCCCTGCCACGCAATTGGTATACCCGAGGGTGCAGCGGGGATTTCAAAAAGAATGACCCGCCCTTTGTCGGTATCCAGTTCATGGATCTCGCGGAATGTAATGCTGGGATCACTGCCCTCGGCAATCTGCATTTTCAAACCATGCAGCCGTTCATGATCCCGCCTGTAATCGCTGCCAACGATTTGCCTGTTTTTGTTTTCAACGCCAAAAACAAGCCACGCCCGTTCCATATCGCGAAGGTTGGCTTCATTGGCCAGCGCTGAAAAATATTTGCCGATATCGGATGTCGGATAAGACGAGCCGGCATTCTTAAATTCAACCACCTCGTCTTCCCAGTGGAAGATTAATTCATCCAGAAGTGCTTTTAATTCGTGCTGTTCCATGTTCACCCTTAAATAGATTTGACTTCAGTGCGGGGAGAGAGGAGTTTAAAAATCTGTTCCACGTTGATTTTGACGGCGTCGCTTTCAAAAGCGTCGTCGCGGAAGACGACCCGCAGCGGTTTGTAACCGGCCAGTTTTTTGACAAACGCTTCCGTTATCCCTTTATCGAAACAGGCGACAAGAGCGCTCGTGTCCACAATGAAGACGGTTTTATCGTCGATTGTTTCCCGCGCAATCGGCAGGGACAGGTCAAGGCCCCAGTTGATGAATACCTGGAACAGCAGGTCTTCGGGCGTACGGTCGGGCTTGATGTGGTCCTTAAAGAGTTCCAGATTTTCCTGTTTCAACTCGTCGGGTGTGTAATAGACGTCCGTCATGTTGGAGGTATCCACCTTGAAGACGCGGAAGCCTACGTCGAGCGCTTGCTTTGCTTCCTCACCCAGTACACCCTGGCGGTTTTTCTCTTCCCACTCTGCCTTGATTTTCTTGCCGGCACGGCGGATACGCTCTTTGCCGATTTCGGCGATGGTTTTATACCCGGCTTTGAAGGCTTCGGACTGTTCATCGCAAGGTTCGGGGAGCTGCACCATGATGAATTTTCGTTGACCTTTATCTTCAGCATTGAGCTGCATCATGGCATGGGCAGTGGTGGCTGAACCAGAAAAAAAATCGATAATTACATCATCATCCTTTGTAGATAGAACCAGTGCTCGTTTAATGAGACGTATTGGTTTTGGACCATCAAAATATGCATGGTCAATAAATAGTTTTTTGAGTTCTTGCCTTGCTTCTTGGTTGTGACCTACTTCAGCGTGCTTCCAAATTGTAAGAGGTACAATCCCATCGTTTATCTCTGAGAGAAAAGTTTTATATCTTGGAACATTTCCGCCATTCGCCCCAAACCACACACGATTATCTGATACAAGTTCATCAAACTTATGTTTTGGCATTGCCCAGCAACGCCCTTTTGTTGGATATATTTCAGTGCCGCTGGGTGTTATTATTGGATAATCATAATTAGCATTATACGTTTTAACTGTCATATCAGAAGAGGCCCAGACGCCTCTTGGGTCATTATCTGGATTCGAGAAACGAGAATTTGTTTCCTCTGTTCTAGGCAATTTAAATGGACGCCATGATTCTTTGTCTTTAGCATAAACCAAAATATGATCATGATTATCGCTAAACCACTTAGCATCATTTTGGGGCGCAAATTTCTTTTCCCAAATAATATTGGCAACAAAGTTTGACTCGCCAAAAATTTCATCGCACATTTTGCGAAGGTTTCCAACTTCGCAATCGTCTATGGAAATAAAGATCACCGCATCTTCTTTTAGCAGGTTCCCCACCAGCCTCAGTCTCGAATACATCATACTCAACCAATCTGAATGAAATCGCCCATTCGACTCTTTGTTTGCTACCAGAGGATTCCCTGCTTCATCTTTCTGATTTGAACGTCTCAGAAATTCTTCCGCATCTTCCGCAAAATCGTCCTCATAGATAAAATCGTTCCCCGTATTGTACGGTGGGTCGATGTAGATCATCTTCACCCTGCCGAGGTAGGTTTCCTGAAGCAGCTTCAGGGCATCCAGGTTGTCGCCTTCGATGAAGATATTTTTTGTGGTATCGAAATCCACGCTTTCTTCCCGGCAGGGGCGGAGCGTTTTGGCAATGGGGGCGTTGGCGGTCAAAAGCGCTTCGCGTTTTCCCGGCCAGTCGAGGTGGTAGCGTTCCTGCGGCCCTTCCACCAACACCGGCGAAAGCTCCTGCCGCAGCAGATCAAAATCCACGGCCCGGCGCATAACACCCTGATCATCTTGGCTTTCGGTGACGCAGTTGGGGAAAAGTGCGGCGATTTTATCGATGTTGGCTTCCAGCAGATTCGGGCTCTGCATTTTCAATTTATCCATAACTTGGTTCCTTTTGATTTGTCATTTATTGGGTCAATACGGTCAGGCGACTATTGATGTCCCGGATGTGGGCGTTCAAATCGACTTTTCGGTTGAACTGCTTCTCGCTGTTCATTTTCGCTTCCAGCGCCCGCAGCTCGCGCTGATATTGTTTGATCAGCCGGACGCGCTCCACCAAAGATTTCAACGATTCGCCGGGCCGCGCCGGTAGATCGATGTAAGTTTTCATGATCTGCTCATAGAGCGTTTTGAGATCCAGCGCCGCCGGCAGCGGCAGGGCCTTGGTTGCGGCGTCCCACCAGACAGTTTCAATGTAATCTTCAATAACCCACCCCTCGGATGCATCCTGCACCGGCCGCTTGTAGGCGGCGACGCTTTTGACCCGGTCTTGATACCGCAGATGAAAAATAATCGGGTAAGGGATGGCCCGGTCGATCGCGGTCAGGACGTCCTGGCCAAGTTCCTCCAGCCTGAGGACAATCTCGAACACCTGGATTTCGCCGTATCCGTCCCGGGCGGGCAGATTGGTGGTCTCAGGCGAAAGTTTGTATTTCCAGATTATCTCGCTTACCTGGGCAACGAACTTCTCCTTAACAGACTTGCGCGGTTTGGCGTGGGCGTAAATCTTGGTTTTGGGCACCGGCCGGTTGAAAAGGGCTTTTGACGGGTAAAGAAACATCATGCGCTGTTTTCCCTCACAACCAGAAAAGCAATCAGTTCGAAATCATCGAGGCCGCTGATGGTATGGAGCAGCGCCGTTGTCCCGCCGCTTTTAAAAAGGCTGTCGATGTCCTTTTCTTCCTTGAGGTCGATCATGGTGCGGATGGCCTGGGCCAGCAAGCGGGAGTAGGCCTCCATTTTCCTGCCGTCTTGTGTTTCCGCATTGAATGGTCCGTACAAATATGGCTCAGGTTCGGGTTTTCCTTTACAGGCCAGTCTCAACAAGTCGAGGATCTTCTTGACCTCGGTATGGTTGATGATGACCTCACCGTTTACCGCAATATAAACAAGATAATAGGGATGCAATCGGTTCATCTGGTTGACATTGACGCCATGATCGGTATTGCGCAAAACGAAAATGACGCCCGGCGGCAGGCCTTTTTCCGGATCGGCGGCGACAAGGGCGTGCAACCCCCTGGGCATATTGTCCAAGCCGCCGTTAGCCTGGACATAATTGACCAAATCCATACGGAAATCGTTCAGACCCAGGTCGGTGATGGACACGCCGGTTTTGACGTCTTCCAGATCAATGACTTCTTCCTGAAGCCTCTGAAGCTGTTCCTTGCGGTAGGCCAGGTCATTGGCTTCGGCGCTCAAAACATTGTCATCGCCGGTGGCGGTGACATCGGCAATCACCATGCGGTTTTCGACACGGCTCTTCAGGTTGATGTAGTCATCCAGGGAAATATCCGGCCAGAAGTTGACCAGTTGAATCCGGGCATTTTTAGAGCCGATCCGGTCAATACGGCCAAAGCGCTGGATGATGCGTACAGGATTCCAGTGAATGTCGTAATTGATCAAATAGTCGCAATCCTGAAGGTTTTGGCCTTCGGATACGCAGTCGGTGCCGATGAGGATGTCGATTTCCGCATGTTCATCCGGCAAGGTCAGCGCCTTTTCTTTGGATACCGGCGAAAACAGGGTCAGCAGGGACTGAAAATCATACTTGCGTTTGAGCGTTGATTTACAGGCGCCGCTGCCGGTAACTTTTGCGGTATGCAGACCGAACTTTTCTTTGACGAAGGGCGCCAGTTGGTCATAGAGGTAGCCGGCGGTGTCGGCAAATGCGGTAAAAATAAGCAGCTTTCTGTTTCCCGGATTGGCCGGTTCCTTTTGTTTGCGCTCAATAAGTTCTTTGAGGTTTTGCAGTTTTGCATCATCGGGCGGCGTGATTTTCACCATTTCCTGAAACAGCCCGGCAATAAGTTGCCGATCTTCTTCCAAGGCAAAGCTCCAGGAATCAAGGTCCATGTCACCCAGATTGATTTGCACCTTGCCGCCAATGAAGTCATCACCCTCTTCTGCAATGTCCATGTCATCTTCATCGACATTTTCAAAAGCGGCGGTGTTGTCTTCAAAACTGTCCGCTACGCCGGTTTCTTGGAACCTGACGATTTTCGCCAGTGTTTGTTCATGCTTTTCCTGAAGCATCTGCAAGGTAAGCCGAAAGGCCTCTACCGAGCTTTCCAGGCGTTTGAGCAGGTTGACGGTCATCAGGGCCTGAAGGCTTCTTTCCCGGTCGCTCTGTTTCAAACGGGATAGTCCGCCTTGAACCTCGGTATCATATTTCGCTTCGTACTTATCGAGCCGGCTGGCCAGGATGTAACGAAAAGGGGCATAAAGCGCCATGCTCAGCGCTATCAACCGGTTGAAAATATCATTAAAACCGAGAACATCTTGACGATGCGTCAACGGGCTGTGAAATGAGATCGGCTTCAGGCGCTGTGGAAACGGTCCGATATCTCTGGTATCGTAAAACTTCTGAATGTGTTTACGGGATCGGGCGATGGTAACACTGTCGAGCAACTCAAAGAAATCGAACTCCAGGGCCTGCAAGATCGCCGCCGGTGTGCGCTGGACAGGCGGCAGCTTCGCCCAGGTATTAAACACGCCCTGAGCGCGGCGGAATATCTCACTGATGTCCCTTCCGGCACGCAATTTCTGACTGAATTTTTCGGATTCCCCTTCATACGCAAGGGCAAGCTGGTTGCGCAGGTCGCTAAACCTATTGTTGACCGGTGTGGCGGAAAGCATCAGGACCTTGGTCTTTACCCCCGCCTTGATAACCTTGTTCATCAACTTCTGGTAGCGGGTTTCTCTGTCCCTGTAGGCTTCGTTATTGCGGAAATTATGCGATTCGTCAATAACCACCAGATCATAGTTTCCCCAGTTGATCCGGTCTAATCTTATTCCGAGAGAATAGCCGCGCACACGTTGCAAGTCAGTATGGCAGAGAACGTCATAGCTGAAACGATCACCGGCAAAAATATTTGTCAGCAGATTTTGATTGTAGTTCTGCCAGTTGTCCGCCAGTTTTTTAGGGCAGAGGATCAACACGGATTTATTGCGAAGTTCGTAATATTTGATAACCGCCAACGCAGTGAAGGTTTTGCCCAGGCCGACGCTGTCCGCCAGGATGCAGCCGTCATAACTTTCCAGCTTGTTGATGATTCCCACAGCGGCGTCACGCTGGAAATTGAATAGTTTCTTCCAGATCAGGCTGCTCTGATATCCTGTCAGGTCGTTGGGCAGGACGTCTTCGGATATGTCTTCCAGAAATTCATTGAAAATATTGTAGAGGATCAAGAAATAAATGGCTTCCGGCGAGTTTTCCGTATAGACGGCGGCGATGTGTTCACATACCTTGGCGGTAATATCGTTGACCTTTTCGGCATCATTCCATATTTGATCAAACAGGGTCAGATAGACCGACGCCAGCGTATGATCGGTCATTTTGTTGACAAAATTAGATATTGCATTTCCTCGCTGGTAACCCAGATCGACAGCTGTAAATCCATTCAGCGGCATGTAAACGGATTTTGTCTGTTCCTCTTCCACACAACCGAATTGTTGCATGGGTACATGGACGCAATTTGACTTAAACTGAACTTTTTGCCTGATCCAATCGGCGCATTCCTTAGCTATGGCGCGTTGGGTCAACTCATTTTTCAGTCGAATCTCGAATTCCGAACCGTACAGGCAGTTTTCCCGTTGTAGTTTAGGAATGTAGAATTCTCGTTTTTCTTTGTTCAACCTGTCCGGTATTTGATCGGAAATGAAGGTGGGTGCGGTAAATATAAATTTCAGAGAGTCAATCTGTTCCAATTCCTTCTTCAAGGCTTCATAGGCGTATATGGAAAAGCAAGATGCGGCAATCTTCAGCTGTGAATTGGGTCGAAGAGTCTCCTTGAGGTTATCACCCAGTAGATTCGTTATGTTATCGATGATTTCCATGAATTCCCCGGCAGTGAAAGGATGTCGTTTTTATAGCAGAAACCGCGGAAAATTGCCAATGATGTTCGCCGGATGCTAACTATCATCAAGATCAGGCACTCAACAACCACTCAATGAGCACCATCTTCGAGGAGCTAATCCGGCGCTTTAACAAGGTTATAACTCAACTTTCGGGTTTAAGAAAAATGAGAGCAGATACCATATTGAAATAATGTTTGGAGAGCCCTATCTTTTGATTGATAGTTTTTTTGCGAAAAACAAAATAATCTCAAAAGGAAAGGGCTCATATGAACCGTATCAGGATTGCCTCCAAAATTCAAGCTGATGGACATGTTTCTAACAAGATTGACGAGTTTTTCAACCATTTTCGCATCACGACCATGCTTCATCACTGCGGAGTATGGAAGCGACACGGGCATACCGTTCGCTCTTTGATAAAGCCCATTTTTTCTTTGCCATTTCTGGGAAAGAACTTCTTCCGTGGCATCGTCATCAACGACAACCTTCCTTTCGGCAAAGATGCGGCCTATGATGTGCTCGAGGGGACGCGATCCAGCTGGCGTCGGCTTTTGCTGATCATAGGTGTCCGTCTGTATCGTTCCTTCGATCGGCTAACCGATGATGAGAGAGAAGCTGTCCTGATCATCGATGACAGCACCTATGATCAGTCTCAATCTAAAGCAGTAGGGATGCTCAGCCGGGTAAAAGATCATATCACCGGTCGTTTCATCCGGGGTTTTCGGATGCTCACTCTATGCTGGTCCGATGGTATCAGCCGCCTGCCCTTGGACTTTGCGCTGCTCTCATCGACTGACGCCGCCAAGAGATTCTGTGAGGCCACCAAGCTCGTTGATAAGCGTTGTTGTGCTTACGAGCGGCGCAGAGAAGCCACAATCAAGAGTACGGCACATCTTGCCGACATGGTGAAAAGAGCCCTTGCGGCGGGTATCGATGTCCGCCACATTCTCATGAACAGTTGGTTTGCCATGCCGAAAACCATTGTCACGCTCAAAGACGAACACAAGGACATCTCCTTCATCGAAGCCTTGTACCGAATCCTTTCCCACGCTGTGGACAGCATTCGTGAAATGGGTTCTTCCTCTGAAAAAACAGTACAATCATTCTTGGATAGGATCATGGAGGAAGCTCTCGGATGCCTTAATCTATCAAAGAACAAAATCGTTAACTGTGAAAGCTAAACCCGATACCTAATCAATTCTTCTGATCGGCATGTGTCGCTTCATAACTTCAATTTTCCCTCGATAAAAAACACCACTCTTGGTAACCAATTCCAATCTCACCAACTCCGACAAATCGCGCTGCAATGTAAAACGTTTCAACTGTGCATATTCTTTCATTAAAATCGGATCATTTTCCATAAGGTCGGATATTAATACTTCTTTATCCAAAGGTATGTGCAAAGCCAATGTTCTCCGCCTTTTGACAACCGCCCTTGTTTTTCCAGATGCCTTCTTGCTGTCCAAGGTTTCATAAATGTGATTCCGCCATGCGATAATCAATTGCTGATTCTGTATCACAGTCAAAATCTGACTCAATCCGTCAAGAAACCCCTGTACTGCATATTTTATAAACTGGGTCAATGAACCGGTCTTTACGCATATGTCAAGCTGCCGGTAATACTCCTGACGTGTATCATTGTAATGGTTCGCCAGAATATGTGATGCAATGTTTGGAAGGCCGGCGCGCAGCAAGATATAAAATTCCAGGAGCCTTGCAGTTCTTCCATTTCCATCACCAAAGGGATGTATCATTGCGATATAAACATGACTTACAATGGCCTGGATAATCTGATCCATAAACGCTTGACCGCCTTCTTCAAATAAAAACTCTTTTCTTAACCAATCGCAAAGGCGGTTCATAAGCTCAGGCACATCTTTGCCTTCCGGCGCTCTATATCTACCAACAACAACATTATGTCCGGGTGTCCTGAATTTCCCCGGTATACTTTGAAAGTGCTCACCAAGATTTTTCCCTACAGCATGGTTGAAAGCATTTATCATCTCACAATTGACAACAGCGGCCTTTCCATCCTCCAAAACTTCTCTCCCGATCTGATTCAGTGCTTCAATAACATTCTTAACTTCAACCTCAAGGTATTCCTTGCTGGGAGGCAACTTCTTCCCTTCTTGAATTTTCTCAACATCTTCTTCAGAAAGGGTATTTCCTTCAATAGCTGTTGTCGCCCGTGCCCCCTTCGTGAGAGATACTCGCATCAGATGTTCATAAATATCAGGCCTGATGGGCATTAATGCTATGGCCTTCACTATACAGTCACACTGGCCCAACATATAAATAGTCTTTTCGTCAAGTATCCAATCTCTGCTAAAGGTTATGTGTTCATATTTGCGCATATTATGCCCCTTCCAAGGCTTATCATAAATATATTTAAGCAAATACTACCTAATATTTGCTTACTGATATATCAACTATTTTTTTAAGATATGGGGGCATGATAGCATCTTCCAGGACACTTTACTATGATTTAACTGGGAGGTAAAATTTCGGAGGGGAATCAAATGATTTTTGAATGGGGCCTGCAAGGATTGTTTAATGAAATACCCACCCAAGCTCCGCGACGGGCAAGGTTATATTCGGCAAAAACAGTTGAGAAACCTCGTTGATTCAGATAGATATGTATTGTCAAGGCACATATCAAAACCAAACCAACGAGGTTATTTGCATG